>Ga0208920_1000077_pt1 | contig 30544 bp, 28 predicted proteins | sample 19_taG_FD_184094 | JGI IMG/M metagenome (GOLD analysis project Ga0208920, IMG submission 184094) | Marine viral communities from the Subarctic Pacific Ocean - 19_ETSP_OMZ_AT15317 metaG (SPAdes) (version 2) | ecosystem: Environmental > Aquatic > Marine > Oceanic | place: Pacific Ocean | collected...
ACGTAGGATCGGCGCCAGTTGCAAGTCCTTCTAATCCCAAAAATGTACATACGCCTAAGTATAACATTGAACTAATTAATCCAAATGTATACTTACGACTTCCAGAAACTACGCCAGCCACGTTTTATCTCCTTAATTTCTATATGTCCTAAATCATGAAAAGTTTGATCTAATAAGTCAAAATCTCCGTCCCAATCAATTCCTACTCGTAGCTCTATATTATTCTCAAAAGCTATACCTTCAAGAATTCCTATTAACCTAGCATACGCTTTACAAATAAATGCTTTAGATTCAATTAGACTACAATTACGTTTTTTAGCAGTATCTCTGATTTGATTAGGGTGTCCAGTTAATACTCCATATGGCCTTATATAAGGAGCCACATCTACGGCTTGGCTAGGTTCTTTATTATGTTTGCTACTCGGCCATTTAAGCCTAGATAATCCACTATTAAATTTATTATCTTGCTCTTGTTTATCTCTATGCCCTGCTATAATAGAAAAATCTGTATATTTAATAGCTATTTTACAAAGCCGCTGTAAATTTCTATTACAACTAGCAAGTCTTGTTTTTGATTTTGTGTTAAATTTATACATCTGCTTTAATTACCAATCTAGGAGTGTAGTAAGGCATATGATCCGCGCTTCGAGTAGCACCTAAACTAACGTATAGGTCTGGATCTTCTGAAAAGAATGCCATATTTAAATACTCAGTACCAGAGTTTCTATAGTTAGAATCATCAATGTACGACTGTAATAATGCTGTAACATCAATAAGTCTCTGATTTGGGGCAAATAGCCCCCAATTAAGATCTCCTGCACTGTCATAAGGATTATCTGCATCAAAATCTAATTCTATAGTGGAAGCATGTGTTTGCCATGCATTAATATTACTTGGTAAATTACTTTGACTAAAAGGTGTAGTAGTTCTGCCCCCTCCATAGGAAGCTATTTTAAGTTCGGCAGTTCCCTGTTCAGTTAAACTAGTCCACTCTAATTGAATTTGTAGCCACGCTTGTTTAATTGTTGTACCTTGAGGAATAGTACTTATAGGATCAAAACTAAATCCAGCTATATAGCCACCATTATTAGATCCTGTACATAACGCTAAATGATTGGTGTCGTCCCAGGTACTGGCAGTTTCATCTCCAGACCAACTTCCATCCTCTGGACGACTAGTATACACTACATCTCTTAATAAATTAGTAGTTGCAGAATCCCAACGTTTTGTACCGTGCAGCATTTCGCCTTCAAAAACTACCTCATCTTCAGTATTTATAAACTTGATCTCTGCTTTATCTGGCCAAAAGTCTATCTGACCAACTATATGCTGTTGTGTTGTATAATCTTCAGCAAAATGAACGTGTTGAGAAGCAGGCTCAGTACCTCTCCATGCATGAGTAACATCTGAACTAACAGCTCCTGCGCACATACCAACATATGCATGATCATAACCATTAGCCGCATTATATCCTAATACATTATCATTGCCCATAATAAAGGCTTGGTGACCATCTCCACCAATAAAAATAACATTATTAACATCATTTGTAGCTATCCAATCCATAATACGATTTAATTGAGTATTATATCTGGCCATTCCGTCACCACCGCCTGGTAAAAACGAGAAAGGAGGAGCTGGGTGATCTATCCAAGGCTTACTACACCCTATTAGAAAGTAATCTGGAGGTCCCATTTCAATACTATTAAGAATAGTATCATAAAACCATTGTTCTTGGGTGGGACTCAATATATTCTTATTAACATCATCAACATCATCAATAGGACTTTTTTCTCCTATTTGATCAAGCATAATAAAATGTACATTTCCTACTCGTGCCTCAAAGTACATAACAGGATAATTTTGAACCGTAGCATTCGCCTCACCTCTACTAACCAAAGGAATGTATGGTGTAGTATTAGCATAAGGAGCATCTGGATGATACGCTTTAAATACATTATTAGCATCAATATAAACTTGATTTACTTCATATTGAGATTCCCAAAAAGAACCGGGAGGAAGGATATAATTATCATACATAGATTCCCCAGTATGATCATAGTTATCTGGAGGAAACTCATGGTCATCTCTAGTCCAGTACGAAGGAATATTATGAGTAAGATCATCCATACCAGGTCTTTGAGAAAAGTTATAATGATGTGTTTGATATTCCGCAAGAGTAGGATGGCTTCCTCCTACTGTTATATTATTTAAATTAGAATCAGTAAGGTCTTGATTAAAAGCAAGAACACCTGTAGTATATGGGTTATCTCCTAACCAAATAAAAGCAGAAGGGTTATGCTTTTTAATAAGAGGGCCAAACTCCATATCAATATAAGATTGAGCACAATGACCAAACATAATACGCACAGGTGTACCATCAAGAGGCATACATTTACCTGCTCCAGTAATTGTTCCGTCTAAAGTAAATGGCCATGTTCTTCCTTTCTCGGGCAAAACATTCGTAATTGCCCATCCAGTATAATCCAAACCATCGGTTTGAATATAATAATCTGTACCATTTACTGACCATGTAATTGTTTCATCTTGATCAGATTTAACCCAAATCGAAAATTGATCTTCAGTTGCATGACCAAGTCTCCATAGTTGTACTGCCATTATATATTACTCTCAACAATAATTTTAATAGCTGTAGGAGGAAATGTATCTCTATTTTCTGATAGTTCTCTCATTATAGTATCATACTTGTCTCGATGATCCCCCTTAAGTCTAGTCACAAACATAGTACTAGTTTCAAAATCATTATTAGTTCCTTCATTTAAATTATGTGTAATCGTATCTCTAGCAGGATCGCAACAAGATGCCCAAAATGTTATACCCGCTTTCGGATCACATAAGATAGGGGTTGTAGGTAAGCCCTTACTCTGACGTCTAGAACCGTCTAGCCAAAATTCAACCCATGTTTTTCCATTTAATCTAGTTATAATAGTACCCACATGGAATCTTCCACTAGTTTTTAGATAATCAGGGTGTCCCATAGCATAAGGATCTTTCCACCATCCTCCAATACTGAACCAAGCTTGGCGTAAGGGGGTCCCATTCGCTCCGGGTGGAGTTACCCAGAACTGAAAATCTGATCCAAGGTCTGTACCGCCTATTGTTAGACTATATCCTCCATAATTTTCAGTCGGATCATCTTGTCCATAGTGCCAAGCTCCAGTATCCCATAAAACATTAAGTTGATCTATTAAACTTTCTGGGTCAGAAATTAATACATGAGTAGCGATAATAATAGCACCATTTAAATCTGAAGTTCCAAATATACCTCTTCTAAGTGCAGCGTATTCATCTGCAGCAGGTTTCATCCATCTATCCTGCCCCACATAAGGAGGAGAATTAGTAGGAGTAATAGATTCATTAACTAAAGTGTTATTATTTCCATAGTGGAAATAGCTATTATCATTACTAATTGACATTTAATACTCCCAAGTAAAGGGTACTAGTGGAGTCCACTTTTTCATTAAATACTTATGTATACTGCTTGACTCTGGCTGAGATAATTGTCTCTGATACATTAGAATCTCACCTACATCCATAGGCTGCCAATCCATATGTGATGGAGTGTAAGCCCAACCTGCGCCTACACCTAATCTTAGATAATCAGGGTCAATCTCCGTTGTATCATCATTATATCCAGAACCAACTAGCTGATGGTCTACCCATATTTGAACATCATTAATAGTTGGGTAACCTATTTTTAATTCTACTACGTGAAAGGCTGAAGTAAGATCTCCTCCGGCATTATCTGTATTACCCGTTTGAATTATTCCATTAGAAGTGTTAGGTAAACCCTTGCTATATCTAACACCATCACCTGCATGTAAGGCGTAATCATTTCCAAATGAATATCCTGCATAACTATCCCAAGGCGGATGAGTAGTTTCACCCATTCCTATTATTGTACCATTAGTACTGCTCTGTACTAACTTTAATACCATGAATAAATGGTGATATGAGGATGGCGGAGCGATTACGGCAGCGTATTCTGTTGTTTGAGCCAATGCTTGGTCTGTACCATTAAATCTTACTACAGGTAAACCATTTTGTACATTTGTATGATAAGTTGGAAGTTGATAATCCCAGTTTTCTGTACTATTATCAATATCATATCTAAAACTAGCATTTCCCACCTCTGGTTGAAGTTCGCTATACCATATAGCTACCGGATCGTTATTATTAACTGCAATCATGGTATTTGCGCCACTGGAATCCTTTGACATACTACTTGATGAAGTAGCATCATACCACCTTACAGGATCAGGAATAGCTTCGTATTGAGTTAACCGTATAGCTAAATCATGTGTTATAATTGTCATTTTTATTCCTCGAATTCATTTATGCCAGATTCTGACATAACTGTCCACTCGTTAGCTTCATAACAATATAAATTAACCTGTGAATTCTTTGCTAACATTGCTAAATATTTTCCTTCTCCTGCAGGAGAATTACCTATTGTATCTGCTGATGCAGGAGCAATCCTTACTTCGTAAGAACTACTACTACGCACAATAGAGTACTGTAACCCATTAACTGCGGGAGGTAATGTACAAGTAATAAGCCCCGAAGCACCAATATTAGTATAAGTACTTCCAGACTCTACGGCAGGTATTAATATATTTCCTGCTTCGTCATGAACAACTCCGCCAGCTACGCCACTTATAAAGCTTTTTAAATTATCTAAAGTTACCTGAAAGCTAACACCATCAGCAGGTTCTTGACCTTCAAATAATTCAGTTCCTACCAAACTACCGATTTTTGCGGGGATTTCGTAAATTGTTTTTTCAACAATAGCCATTATTGAACATCCTCTGGTCTTATAAGTTTTCGTACTGAACCATCACTAGTAACTCTACGGTGGCCACGACCTGTTTTTCTATAAAAAGGAACAAATACCAACTTTATAATGCCTTTAATTAATGCCATCTTTCCACACCTCTTTTCATTCTATTTGACCCCTCACTAACCCTGCTACAAGCAAGGTAATGCGTAACATCATATTATCTTTTTGCTGCGCAGTAGCTTTATTATTCCACCAATTAATAATCTCCTCCGGAGACCTAGTTAATAGATTACGTATCATGGGGTCTTTACGCATCTTTTGTAAGCACCTTTGTGCATTGTCGCCCTGTAATGTTATCTTCATACTGCTTCAACTATAAATGAAATTCTTTTTTCTGGAAAAGATTCAATAGTAATTGTATACTTCCCTTCCGTATCTGTAGAAAAATCTAATGTTGTATCGCTTACATCGCCATAGGCATATACAGAGCCTCTAATAGTATAAGTAGAACCTAGTGGGATATTGGTAATATTAGCTTCATCTATGCCGTCTGCAGTAATTTCATCATCCCCCACTGCTAATATAGCAGTATTATCTGGTCTATCTATAATAGCTTCATCACTAAGATTTATATATTGGTCAGACTGCCTTATACCGTCTTCACTATGTGTGATACCAGTAGTACCTACTACATATGCCTGTAAAGGTACTGCTGAAAGAGGACAAACCCCATCTTTTAATATTTTTCCTGTATTATTATCATACACTAAATATGCTGAACTCATTATTATTTTACCTTTTCATAAACTGTGCAAGCATGCTTCGCTCTCGCATTTCAGAGTAAACCGTCTGCTCTTCCCAAGGACCAATGGATCTAAACTCGAATTTATAAATACAGGCTCCAGCTTGGGCAACATGGGATCGTGCTCTATAAACAGCTGATTCACCATCGTAATCCACTTGGGGCCAAGTATATACAGTAAAGAAATTACCATCGTCTACTTTAAGCCGTAATCGAAATTGCGTATACCCATATTGCAGCATACCATCGGACGGGTCCCAAACTATACCACCTAACGTAAGGTGAATATGTTGCCCACTTGCTACCTCGGGGACTTCAATAGGTAATGATACTGCTTCTTCCCACGGCCCATACCGTTCGTTGGCAGCACAATGTGACACTACCTTTCCCTCAACATAAGCATCAGCAGGAAATATTACCGCATTACCTTCAATCATTAGTGTACTAACGCTGGCATCGACAATATGAGATTCTAAATAATTGATCTGTTTTCCAGCAATATGCTCGGCGAAAATAATCCTAGGCAAAGGATCCCCTGGTTGAACATAAGTAGAATGCTCAAATGGTATTGAAGACATTGATCTAGCTGTAGGACTAATTACTGCTTGATCTACTGCATTATCGGTGCTTGTTTCATAAGTACCTATAACGACCATAGTATCGGTAGGAACAAAATCAGTCCAAGCATCAGGAGCGATAGTATGACTACCGTCATCATACCAGAACTTATCCGGATTCCTAGTTCTTACAACACATCCAATATCTTTTCTAGTACCTGGATGATTAAAAGGTTCACCTCCAGCAGTTTCAAATACAATCCAGCCAATAGAAGGGGCTTGATGTATGCCCCAAGGATCCAGTCTCGTTCCTGCGGCTCTTATTGAACCTGCATTTACAGTATATTCATTTCCATCATAAAATACACTACCAGGACCGTCGACAGGAGTACCATTAGCATCAAAACCATGAACATATAAGTTTCCAGTAGAAGAATCCCCTGTTGGATATGGACTAGGAAAACTAGCTCTATTTCTCAAAACAGTTATTACTCTGTCACCCGGAGGTCCTGATGTACCATCAAATAATACAACCCAGTTTTCAGAAAGTGTAACTGTTAATCCAGATACAGCAGTATATGTTACAGTAATATTCGCGGTTCCACCGGCGTCATATGGGTATGACATCGGTGTAACTGCATTAATTTCAATATCAAAATTACCTCCATATGGAGTATATGGATCCTCTAAATCAACAGATAAAGTTCCGTCTTGTTGATCTAATATTATAGTGAAATCTTGTTTAGCCTCTAATATTCCTGAGTTCCATATTTCATAAGAGGGAGTTTCATCAGTAGTATCAACCCATTGGCCTTGACTATCTTGTTTCCAAAGTAACTTTCCAATACCGGACGTAAATGCTACTAAGGTCTGATCTGTTGCGTCTGCTAAAGTGATAGTATCATGGATAATATCATCTTCGCCAGACTGCACTGTAGCTAGATATACGGTTAAATTACCCGAAATATCTGATCTAGTAATTGGATCCCAGAGATATTCATTTCCTACTCCGGGAGGAGATACTAAGTCACCTGCACTGTCTTTTATATAAAACTGAATATCACCAGAGGTTAATTCAAATGGATCAATATTTTTATGAGCAGCAGTTGCTTGAATACCAAGTGTAATATCTTGTTCAGTAATACCCGTACCACGAAGCGGTCTGATATAGTATGTGTATATAGGATCTAACTGCCCCTCTACCCCTGGGTCCGTTAGTGCGGGATACCATGCATTAGGATCGCTTTCATCCGCACCATTACCAGAAGTATCAGTAACAGAGGTCCAAATATACCAAGGATCATAATCAATAGGAACAATACTGAATTCAATTATTTTACTAGCATCTAATAATCTGGAAAAATCCCTAGCTATATCAAATAAATAAGTTTGACTTTCAGCCCCAAATGGATCATTTTGATTCTTACTAGCCAGTAAGGCTACGTGTGCATTGTCTCGCTCACTATTAGTTGTTAGATCAAGAATTGCAGTAAAAAAATCAGCGCCCTTTTCAACTTCAATAGTTAAACCACTAGGCACAGGAGGGGCTATATCATCAATATGTATTGGATACCCATAGCCATCCGCTGGAGCACTTAAAGAATCCATATAATAAGACCAGTCAGAGTAATTACCATTAACACCCTTTGCTCTAACTCTGAAATCATATCTTACTACTTTGCTAGTAGCCTGAGAATCTAATAATAGTGCCGAATCTAAGCTCTGGCTACTATTATCTAATCCTACTATTTCTACATGGCCTTGAAGTTCATTATATCCGTAAACTTCTTCTTTTAAAGGAACATTTCCATATGGAATCCAGTTTGCTACTCGATTCTCTGCTACGTCTTCTTCATCACTTAAAGTACTATCAATAACTTGACCATACTCTAACTGATAATGACTTGTACTTGTAAAACCCTCAATTTGAATAGATTGATTAGATTGATTAGGAGAAGATTCCCAATTCAATGTAGTAATTAGTTGAAGTCCACTATCATCCTTAATTCTATAAAAAGAAGATATAGGAAGAATTGTACTATCTACTGTAATATCCCAGATAGGCTCCACAGGCTTAGCAGTCAGATAGTTAAGATCAAGACTTGTTCCTGCAACTGCATCGTCAGGAATAGCTTGTCCATTTAAGAACTCGTAAAATAATCCGCTTTCTTCAATAAAGCTAACGTCTACTGTTAAATTTTCGTTGAGATTCATGGCAGTAATTTTAAATTGCTTAGGGCCTAATCCAGTATAATTTGGATCTAGAGCCTCCCAATGCATCTCTTGTGACCAACCCATTAATTCGTTGGTCATATATACTCTATCACCAACAGAAAACTTAAACATATCTAATTTAAAGTTACCGCTGACAACTATACTTCTTCTAGATTTTTCTAAGTGAACTTTTGCTAAACGTTGGGCTTCGAACTCATTAGTTGTAAATGGGAAATCGAATGTTTTAATTCGTTCTTCGCCATCTTCTACTTCATAGGGATTATTTCCTTGACCATCGTCTGCGTCTACAACAGGAAATTCGGTAGCTTCATATTGTGGATATCCGCGTAATCGCTTATTAACAGGAACTTCCTGCCTATGTTCATTCCAAACAAACTCTTCCTGATCTAGAAAAGCTCTTACATAGGTTCCTTCAGCTTTATTAAATAAATCTTTTAAAGGTACACTAGTTGTTACAGTTAATCCGCCTTCTGCTAACCAGCTTTCATCTATATGATCGTTAATATCGCTTGGAGGTTTATATACTCCTGCAACAATTTTCCAAGCTCCTTGCGCGAATACAGCATAACCTGCTCCTTCTTTAAGCATAGCTTCAAAAATATCTAATGGGGTATTATTAGTCTGTAGAACGGCATTAATAGTATATCTTGGAATTGATACTGGGTTTCTTTGTAATCCTGTAAAAAGTTCTAACCACCAATCATATACTGCTGGTGGAGGTGATCTATCATCAATATCGTAGCTAAGGAATCCTTGAGTTACTCCTTCTCCCGCATCTCTAATGGCATCTGCTACTGAATCCCAATCTAACTCACTAACTGCATGAGTTTGAGGATATCCGCCAGAAACAGGACCGTTAACTTTCAGTTTCATACCATAATGCTGATCTTTCATATAATCAGCAATACAGGCTGCCCAGTTATCTGTCCATTTCCATGTAGCAGGATTATCAAATCTCTGACTACCATCAATTTGATTACTAGGAGCAAAAATATTTGTTCCTGGTACAGAAAGATTATCATCCTCGCTATCTTCTTGTCCACGGGCTCTATGCCAAGATTTTTCTATCTGACCCTCATCTACGCGTCCAATAGCCGCGTCCGCTGCTGGATCATAGTAATCTGTAGTGTCATCATCAGTGGGATCATATACACGTTTACCCCTTACTAGGTATCGAATATTTGGAATACTTTGTCTCCAAGACTGTTCCGCGTTGTAATTAAGTTTAATATAAACGTGAGCGCAATTTGTTAGTCTATGGTTAACAGTCCACTTTTCGTGTTCTCCATTAATACTACTATTACTTGCTTGTAAGCTTCTTACATCATCTACAGGATCGGGGTAAAGGACCGTGTACACTGTCTGCTGATCATTAAAACCACATCGGTCTGACTGCTCAATAAACTGTGAAATACGCTTTTGATTTTTAATGTCTCCAGAAAACCAATTTTCTGACAATAAATCTGGATCTGCAGGATTAGGAACATAATCAGTATTAGCAGCTGCCCAACCATTAACCTTAATAACAGAAAGAGGAGGGTGGCTATAGAACCACATATGATCTCTTACAGATTGTACTACATATTGAGGAGCCCATTTATCTGGGCCAGGAGACTCATTATGGCTTTGCTCTCCTCTACCACCCGTTCCTACCCAAGGATATGCAATACTGCCTTTAGACATTTCACGCCAGTCTTCACCAGGAGGCTGAAAGTGCAGTTTCTCGTCTGGACGTCTGTCACCTATATAGTGTTTTCCTCCTTTTACTCTGAAGCAGTCGTCACGTTGTCCTGGTGGTGCTAAACTTTGACCGGGTGTATTAGGTTCTTGTATTAATCCGTACCCAGGGTGTCCCTGAATATTAATAACATCTTCACCAATAATAATATGAGTAATATCTTCAACTGGATGAGTCGTTAGAGCGTGTATTAAATGTAATGACTTATTATATCTAGCATTAGTTGCTATGAACACGACAGGTCCAGAGATAACTCTTTGACCGTATACTACTTTTCTAGGCTCTATAGTTCCTCTAGTAGAATCTTTATACCCTTCTCCAGAACTTCCTGGCGGAGATGGAGCTAGTAATCTACCTGCAATAGTTGAAAAAGCTGTAACTACAAGAGCATTAACAACACTCGCGGTAACAGCGGCTGCACCAACTAATGTAGTAGTTGTTATTCCCGCTACTGTAGTAGTTGTTACACCTGCAGGAAATAAATACGCTCCTACTACGTAACCTATTTGTGGCATTTACTTAATACTCCAAATACAAATACAATCCTCTAATGCTTTTTTATGAATTAACGAACCTATATTCGTAAAAAAAGCGTAACTTTCATAACAGATACCTACAGTATCTTGTCCTTTTCTATTTAAAGCTAAAACTACATCCCCGGTTTTAGCTTCTTCGACTGGTTTAGGTGTAGAGTTTAATGTTTCTATTAACATCTCTTTTAACCCTTTTTCTCTAAGAAATTTATATATTTCTTTTTTCGAATATTTTTCCGTATAGTCGGATAAATAATCTTTTCCAGTTAATTCTTTTACAATATTATTAGCAAACTGAGCACAATTTTGTTCTCCGTTTGTATGATCATATCCAAAAGGTTTTGACCCATATTTACCAATTAACTCTAGTATATTATCCACCATATCCATAACCTTCTGCAGCTCCTTCGAGAGTAGTACCCGCTCTAATTTTTCTACTACCCCAAATAATATCTTTTTCTCGCAGTTCTTCTACCCATTCTAGTCCTTTATCTGCAGCATCAATCCTCTTCTGATAAGTGTCTGTCCAACGACCTCCACGAGGGTTTTCCCAATCAGCTAATCCAGAAATACAGTTAACTGTAATACTGCCTTCGCCTGCAAGATTGATATCCATATTTTCCATTCTTCCAGAAAATATTACAATAGGATCATCAACAATAAGATAATTAGAGTCTAATGCGCCTAGATATATAATTGCTGGATTATTTCTATAGTCTACTTGGAGTGCTTCGGCTAATTTATTTTTAAACATAGCATTAGTACTACCCATAGTTATAGAAACAGTGGAAGTTTGAACTTCTTCTACTTCATCAATAGGAGTAATATTTAACAACTGTCCTGCACCTAAATAGGTATTACCATTCCAAGTAAATGTATGTCCTGATAGGTTTAAATATAGAGGATCTGACTGGCTCTCCATAGAGAAAAGTAAGTCCACCATAGGAACTACGACAGTATGTTTTGCCAAGAAAAGATTTTCAAATATAGGGGTCATATCTTTGGGCATTAGAAAGCCTCCACAAAATCTAAATCAAAACTAGTTAATGCCACTTTACCAGAGCCAGCCCAACCTACTTGATCATTAGATGTTAGAATAAATTTAGTATATGGTTGTGTAACTAATAAAGGTTCACCTACGTAACCACCGGTATCTTTATCGAACCTAAATGCAGGCTCAAAATCTACATCTAGACCTGTTTGTTTTGTAACGAGTTTTAGTTCTCGTCTACCACTAATTAATAGAGAAAAATAATCTCCAGGCTGAAAAGTACCACCACCACTAGTCATTTTAAATGAATTAGCTGATAATGTTTGATCAATAGTATCTACATCTTCTACATCTCCTCGATTAGTAGGTAGCGTCAAATCTTGCAACATAGCATAATTAGACATACCTCTAAGTTTCATTAAGAAAACTATAAGGGTTCTGCTTTCATCTGTAGTTAAATCTTCAAAAGACATTCTACAACGCCAGCGAGCTCCGGGGAGTTCAATAACCTTCATATCTCCGGATAAAGCCGAAGTACTTACTAAATTATTAGTGATAATGCCGAAATCAAAAGTTGCTGGATAAAACCCTACTTCTGTCATATAATCAATATTATCTCCAGCCATTAGAGTCTCCTTCTACCTACTTCTTTACTACGTGTACCACCTTTATTAATTTCGGCAAATACACGACTTATAGTACGATTCTCAATATTTTTAGCTTCAGCTCTTAGTGTCCTAGCTGCGCCAGAATCAGCATTTCTAAAGTCATAATTTTGAGTAATATTAATATTATCTCCAGTTGAACGGTCATCCATAAATTGTACAGGAATCTCTCTATTATTAGGTAGAGGAACAATAGCTTCCCTATTATTACCTTCACCAATTAATGCTGGCGTAGGTCCATTTGTAATACCCCCTTCTGAGAAAGGTGTAAGTCCTTTTATAGACTGAAGTGGACCTTGAGTAATGCCCCCTGTTTCAGCATTTGCATAAACCATCCCTGCTCCTGCTCCTGCCCAGCCACCGGTCATGAAGCCCATTAAACCACCATAAGCGGTCTTACCAGCTGTACTTTGACCCATAACTTGGCCAATACTGCTCATAAAAATATTACCAACATCTCCCAATCCATCCATGAGGGAATCAAATCCACCTGTAAGAATAGTTCCTAATCCCTTATTCATTTCGTTGACATTGTCTCCAACACTGTCTGTTGCTACTAATTGCTTTTTTCCCTCTGATTCTGTACTATGGTCTCCACCAAGAGTAGGTTGAGTAGAAACGGTGAAGGACTTAAAAAAGTGTTCACGTTTAGGTTCAGGTTCAGGTTCAGGTTCAGGATCTGGTGTTTTAATTAATGGTTTAATTGGTGGTTTAATTGGTGGTTTAATTGGAGTAGTAGTATCATGATCTGAAAAAGTGCCAAAGAAGGGATGCACATCTACTGTATCATCTTGTGTAATTGGCGGTCCCACTGTACCCACTGTATCTCCATTAATAGCTTTAGCAATATCGCCTGGTAAAGTCTGCATAGCATCTGCTATTTCTTTAACCCTTTTTTCGAGAGTATCATAGAAAGATTCCTGTCTTGTTATATGTTTCTCTCCTGCTTGTATTTTTTCTAATATTTGCTGTCTTTCTAATTCACCCGCCTCAGCTTTACTAATAGCGTTCTTTATAAGAGACTGCGTGTCTGGATCTTTAGTCTCTTTCAATAGATCTTTTAGAGGAGCTAACTCAATCTCAAGAGTATTGCCTGGTCCAGCATGCTTAGCCTGAGCAGGTAAACTTCTAACATCACTACCTCCACGCGCAGCGCCAAGTGCAGCAGCAGACTTTTCTTCTTGTGTAGCAATAAGTTGTGAAGCTTTATTCGCATTTTTAAATTTATCAGTAAATAGACTGATAAACTTTCCACCAACTAGATCCGTTGCAGCAGCACCAACTTTAATAATTTGTTCTTTAATAATTCCAATAAATATTTCTCTACCTGCAGCTTTTAGGATTTCTCCTACTTCTACTCCACCCTCTACTAAATTACGAGCAATAGCTTCTGCACCCTCTTCTAATACATCAACAAAACCATTTGCCAGTCTAGTCATAGTTCCTTCCATTTCAGATAGAGTTTGATTTAATCTTCTTTCTAAAAACAGAGTGAAGTCGTCTCCTGACTGTAATAGTTCTGCTCCCCAAAGCTTGAAAAAGTTAATAATAGAACTTTCAGTAAAGGCTATCTCAATAGGACGAGTAATAAGGTCAAAACCAGCACCTACATCACGAGCTGTTGCTGCAGCAAGTTTTTGTTCTTCTATCATTAATCTATTTTGTTCTCGTGAATAAAATACTTTTTGCTTAGCTAAATTTACTTGATGACGTAAGCTTCTTACTGCAGCTTGCTGTTTTTTTCCTTCTTCTGTACCTATATTTAGTCCCTGTAAATCTTGAACAGCATCAGCATATAAACGTAACTGCTTAGTATAATCTATTTCAGCAGTTTCTGTTTGAGTTTCTAGAGCATCGACGCTTAATTTTTTACTTAAAGCCAGCAATCTATTCTTAGCTACGAAGGAGATATTTTGTTCTGCTACTACATCAACGATTTGTTTTTGAATATCATATGTTGCTTTTAAGTCTTGAAGTTCTGCTCTACGGTTTTTTTCTTTTTGAGTTAATGCTTCAAATATTTGAAGCTGTAAATATAGTGTATTCTTAAGAGAGGTCTCAATAGCTGTTTGACCAGCAATTTGATCTTTAAGTTGCGCGATCTCATCTGAGCCTACGTTAGGATCTGCTTTAGCTTTTTTAAGTCTCGTTTCTAAAATAAGTCTTTCAGCCATAGTACTTGCTACTTGTTTTTGAACAGCCAAAGTGCTAGATATATATTGTAACTGCTCCTCAAGAAGAGAAGTTAGTCCGGATGTAGTTACACCTGTAAGAGTTTTAATAAAATTTTGTTCAGCTTTCGTAATAGCATCCAATATTCCGATACGTTTTTGTAGTTCTTTAGTAGTATTTCTTACTGCTAGTTCATTTTCATCTAGAAGATCTTTTTGAAGTTTTAATTGCTTTCTTTGGGCCTCAAGCACGAGTCCCTGCTTCGCGTATAACTTACGTAAATCATCATTATTTTTTAAGTTAACTTTTTCAAAATTAGCCTGATCTAGTAATGCTTTATTGGTTAATAACTGAGCTTCTTTTTCACGTCTCTTAGACTCGACAATATCTACTGAATACTCAGCAATATTACTAATAGATAATGATTGCTCCACTAATAATTTATTATTACTTTGATTGATCTTCTCTAGCTTCTGTTGTTCTTTAGCTACTTCACTTTTGATTGCTTGTTCTTTAAGCGTCTGTAAGGCTTTTTTATAATCAACAATACCGTCTCTAATAGCCTTTGTATCTATGATAGTATCTTTTGTTATCTTTCCTTGACCTAGTATTGTTCTAAAAATCTTAGGATATTTTTCTAGTGCTTCGCCCAAGGCCTCAGCCTCTACAGTTCCACCCTGTAAAGGTGCATCCATTTTGTCTAAACCACTAACAATGGAATCAACATTATTAAGCATACCCTCGAATCCCTCGAATAGGTCTGGATTTTTAATACCTTTTCTTTCGAATTTAGATATAGCGGTTTCATACTGTTTAACTGCATCATTTAAGCCTTTTGCGGCTGCACCACCTTCTGCAAAACCACTAAGTGGTGCTGCTTCTATATCCTTCTTTAAACCAAATATTTCTGCTATTAATCTTTCTCTCTCTTTATTATTAGCTAAATTATTAAAGAACTTAAGAATTGCTTCAGTTCCTTCTTCAGTGAATTTATCACTATTAAGTCCTGCTAATAGAGGTTTGATTAATGCGTCTGCGTCTGCGCCTTCTATATTTCCTAATCCTTTTTCAAAATCTGAAAATATATCAGTACTAGAGCCTACTTCTTTTAATAGTTGATTAGTGTATTTTAAACTTTCAATAGTACCAAAAAAACGAGTAATAAAGTCTTCAGTAACAAAGGTTTCACCTTTACCTTTTAAGCTTTCCACCTCTTTTTGCAATTCTTTAATCGCCATCATATATCTCCCGACACTTTGACTATCGAATGATGATGACACTACAGACGCTGCGGCTTTAAGAATAGCTTGCTGCTTTTCTAAAGGAGTAAGAACATCTTTAGATTTATCAATAGTTGCAGCGTATTTCTGATATAATGCATCTAATTTAGCTTCAGTATTGTCAAAGTGATCAGTAGCAATATCTAATAATCTTCTGAATTCTGTATCTGCATTTTTGACAGTAGATGCGAATCCTGCTCCAAATTTAAATAGTTTTAATCCTGCGTCTTCTGCGCTCTCTCCAATGTCTGAAATCAGCGCAGGAAGTTTTGAGGCAACCTCTTTAACACCGCCAATAGCCTTTTCACTATCTTCCATAGCTTTAGTCCATTTGGCCGTCGCTTCAGCAACTGGGAATAATGCGTTTTTAATACCTTTATATATAGGTACCATAAAAGCAGCTGCTAATGAAAAAGATGTAAGTATTGGAAATACCATAGACATAGCACCTTGTAAAAGTGCCATAGAACCAGATAACACAACATTCCCGGCAGCGAATAATTTAGATCCTTTCCCAGCTTTTCTGTAAGACTCCCCTACTCTGTCCATTAATGTAGTAAATGCTGTAAGGAAACCTTGTTCAGCAAATACCTTAGCAACCTCAAGTCTCGCTGATATTGCTTGGTCTCTAATTTGTGCCCAACCAACTTTTACTCTTATTACATACGCATTAAAGCTGGCACCTGCAGATCTCCATGTACTATCCGCAGAAAGAGCGGCCTCTCTATCTACAGCTTTTCGTGAAGTACTGAATCTTAAAAGAGCTGTCTTTTGTCTCATAAGAGAAGCAGTAGTAAAATCTTCAAGACCTTGTCTAGCAGTAGTTCCGGCATCTCTAGCCTTTAACTCTGCATCGATTTGAAGTAAACGTCCACTTACTCTATTTTGATCAATTTTATTATCTGTAGTTATAATACTTTCTGAGAAGTCTTTATATACTTTATTTTTTTGTTTTTGTGCATCAGCAAACGTAGTAATCTCTGTGAGAGCACGCTTATCATCAGAAGTAGTTGTTCTACCTAAGTTTACGCTATGGGCGCGCAGAACAGAATCTGCCACCTCTTTCTGAGCGAGAGCATTAATATTTGCAGCAGCAGCAGCTTTTTTAGACTTTTTAGTCATATCATCCAGTTTAGGAAGAAAAGCCTTACCAATGGTAGCGGCTAAAAATACTAGAACAGATACCATAGAAGTAGTACTTGTGGAGATATTTTTGACAATATCATCAATATGGAAAAACTCTCTAGCTGCTTGTGTAATGTTTAATGTTAAATCTGAAAATGCTGCCCCTAACTGTTCGTAAGGGTTAGCATCTATAGTAACATGGCCAAGCTGTCTTCGACCTTCTGCAAGTGTGGCATCAAGAATAGCTTGCTGCTTTTCAAAAGAAGTAAGACCATCTTTAGATTTACCAATAGTTGCAGCATACTGTTCATATGCCTGATCTAGATTGATCATCAAACCAACCTGTTTTAGAAGTTCTGTTTCACCCTTCTGAACAGCACCTACGAAACGATTAATCGCATCTGTAGTTGTACCACCAAAAGTTTGAGCAGCCTTAGTAGCTAACTCAACTAATTCTTCTGTTTGAGAAATGTCTGCGCCAACGGAAGCAGTTTTATTAGCAATTTCAACAGCAGTAGCATAATCAATCATACCTTTAGAAGCTTCTTGTATCTTCTCAGTAATAAGCCCCATAGCCAATCCCATGGAACTACCTAAGTCTTCAGAAGCAGAAACCATGCTACTAACGTCAGCATTTCGCTTCAAAAACTGAAACGCAGAACTGAGAGCATAGATGTTAGCTGCCAGGGTCGCATAGACCTGAACAATACCACCCATACCTTGTGCCATACGACTATAGTCTTTACCTTGGCTACCAGCACGTTTAGAAACGCCCTCATTTGCGCGCTTAAGCTGATTTTGTGATTTTGATAACTTTTGGGACTTACCCTCAACCTTGTCGATTGCAGAAGATAAAGTTTTAAGCTTCTTAGATGCTCGTTCAATAGAACCCTTATCTTGTGTATCAATCTCAAGATGAATTATGCGTTTTGCCACTTGCTCTGTGCCTCTTTAAGTTGAGTCTCTTGTTGACGCTTCTCATTCATTCTTTTCATTACAATACTATCTATATATTGAATAATAATAAGAATATGAGAGGCTTCTTCCCCTTCTATTTTATAATGTTCAAATAGAAAAGGTAATATATTATAATCTTTTCCTAGATATGTTCCAGACATACCATCCCAACGCTCCGATAAATATCTATAAATATCAAAAGCTAGCTGGGATTCTTCGGATAGTTCCATTAAATCCGTTGGAAGATCCTCTTCCCCCGGTTCAATTCCCATTTTTTCGCAGATCTCTAAGTGTTTTTGTATATCAATACCACTTTCGGAGTCAACTATATATTTCTGAATTAAGTCTAACTCTTCTTCAAGTCCTGCGCTGTAAAGTTTCCCAAGTCTTCAATCTGTGTAGAGATCCATGTATCAAAAGCGGGAGAATTCTTTGACAATTCAATAGCATCTTCAATATTCCATTCAATTTCTTCTTCTGGGTCTTCAATCTGTGAATCATCCCAAATAGTGAACTCGCTAAGATACTTAATTTTGAATCCTTTCCATCCTTTAACAACTGCCTTTAAATATGCTGGCAGAAATAAATCATCGTCTAATTCTTCTACAACTTGACGAGTCTTAGGGTCAACTTTACGTTTTGAACATTTCTTCATAAGACGAGAAATTTCCTGTTTAGAAAGAAATGTTAAATCAAATTCTAGTCCAGGACAACCTGGATACTCAATATTTACTGTTTTTTCGGGCAAAAGTACGCCCTTAAGTCCTTTCATATAATTACCTCTATTTTAATTATTATACTGTTGCGTCTTCATATTTCATTAGTACTTTAGGGCTAGTTGCTGATTCTTTGGCTACGAAAGGTAGTCTAACCTTCATCAGTTCTCTAAAGTTTATTTCTGGCAAATTGAATACAAGTATAGGAATATAAAAAGTTAAAAACCTATAGTTACTGTCTCCAAATTGTAGTAATATATCTCCAATATTATCTTCTAAATCAGAAGAAGTACTAGTTGAAATATCTGTATTGGCGTCTGTTTGAATGGTGTCTAATAGATCGAAAGTTTCGTCTGCACCTGATCTAAGATAGAACTCCAGATCTCCTGATATTACTCTGGAGCCGGTATAGTGTCCTATAGTAGAATGGGCTTGATTTATTCTTTTTTGTTTATAATAAACATTGTTATTATTAACTTCTATTTTTCCACTAGTAAGAAACAGTTTTTGATACCAAATCGAATTTCTTTGACAATCCATAGACATATTATGAGGAGTAATACACTCCGTCATAGCTGTACTATAATCCTTGTCTACAGTGGGCAAAGCTGCCCCTGATTCATATCCTAGTGCAGTGCCAGACCAAGTAATGTTTGCTATAGCTTTAATATTTAAATTAATAGACATTCTATCTATGACAGCATTAGTTAACTTGATAACTTTGCCTGCACCTCTGTGTTCTATATATATAGAAAAGGGAGTTAAAGTAGGAACGTCGGCAGAATCGCCGAAGGTAGTGGTGAAGAGGGCTGGCGTCTCAGATAACGCACTTTCGGTACCGGCTAAACTTTTCCACAATATCCTTTGAGCACTAGTCATATTTACGTCTGTGTCATCAAATTGTGCATATGTGGAGAAAGAAAAGTTAATTGGTCCCACTTCTTCTATTACAGGCAGGACCGAACGGTCTCCTGTGGGATACATTGTTTCACGAGAGACTATATTCATTCTACCGGCTCTTGTATATCTAAAATCCGATTGGATCAAGATTTTATGAGCCTCTAAATCATCTTCTAAATATACGTTTAGATCTCTAGCTAAAAACAATGCCATATTTTTTCTCTTAAATAAGAGGGCCCGAAGGCCCTCTTATATACTTAATTAATAAAGCTACTGCGCAGCGTAGTAAGAAATTGCAAGTTCATTGGTCTCACCTAGATCATGTGCTCCCGCCGATTCATCGTATGGCAGAGCATTAAATCCAATATCTAACGATAACACTTCTTCCGTGTTAATTGTTGGGATAACCAAGTGAGTATGTGGCATACTAAGATGAATAACAGCTTCATCAAATCCACCAGCAGTTGTAGTATCTGATTGTACACCACCAATATACATATCGAGGTCGAAGTCGAATGGGGCAGCACGGTTAATAGAACCAGCTAAATGACCAAGTAGATCACCAGTCTCATCTGTATCAGTTCTAAGGTATGCAGTGATATTACCTGATATTGTACGTGCGCCCGTGAAGTGACCACAAGGCACATTAACAACACCCAATGCTTCAGGTGTTAAAAAGGTAATATTATTAGAAATACTTAATGATCCTCCAGTAATAGCAAGACTTGCTACTGTACCGAATCCGCTAGTTTCATTATCACTTAATGAAACTGTTGTAAGCTTGTTTCGAATACAACCAAGATTCCCTGTAGGAATGGCTACATAGTCTCCACTAAGCGAAGTATCATTTAGAGCAGAGGCTACACCGCCTGATGCTCCCCACGCTGCCGAATCTGTAATTTCGTCAGTAATGTCTGTAAGTGAGTCACCGAACCCAGTCCAAGCAACTGAAGCAATAGACTCTAGACTGAAATCGATTTCTGCCTGATCTACAACCGCGTTGGCAATAAAGTACCATACACCATCAAGATCAAATAGAAGTCCGATTGTTTTAAGCGTATTAGAGTTGGAGTAAGAAAAATCAACATCCATAGAATTAGTATTTCTCTGCGCCCCACCAGCTCCACCAGTTGTACTGATATCACTAGTTTCAGGGTCTGTGGTAAGTGCTTCCCACATGATACGCTCAATCGCATCTACTTCACTTCTATAATCATCATATCGTGGACGTAAATAGTTACTGAAACTCCAATTGACAGGTTCAAGTGCCGTATTGAACGAACGAGAACCTCGTGCAGGACTTGTACCTGCCTCAGAAACGACAATATCCTGAGTAGTTGTTCCTTGTGAGAACGAATAACCATCCAACACAGGAATACGCCATGTATTATTTGCATTAATTCCGTTAACCAATGTCTGATCTATGTTTCCATCAGTATCAAAGATATCGGCAACTGTTGTAATAAACAATCTGGCGTTTCTTGATAGAGCAAAAGCCATTTAGTTTTTCTCCTAAGTTATAATTGAATATTGAACCTGTAGAGTCATTTCACCGACACCTAAAGGGTGCAATAATCCTTCATCATCATTTAATGATAAAATTCTTATATCAGTACATAGACCGCCTAAGTTGTTATTTGCATCTAATACTGATTCTATGTCGCTAAAGATATTTTCCAAATCATCTTTAGGGGTATTTGACTTAACATATATTTGAATGTTAATTGTTAAAAATCCCCACTTAAATCCACCAGATAAATACTCTCTAGTTTCGGTCCCTGAGGTTACGGATATAGTTGGAAAGTTATCTACTTCATCCCAAAAAATAGATGTAGGATAAACATGGTCTACAAGGTCTGGCCCAATATAAGGAGAAACTCCATCTATATCTTTTAGCTCAGTGACAATTTGAGCGACTATATTTTGTCTTTGAGTTGCCATTTATACCAACCTTGTTCTTATAGCAGTTGTTACTCCTAAATTTTCAGATAAAATCTGTCTTATACTTTTTCCTATTAATTTTTCAGGATCTCTAAGTTCATTATGAAGTTTACCTCCTGGTAAAAATACATCATAAGGATTTCTTAAATATGATATTTGAGCCTGTATTGACTCACCTCTAGTAGGTAATAGGGCTAAAATTTCTGCTGAACGCGCAAATCGTCCTGTGCGCCAGTTCAGTCTTTTGGGGGCGTTACCTTTGCCCATGTTAAGTTTTAGCTGTCCTTCTAACTTGTCATTTAAAACTTTTAGTATGGCAGCTAAATTTGGTTGACTTGCGGTTGAAGCGGAGTCTTCTTCTACAGTAGTTGTGGTCTTTACTTTAGGACTCTTCATCTTTATAGAAGATATTTTTGTTTTAGGGGCCTTTATCTTAGTAGAAAAGTTTAACTTACCTTTATTAGAAATCCTTATCCAATTATTTTTTTCAAAACCTTCTTCAAAATACTTATTAATCTTTTGAAACTTAGTTCCAGAACCTGGAACATCTAAATAATTTCTAACAAATCTTCTAAATGATTTATCATTTTCAAATAATTTAGTTATTTTATTTAGATTAATTTTTGTTTCAGCACCTTTTTCTGTATTAGACTTACCTGTTTCAAAAACTAAAAAATGAATACTATCATGAAATCCAGTAGTTTCATTTAATTTCTCACTTAACTCTACTCTTAATTCTTGTTGAATATCTGATAGTATACTATCTAATTCTGTTTTAAATGTAGAACCTGCAGGAGCACTTCTTGCTAAATACTGTATTACAGGAGCAGCGAGTCCTGCTTGTATTCCAATATCATGTCCTAAGTTTCTTCCCGCTACATTGGCTGCTTTTTTTAATAAATCTGTTTGCTGTGCTTCAGTTTTTCCTACAAATGCTGCAGAAATATCTAATACACCATTTAACCAAAACACTATTTCTGGTAAGTATTTATACTTTGTAGCTTTTCTAATAGTATCTAAATTAGTTATAGGCTTACCAAGTTTATCTGGACGTTCACTCTTTCCACCTGTGGGAGTTTCTACTTCTACAAATTGTTTACTTTGATCTACTGTTACTTCTTTTGTTAAGGTACCTCCTTGAGCCCTTATCATATCTCCTCTGGCTTTTCTTTTGAGTTCAGTCACCAAAGTTTGTATAGCTGTAAAAGGACGTAATCCTGTTTTTAAAAATACTATTTGTTTTTCTTTTGGATAATAAAGTTTAAATGCAGCATCATTTTGAGCTTTTCCATTAATAACATCTGTCCAAGTCTTACCCTGTTTTTTTGACAAAATAAAGTCATCTACATAATCACTAGCATCTTTTGCCCATGCACTTCCTTTGAAATCTAAAGTAGTAACTAGAGAGTCATCAAATCTTTGGTTAGAAGACAAACTTCTATATAAATCTTGAATTGCTTGAGATAAATAACCTTGTAAATCTGAACCGTTTTCTTGTATAGTTCTTACAGAAAAATCTAGTCCATGTGTTTCTCTTTCAGCTATTAACTTTCTATGCGTTTCGGCATTTGTTATATATTTACCATTAAGTTCTGTAAACATTTGCTCTTCTGACATTCTACGTCCGAATAACATACGTCGAGCATCAGGACTAGCTAATAATCCTACAGCTAATAATCCTTGAAAGAAGTCTGGATGTTTATTTTTAAAGTCCTGACCACTCATTAAATACCTACTCTATACAGATCTAAAATTCTTCTAACGTGGGCGGGCAAATCTGCTCCGCCTGCCTCAAATGCATTATCCATCGTAGCACCGGCTAAAACTTTTGCGGGCACGTACTGTTGTTTTAAATAATATTCTACTAAGTTATATGCAGCATTTTTTAAATCTGGTGGTACCTCGTCCGGTGGCCAATATCCAGCTAAATACTGAATCTTTAAACTTCTAAGTGGAGTATCATATGATGTGATGAACTTATCTCCAGTTTTTTGGGTTGTAACCCAAGCATATTCGCGATCTTGATTATCTAAAAAATATCCTTTTTTATCTGGATCATTTTCACTTAATTCAGTATAAGTTACTCCTCCATCAGTAGAAACCCCTACATATTCCACATCTATTACTGGGATATTAGTAAGCATAACTGCTGATGTATCTCCATCGAAGTATTCTATAATACCCGGCAACGCCGCATAATCTACGAATATACGATCACAATACCTTTCTATAAATGCAGATACAGCCGGAATGATTACATCAATTTCAGCATCATCTGTAGCTGTTGTTATATTTTTAAATGCTTTATATTCTTGACGTGTAATTATATCGGTCATTGTAATCCTTTAATAAAGGGGGAGGTTATCCTCCCCCTTATTAACTAACTAACTAACTATTAGGGGGAAGCAACATCGAGACGAACTGAACCTTCACCATTAATGATGTCAGTAAATCCGAAGCGACGTGAGCTAACCAGAATATTCTTCTGCTGCTCGATATCACGATCAGACTCAGTTAGGAGTCCACGATGCTGACCAACAATAAAGTTGGATGGACGACACAGAATACCACAAGGGTCCCCAACAATTTCGCTACCCGCACCAGCGAACTGCTGCGAAACGATAACAGGAATACCCCAAATTGATCCTATCTGTCCCTGGAATAACGTAGCGATGTTATCAGGTGCTGTATCAACAGTCTTAAACTCAGGAATTTTCATCATTGAGTAGTACAGATCGTGTGAAACGAATAGTACTAATTCTGATGGGTTAATTCCATAAAGACCAAGATTTCTGCGGGCGTCGAGAATGTCGTCCTCCTCGGGAACCGTATCACTACCGCCGGGTAAGTCAACGTTTGTAGTATTATCACCAAGTCCCTGAAGACCCAGGATAGGTGAACTTGTCTGGTCCGTAGAAGCCGAACCTTCTCCAAGCAGAATAGCACGATCAGACTCGCGAGCCATACGACGTGCCACAGCGTCACGAATAATAGGTAGAAGTGGAACAATTGAATCTTCATCTTCTTCGTAACCTACATATTCCTTAGCTGCCAGCTTGAATGAGCTGATTGAGTGATCACTGATTGAGTGATCTTCAGCATCACCAGTAGAATCTGCACTTCGCCAATCCGCCTGCGCAATCCAATAAGCGTTACCCGCTTCAGGATTTACAGGGAAATGGTAGGTAGGAGTAGGCATAGCAAAAGACTGGAATACTGGCTCTACAACCAATAGTTCACGCATAGCATTTTCTACACGCGTATTCCAAGTAGCTTCCCACTGTCCGGATTGAGCATCCGTATCAAAATGTTCTTGATTTGACTTCTCTTTCAAATCTTTAAAATATTTGGTTTCAGTAACGCCTACTCGAAGACACTTAGCTAGAAGAACAGCGTTGTCCTTCTCATCTTCGCTAATAGCTTCTTGACGGTTACCATTACCATCTGCAAAAGTCATTTTGCCGTCACGGGCACGACGTAGCTCTTCAATCTCAGCACTCTTCTCTTCTAGAGCGGAACTAAGGTCCTGAAGAACTTTAGCTACTGACTCATCTTTCTCAGAAATACGCTCGTTTACTTCTTTAAGCAAACGCTCTGCGGCTGTAGTAGCCGTAACTTCGATGCGTGCTTCCTCAGCCTTACGTGCAGTCTCTTCTTCTTCCTTTGCTTTCGCATCGGTTTCTAAGTCAGACTTCACTTTTGCAGAAATCTGTTCTGCTAGGGCCTTCAGATCAATGTCAGGCGTATTATGCTCTGCAGACTTTTCTTTCTCAGGCATTAAAATCTCCTCACTAATTTGTGTTTCAACTTCGAATTCTTTTTTGAAAGTTTCGAAATCTTCTTTATCTTTAAAACTTTTAGCTACGCTGAATCCAGCTTCTGCATTCGCAGGCACAGCTACAACGCTAACCTCATACAACTCTGCTTCTTTGATTACGAAAATATCTGTTGCTTTATCGTACTCAGCGTCTTTTGGGACAAACCCAACACTAAAAGTTGAAAGAATTCCTTCTTTAATTAAGTTAAAAACGTTACCTGCTGCTTTTGTTATAGTAGCTGTAACGGCTAACCCTTTATCGTCAATAACAATTTCTGTTGCTTTACCTATTGGTTGAGCATGATCGTGAAAAGCTAAGACGATTGGATTGTTTTTATAGTCTTTTAGACCTCCCTTCCAGGCCTCGGGCAAAATAACATCACCATGGCGGTCCTTTCCGCTGGTACTAGCATATCCACTAATGGAAATACTATTGTCATCTTCCTCTTCTTTTACTTGAAATGGGGCAACAATCTTAAGCATTTTGTTCGGCATCATCACCCTCCTCTGGGCTATCTTCATCTTCTGGCGGCCTACCTCCCTCAGTTGGGTTCTCAGCACTGCCTGCAATATTCTGCGGAATACGCAGCTTATCAGCGTGTTCCTCAGTAGATGGCGGTAAACGTAATTCTAGCCTAGCTTCATTAATAGTCATAATACCATTGTTTACCATTCCACCAAAGAACTGACCCGCCTGTTGCAATTCCGGACGCAAAGCACGAACTTTGAAGACGTCCGGTTCTAAATCATATGCAAAAAACGCTTCATACGAAGCAATAATTTTGCTAGAGATAGGTAATACGGTGTTTTCGTAGAACAGTTTTAAGTTGGGTGCTATATTAGCATTGTTCCCACTGTCCAACAGTAAAGGAGGCACACCAAGGGCCTTTAAAATTTTCTTTTCGTGACTTTCTGTAGATGACTCGAAGTCCAATTCTCTAAATGACTGGTTCGTCAACATGTGAGGAGTCAAACCAGCGTCGAGAATCATTGGGCGACGACCCTTCTTAACTACACTATATCTTCTAATAAATTCCTGGATCATACGTTCTTTCATTCGAACTCCAAGAACGTTGTCAGTCGTAAGTAATAAACCGCCTACTGCACCGTTGTCGAAGAACGTAGATTGAAAGCCACGCATCTTATCTAGTAATTGAATAGAAGCGAACGCCGAACGTAGTCGGCTTTCTCCAGTAATAACGCTTTTTGCGCTATTATCCTTAGTATGAATAATTTCACTAGTAGTAAATGTTGTGTCACCGTTATACTTATATCCGGTTACTTTTTCATTTTTACCAGTTAATACTTCAACTAATTTAGATGGTAAATGCCAGAGATTCATACCATCGAAATACTGATAACAGTTTCCTGTTAACACTAGATCCAATACTAATTGACGTCTAAATTCATCAATGTTTTCAAAGTCGTTAGGACGATAATTTAGTATTGTATCTAAAAGCTTTTGTCTAACATAGACGGGAGCTCCACTTCTGTCCGTAAATCTCGGAGGTCCTTTAAGTCTACCTGTGATAGATGTGTTTACTTCTGCTGCAGAATCTACAACTAGGTTAGTTCCTCGGTTTACCACCTCAATCGTATTATAAGCAGTCTCATAATTGAATCTGTTATAAGACGATGGAACATTAGTACCTTCATCTTCATAGATACCTTCTGAACCTCTGTGCTTACGCCAGAGTCTCCATCGGTCTCTTAATTTCATCTATTGTTCCTAAAAATCGCAGGTTTTGTCACCCGCCTTAATACAATCTATTGCTTCTTTTTCAAGTTCAATATTACGCTCTTTTTCAAGAATACCAACCTTAATTTGAGTAATAATTTTAACCTTACTCTCGGCTTCAATATCAGTCCTAGCTTCGGTTTCTACGATTTTAATCTTATCATCCCGAATCTGACCTTTCAGTATTCTTATATTCTTATTTTTATCCCGAACTTCCATTTGAGTCCAGGTTACGTATTCTGCTGCTTCTGCATGATCTACAAAGTGCACATTAGCAGCTTCCCAACCACGAGTCCCTGCTTCGTAAGATAACCACATAAGACCAGCAACAAAAAGTAAACCAGTACCTACTCCGATTCTATGATCGTTAAGTTTGTCTATACCAATTTTTGCCATGTCTTTAATCATTTCTTTTTTTATTCGTGTATCTCCGAAGTAGACATATGTGAAAATTGTCTACTTTCTATAGTATCTACTTGCTGTTGAAGATGTACTAACCATTCTCCCTTTACTTCGAGTTTACCTTCATGAAATCCATCTGCCCTAGCTTGTTCTATATTACCTTCAACTATTTTTATCATAATGGCTTGAGTATCTACTTGCTGTTGCTCTAATGGAGATAAACGTGTATTTACGTATCCAAACATCATTATTGCTACAGCTACAACTAAAGAACCTACTCCAATAAAATTTGTGGGCTGAGGTTTACTATCATGTCTAAGACTTTCAATAGATTTCTGTAATAAACTAAATTTATCACCCAGCTCTCTACCTAGGCCTTGTAATGCGGTTTGTAGTCCACTAATGTCGCGCTCTACTGTAACTCGCCATTCCATTTCGTCTTTAAACATATTTTGGTTTGCTTCTGCCATCGTCCAATTTCTCACTAAGTTTAGCTTTTAATTTATCCAACCAAACAAGTTGCTTTGGGGCAGTCTGCAGTGGTGGGTGTTGACTGAATAATTTATGTAGACGTAAGTGACAAGTTTTACACAGAGTCCTTACATCATCATAGAGTTCTTTATGGTGTTCAGAAATAAATTTCTCTCTACACTGTAGTATATCTTCTAAAGAATCAATTACTATTCCAGCTACACGACACCAACGAATAAATAGTTTGCTTATAGAGTACACATGATGAAGCTCAAGCGATTCGCTTACTCCACATACGTAACATTTTGTATCTTTCTTATAAGCAGATTTTGCTTTATCCCTGATATATTTTATAGGAAATCTGCGTAACTTACTATTCTTCATGTATCTTTACAAAACTATTTAATTAAACAATTTTAAACTTCAATTTTAATATTATAGCAAAAGATCCTCACAATGTCAAGAAGTATATTTTGTTAGCATTATGTTTTTCATGACTAATGCGCGATTAGATTATACCTCCGAAACCTACGGCATAAGTATATAAAGCATACCTAATAGCATCAGCCATATGAGAGGCTCTATCATGTTCGGTTGTCTCACGTTCTGTGTTCTGTTTCCATTTATAGTTTCTAAGAGCATAGATACATTCTATGCATGATTCATCAACTAATAGGCGATTATTATCAGTAATTGCACCTACATAACCTATACCGTCCTCACGAGACTTCTTAGCATCAATACATGCAATATCGTATATAGAAGCTAAGTCAAACTTAGTCTGTTGCGCCTGACTATCAATATAGATAAAGTCTAGATCGTAGTCTTGCATTAACTTACCTATATGTTTAGCGTGTACTGCAGTACTTTTCTCTTTACTAAAGTATTCGCCTAATATATAGAATAGGTAACGCTCTTCGTCATCTGGGTGCGGAACGCACGCAATTACACACATTGCAGTTTCGTCTCTGAACCCAACATCAAGACCCGCTATAATATCGAGCTTGTGTCGCATTCGCAAAACTTTTGAGCGAATGTCGGAGTAGTCTCCGATACACTCTGATGCAAGCGCATAGACCTGTCCCTCGAACGTTACAAAGTTAGCAAGATATTCTTGCTCAAACTCTGCATGTGACATAGTAGCTTGCGCATTTTCTATATCTTCTTTTGATGCTCTAGGGTTCTCATGATAATCGGCATGAATAGATATCCAGTTCTGATACTCTTCTTCTTTTTTAAAACCATTATCAAAAAACTCTTTAAACCAATTATCTCCACGAGGAGTCGAAATAAATAAACATTTCGAAGTAATCTTATCTAGAGTAGGTCGCAGGGCGATATTAAATTTAGGACCAGCATCATCAGCGATAGCAGCTTCATCGAATATGATTAAATCATATGAGCGTCCAACCGCGGAGTCAATTCTTCCTACCGAGGCTATACGAATCATAGAACCATTAACAAGTTCTATGATTCTATCTTTTGCATTATCTCGAACCCTTTCAATGTCGAACTTATCTAGTAGTTCATGTTGTAGGTCCCAGCTAATAGAGCTAAGATTATAGTCCGGTGCAATAATTAGTACAGTTGTGCCAGGTTGGAAAGCTATCAATTGTAAGATTATATTAGCTATATAGGTCTTTCCTACTCTTCGACTGACACAAGCTGTAATGAATCTGTAATTTGGATTATTTATTGCATTTAAAATTGCATATTGTGGTCTGTTGGGTTCTATTCCTAAGAGATCTAAGTAATTCTCTGCTGGCAGTTTAATAATTCTATCTTCTGCTGGTAGCATTTTATAGTAGTCTACAGGAATATCTGGTCTACTTACTTCTAACATTATTGATCTTGTTTATTCGTTATTCCAAGGAAACACAATATCAGTTAAGTCTTTGAGCCCTTCTACTTCTTCTTCTTCTTTTTCTTTTTCAGTATCAATATCATCAAGATTAATTTTTTTATTGGTAGTGTTATCATAAATATACAATTTGTTTTCCCCGTATTTATTGGTTAGCTCTGTATATTTATCTATTATCGTATCTTCTTCACCAACACAAATAGTAGAGTTGTGCGCCTTAGTACGAATAGCATAAGTTTTTTTCATATCGTTCCTCAGTACTTTTAAGTACCCTTGATAATGGCCTGCATTAAGCGACCATACTGACTATTGTCATCAGCTGCTAAAACTGTCAGGGTATTATTTGTTACGGTACCTGGTACGTTTTTGGGCGCAATAGGTGCCTTCTTCTCTAAGACCTTAGCTTTGGATTCTGCCATTTTATGTGCGATCTGTAATAGGTCTGCAACATCTTTTGCAGATGTCATTTCGAGATCGTCCATCTCTTCTAATTTCTTCTTAATAATATCATCCATCTTTTGTTGAATGGAATCCATATTTCTTATATTTGCATCAGACACGATAGAATACACGTAGTCCTTAATAGACACCGTGCTCAGAATTCGGTTAACTTCGTGTTTAGGCATCTCTAGAAGTTCTGCGGTTTTGCCCATATCCATACCGTTCTCCAGGTACGTATTAGCTACAATAGCCCCTTCGGGGCTTATTACCGCAGGTTGGTGATCGGCAGAAACTGGTAAACTCATAGTCAAAATCCTTTTATTAGCATCTTAATAGTATAGCAAAGTATGAGCGAAATGTCAAGGACTTTTTTTGAATTTGGTATGTGTAAAATTTCGCGC
>Ga0208920_1000081_pt1 | contig 29123 bp, 25 predicted proteins | sample 19_taG_FD_184094 | JGI IMG/M metagenome (GOLD analysis project Ga0208920, IMG submission 184094) | Marine viral communities from the Subarctic Pacific Ocean - 19_ETSP_OMZ_AT15317 metaG (SPAdes) (version 2) | ecosystem: Environmental > Aquatic > Marine > Oceanic | place: Pacific Ocean | collected...
TCAAAAATAAATGGCTTTATTGAGCCGTCTTACAGGCTCGTTTGATAGTGTGCGGTGCGTGTGAGCGTTTGACATAGAGGATTGGAGCGTTGAGCGTGGCGCGTGGTGTCCTCGCTCGCCTCTAAAAGCACCGCGCCAAATTATCCGCGCTCCAGTAGTGCGCCTCGCATTATGCGTTGCATGTATCCTTGACACTTACTATCAAAACAATATAGAATAGAGGAGCGTGGAGCGTGTGGCGTTGGAGAATTAAAAGCACCACACGCCACACGAGGCGTGGAGCGTGGGAGAAAAAGAAAAAAAGGGACGGGGGTACACATCACAACCCACCCCCTTTTCTCCCAGAATATCAATGGGTACCCGACCCGCTGAATATGTAAAAATCGTGATGGACATTATTCATTTATAATTTTTGTTTTTTATTTTCTAAAAATTTTTTTTAGAAAATTATGAGACGGAGATTTAAGAGAAGTAATTTATGGAAAATATTACACAGGAGGAGATTAACGAGTTCAACGACGCGCTCACCAAGCTCCAAGAAGAAAGTAGGTTCCAAATAGGTTCCGAAGTCTTTATAGACAAGGGTCTTATTATGTCTAAGGTGGTTCTCATACCAAAGACGGAAGCAAAAGTAGTAGACAAAAAGCCTGTAATTAAACCCGACGACGCAGAGGGTGTTGTCGCAGACAAAAAGGATGCAAAAAAAGATACCGCTACAGCAAAAGCGTAAAGTCGGCGATCCGCGTGAGATTGGCGGCTTTTCTTTAGCTACGGAAAAACCTAAGAAAAATTTCCCGGCAAAAAGAATTAAGGGTAGTAAGCAGAAAACTAAAATCTTACCCTCACACCGCCAAATCTTCAAACATTACGAGGAGAATGGTTTTCGTAATCTTAGCAAGGCTATCCGCAAAACGCGTGCGTTTTCGGAGTCCACAGCGCAACACGTTAGTACGATTACTAAGAGTAAATCTTGGCAAGCGTTAATGGATGAGAAGATGCCGGAGGAGCATTTGGCGACACGTCACAAGGAACTGTTAGATAAGCGTGACACTAAGACGGAAGTTGATGAATTTGGGGTGGAAACCACTGTTGATCAAGGACCGAATGTGGTCGCGGTTAAAGCTGGGTTAGAGATGGCGTACCGATTACGGGGTTCATACAAGGAGAAAGAGGCCGAAGCTCCTAGTACTGTTATGTACAACCTCTTTTATAAGCCAGAGGTCCGAGACCAAATGAAGCAGTTTGAGGAGGGCATTAAACAATCATTGGTAAATGAAATTGCTAGAAAAAATCAAAAAGAAATTGAGGACGAAGAACAGCGAATCATTGACACCGAGTACACCGACAGTGGAGACGAGGATACACGGCAGTAGTATCGCTGAACCTCTGGGGGATGGTAAGGGTGTCTTTTTGTCCGATATGGATGAGGAGGAGCGAGATGATTACATTAAGTCCGTGGACCACGGATGGGGTAAGTTTTATCAGAAAATAAGGAATATAGGAAAATGAATCCAACAGCAAATAGACTGCTTGTCCGTGTAATACCGGAAGTAGTGAAGAAGTTAAAGAAAGGTGAAGCGGCACCACCAGCTAGTGGGGTGCTAAAGGCGGAAGTTTTAAAACTCGGTCCGGAAGTTAAAGTAAAGAGTGGTATTTATGTCGGCATGACTGTCGTATTCGCACCATATGGCGTGGACGAAGTAATAGTTGATGGTGAGAAGTTGTTATTGGTTACGGAGGACTTAATAATCGCAATATATGTCAAAGAAAAAGAACCTAATACAGCGTCTAAAAGATAGGTATGATGATGCGGAGGCTAGTAGATTACTACAGGAGGAATTGGCACGACCTTTTAACGAGCGTATGGAAGCGATTTTTACAGCTCCTAGATATTGTACTACTGATTTTTGGTGCAATATTTGTAAACGTGATTGCTCTGGTACTGGTTATCGGCAAGTCTGTACTGTCCGTCATACGCTTCCGACAGCATGGTTTGTCGGGTATTGCCCGCTCGGACACAAAATGTTGCGACGAATCACGGACAAAGATACCGACCCGTTCTACGACTTCTCGGAAATGATACAGCGTCAGCGCTACGAGTTACAAGATGCGTTTTTGACTCCGGACGATCCGCGGTTTAAGGTGCTGTATCCAAAACAATATAAGGAATTAATGAAGAAAAAAGATGAAGATAACAATGGAAAAAGTAAAAGTAACAACAAGGACAACAACGCCGGAACTTAAACTAGAATGGCCAAAACTCCTCAAATAAAACCCGACGATTTATCCATCTTAGCGTGGATATTTGAGAATCAAGTAGTCTCTGAAAAAGGTGAGATGCTTGATTTTTCTGACCGCCTATTTTTGATAGATATTCTGACTGATTGGAGTGACCAGATAGTGATTAAGAAGTGTGCGCAGATTGGAGGTTCTGTTACTTTCAACCTCAAAGCGCTATTCGCTATTATCAAGTTCGGCTGGAACATTATGTACACCTTTCCAACCGATTCTGATGTTAGTGAGTTCGTTAGTTCAAAGACCAACAAGATATTGGCCGCGAACCCGCAAGTATTCAAGGGAATAAACACTGACAACATTGAGCGTAAGGAGTTCAACTCTAGGTTCATGTTCTTCAAAGGTACTGTATCTAAGACCGCGGCTATTATGACCACGGCCGATTTGTTGATACACGACGAGGCCTCACGTTCCGACCAGTCTGTGATAGACACAATGAAATCTCGTATTAAGGCGTCCGAGTTTAAGGGTAGGTGGTTATTCTCTAACCCTACAACTGAAAAGGATGCGATTGATATTAACTGGCACAAGTCAGATAAAAAGGAATGGACTATTACCCACAATGGTACTAAGAAAAGTCCGGGGTGTGGCAAGGAACAAATAATGTCATGGCCATTGAGTGTGAATATGGAGAAAAAGCAATTCCAATGTATATATCCGGAATGTGGTGGATTGGTGACAAAGGCTGATAGGCGTGTGGGTAGGTGGGTAGCGCAACAGCCGGATAAGAAAATATCTGGATACCACATATCGCTACTCATGGCGCCGTGGGTATCTGCCGAGGAAATCATCTCTGACAGTGAGGGCGATCAAGAGTATTTTTATAACTTCGTATTAGGAGAGCCATATACTCCGGGGGGAATTAAGGTCACACGTGAGACCATATTGGACAACTGGACGCCTAAGAATCTTGAAACTGGGGATTGGTATTTAGGTGTTGATGTCGGTAATATCAAACATTATGTACTGGGGAGTTTATTGGGACCGACTAAAATAGGGCGTTTTTCACAGTGGTCAGATTTGGATGAAATGATGAAACACTACAAGCCTAAACTGGTTATTGACGCCATGCCGGATAATACTATGAGTAAATATTATGTGGAAAACTACCGCGACGCGCTGATGTCGTTCTTCCAACAGAATAAAAATAACCCTAAAACCATTGTATGGTGGGGTGAGAATGATAGGTCTGGTATAGTGTATAGTAACCGGAATAGGATTCTGGATCAGCTGATAGATGAGATATTAAACGCTAGAATATTGTTTGGTTTAAGTTCTGATTCGGAAATTAAGAACTATTTAAAGCACTGGGAGACGTTACGTCGTATCAAGGTGGTGGACAATATGGGTATTGAAAGCTACGAATGGGACAGTACTACCGGTGAGGACCATTATGTATTTGCAACTCTTTATTATTATTTGGCGACACTTGGAGGCTACGGCATTGGGAAGTATATGCCGGAAGCTTTACGCGGAACTGACTCAAAAGTTTTAATTGGCAACGATAATGTGATGGGCGACCTCGGGGAAATTCTTGCACAGAACAATGATTGGCCGCATCCGGACTTATAAACAGTATGCAGTTGCACATTACTTTTAAATGTGTGCTATTATTAAGGACATGAAGATATCAGAACTAAACGACAAACAGCTCTGTAAACTGATTGACAACAGATACAAATCATCTGAAACTGTTTGGGATACGATTGAAAAAACTTACAATACTAACTTAAAAATTTATCAAAACGAGCCGGACTATCTCGCTAAGTTGCCGGTCAAGAAATCTAAGGTCCGGGCTAACCGGATTTTTGTGAATATGGAGACTGTCATAAACAGTCTTATTTCCAATCCTCCTAAACCTCTTATTCTAGCTGGCCGTGATACGCCGGAGGCTAAAGCGCTTTCTATAAGACAGGAAAAGTTTTTTCAGAATAAGTATGACGAGAGAAACGTCAAAGAGACAATTCGTAAAGGACTTCGTAATCTGTACTTTGGACGCTTGATGGTATTAAAGCCATTTTGGAATGCGAAGCTAAACGATTTTGATGTTCGGGCGATTCCTCCAAAAAATGTTCGGTTTGCCAAGACAGCAACGTGTGAGGAAGAATCAGATTTTGCTATTGAGGATATTACAGATAATCTTGCCGCAGTTATAAAAAGGTTTCCAAAAAAGAAAGCTGATATTTTAAAGAAAGCCGGACTGAAAGAGGAGGCAGATATTTTAATTCAGAACCCAGAAATAAAATACCAAGAGGCTTGGATTTCTGACTATGTGATTTTTAAATACGAAAATATTATTTTGAAAAAAATCCGGAACCCATATTTTGATTGGGATGGAGTGTTGATTACGCCGGAAGAAAATATGGTGTTACAATCTAATGAGACAACGAACATAGAGCGCCGAAACATTTTGAGTTCCGCCAAAGCAGAACAGGAGGTAAGGAGGATGCCACAACAGGAGGGATTAGAAAATCCTATTATATACTCCGCGTATATGTTTAACCACTTCAACCATCCGCGTAAGCCGTACATCATTTCTACAATTTTTAATAATGAGAAGTCACCTATCGGTCAGACAGACATGATTACACAATCTGCACCGCTACAAGAAAACATTGATGAAACTAAAAGGGATATTACAGCCAACGCTAAACTTGTGAATGGTATTATCAAGGTGGATAGTACTGTGATGGACAAGGCAGACGCTCAAAGGATGCGATTTGAGACCGAGGGAATTGTTTGGGGTAAGGGTGCTGTGCAAGGAGTACAGCGTGAAACTGGTCCAGCTCTCCCAGCCTTTGTTGTTGAGAATATGCAAGACTCACGAAGGGAGATTGACGATATTATGGCCGCTTCATCTGCTTTCAAAGGAATTCGCGAGGGACAGGAAACGCGAGGTGGAAGATTGGCACTTATTGATCAGTCATTTTTGCGACTTAACGAACTCGTCCAAATTATAGATTATACTAACGAAGAATTATTTAACTGGTTCTATCAGTTGGCAAAAGTAAATTACACAGAGCATCACTATTCCAAATCTCTAGGAAGTACTGCGGCGACAGAGATTCTAACCTTAATACAGGATGACTTTGAGGATGGTTCAGAGATTAGAATGTTGAGTGGTAAGACACTTCCAGAGGATAGGCAGTTCAAATACGAACAAGCTCAAAATGACTTTGAAAAAGGATTGCTTTCACCTGTTGATTACTTTGAAGTTGCTGGATATGAATCACCAGCAGAAAAAGCAAAGAACAGAGTTATCTATGATTTGAACGCTCCACACGCGGTAGGTATTCCTCCGGAAGAATTACAAAAGATTGCTCCGGATACAGAGGAGGAACCGCCTAAACTTAGTATTAAATATGAGGACCTTACACCAGATGGTAAGGTACAACTAGCGGCAAAAGCTGGAATTGAACTAAATCCAAAGATGGTAGTTGCCGAGGAAATGAAGAAACAAAGAGATGAGGCTGACAGAGAGTCATCAAAAAATGATATTGCTAACCGGTCTATTGAGGCGAAGAAACCGGTAGAGAAAGAGAAAGCGCCTAAGTTTATTAATTATTAAGTGATCAAGCGATACTGTTTCAGCCATAGGGCCAAGTCACAGTAGAGGCAATCTAATAACATGGATATAAATCCCGACAATTACGAGAGTAATATGGAACTTAGTGGGAGTGAGGAGGCTCCGGCGGAAACGCCAGCCGAGGAAACACCAACCCCCGAAGAACCAAAAACCGAGAACGCTCCGGCTGAACCTACGCCAGAGACTAAATCGGAGGAGGAAACTCCTAAAGAAGATGCACCGGAACCAATTTTATATGACGCGCCAGATGGCCGTAAATTGACTGCCGAGCAACTTCAAACGGAATGGAAAGATAATTTTCTTCCAGAATTTACGCGAAAATCACAGGCACTAGCCGACATTGAGCGTGAAAAGGAACTTAATAGAACTCCGAAAGAGGAGCCGAATTGGAAAAACCCGGATTATGTTCCGGAGAATTATGGCGAAGTTATTGAGATAGCTAAAGCCGCCGCTATTGAAGAAATGAATAGTACGGCAAAAGCAGAGCAAGAGAGAGTCGCGGCTATTAAAGCTGGAGTGGAAAACGAACTAAAATCACTCAAAGCGACAGACAAAGACCTTGATGAAAATGCTCTATTCCAACACGCTAATAAGTATGGTTTTCAAAATCTGAAATCGGCGCACGTAAATATGATGGACATGAAATCGTCAGTTGTGAACACAGAGAAGCGAGTATTGAAAGATACTGCAAAACGCGAAGCCGACCCAATCTCAACTGGACCGGGAGCTGAAGCCCCAGATTCTTCTGGATATGACCCAGCTGAAATGTCTCAATATGATGGTGCCGCTGAATATTTGGCCCACTTGAAAGGGAATAAATAGAAACTTAAAAAAATGACATTTTCTGAAGCTGTAACGAGCGTAACCCGTTCGTATATCGTACCTAAGTGTTACGATACAATTTCAAAGGGTTCACCAGTCCTAATGAAGCTCTTGCAAAACGCAAAGCCGTGGAAAACTGGAGTAAGTTATGACGTCATAATTAAGTACCAAGATTCTACTAATGGTGGTAACACTGGTGTAGCTGACAAACTTGATACTGACAGGCAGAACGTACGAACAACAATGAGCTTCAAGCCAAAGATGGCTTACAAGCCTATTGTTATTGCTAACATTGAACAAACTCTCAACGAGGGAGATGAAAGAGTTATTGACCTCTTGGAAGCGGAGTTTGATTCACAGGCACAATCTTTGATGCAAGTCATGGCCTCAAACTTGTGGACTGGAACCGGAGCTGGAAACAGTTGGGATTCAATCTACAATGCCGCTGACGACGCAACAAACTTTGCAACATATGGAACTCTTGCGAGAGCAACATATACAACTCTTAATGGATACTACCTAGCATCAGCTGGAGCTTTGACTCTTGCTAAGATGGCTACAGCGTACGACGCGGTATCTATTGGTAACGATAGTCCAGATATTATCGCTACTACAAAATCAATCTGGTCTACATATGAGTCACTTTTGACTACAACTGTACGAGCTGGATATACACAAAACGGATACCCAAGAATGAACGCATTTGGAATGGTATCTGGTTCACAAGCTCTTGCGGGTACGCAAGGTTTTGACGTGTTGTTCTTCCGAGGGACACCAGTTGTTAAAGATGAGCAAGTTCCATCTGGAAAGATGTTCTTCATTAACACTAACTATTTCGGATTCAAAGGAATCAACATTTCTGGTCTAAAGCAAGTGAACTTTAAGAAGTCTAATGATGGAGTACCAGAGGGTGTTCCGGGACGAGTCCCATCAACAAGGGGATTCAACTTCCGTGACATGATGAGTCCAGTAGACCAACTTGCAGAAGTAGGTCACATAATCTACGCCGGAAACTTCATTTCAGAAAACCCTCGCCTACAGGGCCAAATGGTAGGTGTAACCTAAGCCATTAGCGACCAGTAGTATTATTATTCGTTTAATCATAAAAATATGAGCGACGAGGAAAACACAACTCCAGAGGAAACCGCTGAAGAAGCGGCTCCAGAAGCGGAGGCTCCAACAGAGGAGTAAAAATTATTCAATTAAGTGCAGTATGCACGAATAGACAGAGGTTAAGAGCTGAAGTCTGAAAACAATTATATGAACCAAGTAACATTTCAAAACGTAAAGGACACAACAACATCACCACAATTCAATGTGGGTCAGAGAGGTCAAACTCCAGATGGACGTGAGTTCGTTTACGTTAAGTCAGCTAGTGAGGCTATATCAGTAGGAATGGCAGTCGTTCCAGACACTGTTGTTGCTGTTGATACAGTTTCATCTAGTGACGACGCTTTAGAGCGAACAGTTTACATTACCAAAGCATCAGCCGGATGGACAGTAGGTCGATTCGCAGAGGCATGGGTATATGTGGACGCTGGTACTGGTGTGGGACAAGCTGGACGTATTAAGACTAATACAACCGACACACTAGAACTTTATCCAGAATTTGCTTTCGGTACAGACTTGTCTGTTGCTGACAGTGATATTACAATCCGCGAGCCGTGGAGTGTTGAGAAATCAGCTGTAACATCAGAAATTCAAGGATGTGTTGGTATTGCGCAAGTAGCAATCGCCAGCGGTTCTTACGGATGGGTGCAAACCCGTGGTGTTGGTGTAGCTTTGGCTGGTGAAGCCCTAACTGTTGGAGCCGCGTTTGAAACCGGTGATGACACAGAGGGAACAGTCCACAAAGCTGTAACAGCTAAAGGAGCATTTGATGGCCAAACTTTGGGTTACTGTCTCGTCGCTAACGCGTCAGCAGATACTAACGCACTTGTTTGGATTAACATTGAATAGTTGATTCTTGCTATAGCCCTTTAAGCATCCAACGTATTTAGAGGGCTATATGCAGTATTTAACTGCTATCTGGGAACGGCGAAGCCTAGATATTTATCAATCTAATCATTTATTACAATGAATGAATCAGATTACAAGATAGTTCGTATAACGAACATCACAGACTTTGATTTCACTGGAGAACTGGGCGCGCGCTATGCCGGCCGCGACTTCTTCGTACCAGCTGGTGGATCTTTATTAACCCCATTAACTGTGGGAAACCATCTTGCTACTCACCTCGCAAGACAGATAATGCTTCGCGGCGCACCGGTCAGAGATGGCGGGGAAACCGACGGAAAAGGCTCTGACAGACCTCTTTGGGACGACTCTCGTATTGACGAGTTAAAGTCTCAAATAATGAAAGAAGTCTATGAGGAGGAGAAGAAAGCCCCTCAAACCGAGGGCGAAAGGATGGCCGCTAAAGTTGATGAATTAAATAAAGAAGTAGAGCCAGAGGACGCTGTAGGCGGAAATATAGATGCTTCAGCGATAACACCAGTGGAGGAAACCAATTCGGCACCTGTTTATCAAGATAAGGCGGAGGTTATTAGTGCATTGAAAGATAAGGGAATTTCTTTTGACGCAAGGGGAAGTAAAGCGACACTTGAAAAACTTTTGACCCAAACCGAAGCAGAGTAGATGGTAGCCGGGTTATTTAGGAATTGCGTAACGAAGATGCGCGGTGTCACAACCGCACCCGGCGTTGATTGTATGAGAAAGATTAAACTTACAAAAGGTAAATACGCTTTAATTGATATGGCTATTTCAGCTATTAAGAAATATAAACAATTACAATGGAGCGTTTAGATGAAGAAAAATTTGATACTCTAAAAGAGCTTGCTGACCTACAAGGCAACATAGCTCTTGGTCGTGCCGAGTTAAAGAAATTAAAGGAAACGACAGAGGAGTATATGGTAATCCGCGAAGAACAAGCGGAGGGCCGAGTTATTAAGGTTTTGAACGAGAGCCGTAGTGCGTTAGAAGAAACAACAACTAACCATAAAGAGCTTGCTGGCTATAACAGCGAGCTAAAGGCTTACGCTAATGAGTTAAGTGTTCTTGCTATAGATATTACGACTCTTTTCCAAGACTTTAATAAGAGAATGGATCAAGCTGATAAAGATTTAGAGGAGGGTAGAAAGCTAGTCTCCGAGACAGTAAAGGAATTAAAGGTGGAGACTGTAAGAGTAAGAGAAGATAGAAAGCAGTTGGAGCGTGAAAAAGCTCAACTTAGAAAACAAGCCAAACTTATTAAGGATAGAGAGGCTATGCTTAAACGAGACTTTGACGAATTAAGAAAATTAAAAGCTAATAAATAATTATTATGGCAGATTTACAAGGAATTATTGCACCAGTATCAAATGCAAATACACCATCAATAGCAAGCTCTACAACAGCGCTTGCGGCTAATCCGGCTAGAGGCGCGTGGATGATTCAAAACCTAAATGGCGCAAACCCTTTGTTTGTGAACTTAGGAGGGACCGCTTCAACGACAGTATTTCATGTCGTATTAAAGCCCGGAAGTGGAAATGATGATGGTTTGGGTGGAAGTTTTGCACAAGAAAACGGGGTTATCTTTACTGGAGCTGTGACTGTTGCTGGGACTTCACCACGCTATACAGTTACAGAATTAACTAAATAGAAACATGATTGAACAACCAGCACCAAACCCGAAAATCTCTGATAATGTAAAAAAGAATGATGCTATTGTTAGGGATAAAATCACAGTGAATGAAGCCGAAGTAAAGCGTTTGGGTGGCATAATTAGGTCATCTAAATACGAAATCGGTGAATTAAATAAGCAACACCAAGCAATTAAGGAGGATATTCTTAATGCAAATAAAGAGAAAATTACAGCTAAAGCGGAAGTAGAAAAGCTTGATGGCGACGCAAAGAGAGCTTTGATTACTGTTACAGAGCTTCAAAAAACGGAAGCTGAACTTAAAGAGAAGTTTGACGCGCGCGAGGAGAAGATAAGTGAAAAGGAAAAACAATTAATTCAAAGGGAGAAGTTTCTTTCTGAAAATGAGAAAGCAATAAGGGAGGCAAAAACTGAAATAGACGCTGTGCTTGAAAGTATAAAAAAGAAAAAAGAAGCGCTAACTGAAGCATTAAGTAAAATATAAAATGGAAGTAGTACAACCCGGAGCCGGAGGATTAACAATAGGAGATGAAGTGACTGATGGAACAATCGGTTCTGTCCTCTTTATTGATGGTGCCGGCCTCTTGGGTGAGGACAATTCTAACTTTTTTTGGGACGATTCAAATAACCGACTAGGGATAGGTAATGCTATTCCTTCAACAGCTTTAGAAGTAACAGGCACAATTTTAGGTACAACAATTCAAGGAGCTAATGTTACTTCGGGAGCTAACCCTGGACACACTCACACTAATACAAGCGTTAGTGGTTTTTTAGTAGATGATGCAGATGACACTACTACTGGCAGAATAACGTCAGCAGGACTTACTACATCAGAAGACATATTAACAACAACAAACGACAGTGATGATATAGGAGCAGAAGCTACCAGATTTGCAGACTTCTACCCAAGCACTGTCAGGAGTCTCAAATTTGAAAACACAGGTTCTACTGTTAATCTAACCACTGGAGCAACCGCAAACTATACTGGTGTTATACGGGGAGATACATCTTCTAGTCCAGGAACGGTGAATATAAACATAGACACCGTTAATGATAAAACCCCCTCTATTTGGATGGGTTATGCAAATACAGATGTGGCTAATGATGTAATGACAATAACAGCAAGTAGTTTAGGTTGTATCATATTAGGTAGTGTGTCTGATTATGTAAACGGGGCGCAAGGTGGTGCTTCGTCACTTATAGCGAATGATGTAAACTCTGCAATTATAGGCACCGCTTTTGTGGGTGGAGAATTTGGTGGTGGTACTAAAAGCACAGCGACAATAACTTCATCTGGTAGGGGTTCCTTGGTGGTAGGTACTTGTGGTTCGCAAGGTGACTTCTGTATTAGTGGTTGTTTGGGAGAAAACAATACGACAGCTATGACAGTATCTGGTGATGGTTCTATGAAAGTTGGTCATATACAAACAGCGACTGGTGCGGAGGGGCACATAGCTAACTCTACTGTAAGTGGAAGTGGCTCTCTTTCAGTATCAAGAATTATTAGGGGAAATGAGGTGGTGAGTGGTGGTGGTTCACTTTCGGTTGGATATTACGATATGACAGCAAACACTATTGGTCTTACTCATTCAGGTATAGGTTCTCTTGCTGTCATTAACGCCCAAAACGATTACGACAACATACTTAGTGGTAATGGAAGTTTGCTTGTAGGAACAGCAGAAGGAGCCCCCATTTTAAAAAATACTGGAAATGGTAGTTTCGCAATAGGGGAAGCTATAGGTAGTAATGTGATGGTAACAGCTAACAACGCTATTCAATTAGGAGAGGGTACAAACGCTGTTGCAGAATCTATGCAGATTCTAAACAACCTCTCAATGAGAGGAACGGGAGATATATGGCATGATGGTGATGATGTGGGTTCAGTTTACGGAGAAGGACAGGATGCAGAAATAATTTACAATGGAACTAATTTAGTTATTGACCCAGATTTAGTAGGTTCTGGTAGGGTTTACATAGGAGCAACAGGGGATGATGACCTACTCTTGAACGATATTGAAATAGATGGAGACTTAAACCACGATGGAACAAACATAGGCTTCTACGGCACAGCACCAGCCGCACAGTCGGCAGCTTACACGAGAAATGCTACTATTGTAGAAGATAGAACATTATTAGCCTCTGCAAGTGCTACGACATTAAACAACAACAATGTCTTAGCGGCATTGATTGCAGATTTACAAGCAATAGGTATATTAGGATAATATGGAAGATAAAAAGATACCAACAAAAACAGAAGTAAAGTTTAAAAAACTTAAAAAGCCTGTAGACATACAATATCCAGGAGGTAATGTTCCTACCTTATATGTGGAGGAGGTTACAACGTTAATAAAAGACATTGATGGCGTAGAAAGAAAAGTAGATGTGACAGAAATACCCGTTCATAAAGAACCCATGACAGGGGGTCTTGATGCCCACGTTCTCAGACTTGAACAAGAAATTCTGGCTGTAAAAGCACGGAAGAAAGAGCTAGAAGATTTAATATGACTGACGCAATAAGGGACAATAATCATAGGCCGGTATTGATAGGAACATCCTATGTGGATGGCGTTACTCCTGTTCCTATTGCTTTAGACGCTTCAAACCAAATGCTTGTAGATAAGACGAGTCATGCCTCTGATTTAGTTGGTCATTGGAAGTTTGATGAGGCGGCGGGAACTACAGCAGACGATTCTTCTCTTAGTGAATTAGATGGAACAATTATAGCTGACAATGTAACTCTTGATGGTTCTGATTTTACTTTTGATAATGTAGATGTAGAGTATAAAGTACGCGCAACTGGTACAGTAGATAAGTTTGAATCTGGAGATATGACTTGGAGTACTTGGATAACGCCAACAAATGTCTTAGCTTCTCAATATATCTGGTGCAAATATAATGTAAGATTTTCACTTAATGGAAGTAACCACGTGAGATTTGCTTGTGGCAGAATGACTGACTCTGGTGGTCCAACTTATGATACTGACGCTATTCTTGCTATGGAAAACGATACAGAATATCACTTAGTTGGTCAGTACCACCCAGACCCAGTTGGTGGAAATGGATATATAAACTTGTATGTAGATGGAGTATTACAAGATACTAAAAATATAGGTGCTCTAGAAATATGGACAGGTTATGGAAACAAAGATTTACAATGGGGAAATTCAAATCATGGTTCTGCAGTTCCATATGAGGGCAAGATAAGAGAATCAAGAATATATAAACGACTACTTACGGAGACAGAAATAGGAGAATTGTACGCTAACGATACAGCGGTGATTACACCTGTAACCGCATCTTTGACCGGAAACGCCTCGCGCGACAATAACCACGTCCCAGTAATGATGGCAGTAGATTCAACAGATGCAACAAAAAAGTTACCTGTATATGTTAATCCAGATACAGGAGCAGTATTAATAGAAACTAATTAATAATTATTATGACCGACGCAATAAGAGACGATAATCATGTACCAGTATCAACCGGTGTTTCCAGCACCGACGCTACTGTTGTACTACCTTTCAAGGTAAACCCCGCCACTGGGAGACTTTTGACGGACACTGATAGTGGAGGATCTGGAGACCTAAAAGCTGATGGAACGGTACCAATGACAGCTGATTTTAATCTTGATGGAAATAATATAGACAATGGAGGTGTTATATTCCTAAAAGAGCAAGCGGAGGCAGACGCGGACGTAGCTGGAAGTGGCCAGATATGGGTGAATACAGCTACTCCAAATGAACTATGGTTCACGGATGATGCTGGTACGGACTTCCAACTCGGACTTCCGGGCGCGGGTGACTTGCTGGCGGATGGTACGATACCTCTTACTGCGGACTGGGACGTTGGTGCATACACAATAACAGCTAAAAGTTTTGTAGCAGATACTTCAACACCATCTACTTTTGCTGGAGCTATAGACATAACAATAGCTGATACTGTAAACGACATAGGACTTACTGTTACACAGAATGATACGACTAATAATCCTCAAGCAGTCAGCATAACTAACGCTGGAACAGGAAACGGTCTAGTCATAGACCAGAATGGAACAACAGCAAACTCAGAGACTGCTGGTGCCCTCTTTGTATCAAACACTGGGAATGATGGTATTGGTTTAAATGTGTTTTCTGATAATACTGGAGACCAGGTAAATAAACTTGTTCAGTTCAAGGCCAAAAATGCCGCCTTTGACACGCAAGTCCTAGAGGTTTTTCAGGGCGGAAGTGGTGGGGGAATACGGGTATCCAACAATGGTGCAGGGAATGGAATCTTCATTGACCAGAACGGTGAGGGGGGAAGTTTTTACATAGACACCGAAGCAACATCTTCTACGGCACTTGAAATCTATGGACAAAACACATCTGGAACAATGGTGCATTTTGAAAATGAGGGAATACAAGCAAGTGGGCAACTGATAGCAGTTATACAAGAACACGCTACCTCTGCGGCGGGCGCAGTAGTGGTTAGGAATGACGGAACAGGAATCGGGCTTCTTTTAGACCAGAACGGAGAGGCTTTAGCTTTAAGTATTGACGCTGAAAATACAACATCTGACGCTGTACTTATTGACGCAACAACAACAACTGGAGATACTTTACAGATTTCTTCCAGCTCTCTAACAACAGGAAGATTAGCTACGTTCTATTCTAATTCTTCAACAATAGATAACGTCTTTGTGAATATGCACTTAGACCACGCTAGTTCTACTGCAGTTCTTCTTAATCTTATAAATGATGGAACTGGAACTGGAATTGTGTTAGACCAAAATGGAAACGCAAGAAGTTTACATATAGACTCTGAAGCTACATCACTGCCAGCAGTAGAAATAGACATAGTAGACGGAGACGCACACCTAAGACTTGTAGGAGACTCTGGTAACGCAACACCTACAGAGGGAGACCTTTGGAGAGAATCAGATGGACTTAAATACTATGATGGTTCAGCAGAACAAAACCTCTTAGACAACCTACCACTAGCAGGGGGGACAATGACAGGGGCTATTACTCTGGGTGAGAACGCAGCAATAGCACTAGACCCAGCAGGCTCAGCAGATGGTAAATATTCAGGAACAACAGTAACAGGAACAGCAGGTGTAAACCTTGTCTTTGGAGATTTAGTTTATCTAGCAGTAGCAGACTCTAAGTGGGAGAAGACAGACGCAGATGCAGTAGGAACAGCAGGAACAGTAATGCTTGGAATAGTAGTGGTGGCAGGAGATGAAGACGCTTCAGTAACACTTCTTCTTAGTGGAATTATTAGAGCTGATGCAGCCTTCCCAACACTAACGGTAGGGGCACCAGCATACGTGGGAGTTACAGCCGCAGCAATACAGGTTGCAGCACCATCTGGAACAGATGATGTTGTAAGAGTGGTTGGTTATGCTTTAACAGCTAACGAACTTTACTTCAACCCTTCTCCCGACCATATAACAGTAACAGGATAATATGGCTGATTTTCAGACACACGCAACCCTTACGCAGAACCTCGTATCTTATTGGGATATGGAGGAGGCTTCTGGTGTTCGTATAGACAGACACGGAACTAATCACTTATCAGACATAGCTAACGTTACACAATCCACAGGTAAGCTTGGCAACGCTGGGCAGTTTACTTCTGCCAACTCAGAACAGTTAGATATATCGGACAACGCATCCCTTTCAATTACGGGAGACCTTTCTGTTTCTGTTTGGGCTTATTTTGATTCCCTTAAAAACTGTATGATAGTTTCAAAGCGTGATGACGCATCTACTAGGTCATATACGTTTACTTATGAATACGGTTCAACAGAACTACAGTTCATTATCTCTTCTGACGGAACGAGCGGGGATGAGACAACGGGTGCTGTTACGTGGACACCAACCCTATCAACTTGGTACCATATTGTTTGTATTTATAGGGCTAGTTCTGGAGAGGTAGACTTTTATATAGATGGCTCACAGCAAGGAAGCACACAAGGGTCATTGAACACATCTATTGCTGATACAAGTGCTGACTTTAATGTGGGAGCTAATGGTACCAGTGGGGACTATATGAATGGAAGATTTGACGAGTTAGCTCTCTGGTCTAAAGAACTTACATCTGGAGAAGTAACAGCTCTATACAACTCTGGTACACCTTTACCATACGCAACAAAGACAACATCTAAATTTGTAAGAGCTACTACTCAATATCTATCTATTCCAGATAGTGCCAGTCTTTCAATGACTTCAACAGTAACTATTGAAGCGTGGGTAAAGGTTGGGCTAACCCCAGCAACAGACGAAGGTTATTATGTTTTATCCAAGGGGATAGATGGTGGTGCAAATTCGTATAATGTTATCTACCAGAATAGTAGTGATGTTTTTACAATGAAAATGAACATCTATGATACTGCCGCAGATACAACAAATAATATTTCTTCTTGGTCTACAGGGGAACTAGATGTAGGTAGGTGGTATCATATGGCTTGGACTTTTGATAAAGATTCTGCTGGAACAGAATGTGAATTTTTTATGGACGGAGTTAGTTGGGGAACTGCCGCTAATGCCGCTGACGATATTGACGATAATACTGGCTTGGTTTACATAGGTAGTAACCCCGGCAACACCAATGGTTTTGATGGAGAGATTTGCGAAGTCCGTATTTGGAATGACATAAGAACCCAAGCAGAAATTACAGCTAACGCTAGAGTAGAACTTGACGGAGATGAAGCTGGGCTAGTGGGTTACTGGAAAATGAATGACTACACACGACTTCTTGACCTTACTTCAAACAGTAACGACATCACAGTAAATACAGATGATGTAACTTGGGTAGTAGACCACCCATTCAGAGCAGACGGAAACACAGAGAATACACACAGTATAGATTTGGAAGCTGGTAGTTCTCAATATCTTTCTATCACAGACGCTAGTCAAACAGGACTGGATTTTACAACCGACTTTTCTATTGAGGCTTGGGTTAAATTAGAGTCTGCTCCAGCAACAGACGTGGAATATTGTATAGCTCAAAAATGGGAAGATTCTTCAGAGGGTTGGGTATTTGCTTATAGAGATAGCTCTAGTACGAAACAACTTCGTTTATTTTATTATGACGGAAGTACAAATATTACAATATCCACTTTCAACACAGACATACAAGCTGGACAGTGGTATCACGTCGCTGTAACAGTAGACATCTCTGCTTCCACAGCTAAATTTTATGTGAATGGAAAGGAGACAGCTGGAACTGCTGGTACGCAAGACGCAACAACTTTAGGAGACACTGCTCACCCATTCCAAATAGGAGCAAGGGCTACTCCGTCTAATTACTTTGACGGACTTATTCAGAATCTAAGGGTGTGGAGTGAGGAAAGAACTCACGCAGAGATACGACAGAATATGGGGGTACGAAATCCTGTAGACTCTAACTCTAAATTACAAGGTAATTGGTTATTTGATAATGACGCAACTGATAGCTCTAGTAATAGTAACGACCTAACTCCAAGTGGTAGCCCAGTCTATTCAGTAGACAGACTTTATAACTACGACTCTTTTTGGAGTGACGCAGATCCAGAAACAACATCGGTAGATGGACACGTTAAAGATGCAGACGCTAGTTGGAATACTGCTCACGATGAAACAACTGCGGCAACAGTAGACTATAGTGGGGCTACCTTTGCTATTGGTGTAAACAAGAATGGTACTTATGGAATTTACAGAACCCCTACTCTTTTTGATACTTCAGCTATAACAGATACCGACACAATAGATTCAGCGACCATCACCCTTGTCCCAACAATAGTTACTGATGATGACGGAGACCAATATTCATATATCGCAATAGTAGACTGTACTTTAGGCTCACCAACAACCTTAGCCACCACTGACTACCCAAATATAGGAGACGCTGTAGACAACCCAACTGAGCACGGAACAAGAAACTTTATTGGGGGAATGGTGGTAGCAACACCAGAAACATTTATAGTAAACTCAACAGGACTTGGAACGGTAGACGCTACAGGTATTTCTTATTTTGCCTTTAGGGAGGGGCACGACATAAACGATGTTGCTCCAGCGGGAACAAACACCACAAGAATTACAGCTCACTCAGCAGACAATACAACAGGAATATCAGTATCTCCTAGACTTGAAGTATCTCACTCATCAGCAGGAAGTTCAGGCCCAGCCAACCTTAAAACCTTAGACACAGTAGCCAAGGCAAGTATTAAAACAATTAACGGTGTAGCGATAGCTTCAGTTAAGACATTTAACACAGTAGTATAATATGGAAAACGGAGAAAAAATAAAAATGATTAAAAATATAGCAAGACTTAATGCAGAAGTTGAGAATATTAAACAACAAGTTACGAATCATTTACCTAAAGCTATTAAAGATTTACGAACAGAGATGACAGACAATAATACGACTATGAATAAGAGGTTTAGTAGGTTAGAGATACGGATAGCCTCTTGGGGTGGTGGTATCGCGGTCGCTTTAGCAGTATTGCAATTTATATTAAACAAATAACATGAGAGGCAAAAACCCAATCACAATAGGAATAGAGCAATTTGCGCAAGGAGTATCTACATCCAATAACTTTTCGGATGGAGGTTTTTCGCCAAGTACGGATCAAGTAAACCTAACGAATACTCTTGGCGCTATGTACCAACCAGCATCTCCGGTAAACGCAAGTACGAACCTAACAACAACTGATAAGATTATCGCGTCCTGTGAGGACCCTAGCTATGGTGGGAATAATAGGATGTTGCTTTCAGTTGGAACATCAGATTATGGCACGTTCTACACTGTCAGTACCTCAAACGTCCTCGCTAATAAAGTAACAACATCATCAGCGAAGTTTGCTAATGGCATATCACAACTTATTCCGTGGTATGACTCATCCACAGCTTCAACTAACTATTACGCTACAACAAAGGCTGGGTCTGGTGGGGATGTTGTGCAATGGGACGGGAATATAACTAAAGATGAAACGTGGTTTTCAGCCACTCTAGCTGGAAGTGCGACATTATCCGCAACAACCGCGTGGCGCCCACTGTTAGTATATGAAACAAACCTATATGTAGGAGATAAGAACGTACTCCATAGGGTAACACCAGACCTTACGTTATCAGCGATACTGACCTTAACAGTAAATGAAACAATAACCGCTCTTGGGTTAGATAAAGGTACTGGATTAATGCTTATTGCTACAACTCAAACGGGGTCCAATGCAGACGGAACATATAACAGTTCCTCTAAGGTTTACCTATATGACGGCCTTTCAAATAAAGCGTCCCGCGTTATTCCTGTAGAGGGATTAGTTACGGCATTCAGAAGTCTTGATAACGCTACCTTTGCATTTTTCGGAAACAAGTTCGGTATCTGGACAGGGAATGGAATCAGATTCCTACGCAAACTGGAGACTACTCTTGCTAGTACATCACTAACTTACCCGCCAAAAACAACAGCAATAGATAATACTCTTTACTTTGTTGAGAATAGGAGGATTATGGCGTATGGAGAACTAAGTGGTGGTACGCGGAAAGTGTTTTACCCAGCATTTTACAATCAATTAAGTTCAGACAATATAGACTCCATATCCCATCTTGGCAGTAATGTTCTCGGTGTGGCGTATGAGATTTCCAGTGTTAATAAATTCTATACCTTTGATACTTCTAGTGTGGCAACTGCGGGTGGGTCAGACTTCTATTTTAATAGATTGAATTTTGAGAAAGAAGTACAATTGAAAGAGTTATATGTTGAGATGAACGAATCTCTTGCTGACGCAGCTAGTATAGGTACATTTCACGCTATGGATGACACGGCAACCAACCCAACAACAGTACTTACTAATAGCTCTGGAGCGGCTGTATACAGTATGAGGATACCATTATCTTTTGGCGATAAAAGGTTTAGGTCTGTACAGCCGAGAATTGTGGGGAGCGCTAACAAAGGTATTAAAAGAATGGTACTTTCGTTTGATGTAGTTGAATAATATGGAAGAAGAAATTGAAAAACTAAAAAAAGAAGTAGCTTATGTGAAGCTGATGCTCCAAGAGATACAGGATTCTTCAGCGGATAATGATATTGTGAACCCGACAACTGTAATGTCTGGGGATATTAAATCTGGTAACTTTGTTGCTGGTTCTACGGGGTGGCAGATTACCTCCGCTGGAGACTCTGAATTTAACTCTCTTGTTGTTTCTGGTTTTATTGAAACCGAGGGAGCGGCGGCTGATATAAATACTTATTCTACTACAATAGGTGGTGGTAAAATAACCACGAACAGTATCGCCGCTGACAAGTTGAGTGTGAGTACTCTCTCTGCTATTTCAGCTGATATGGGAACAATAACAGCGGGAACGATTACTGGAGCAACATTACAAACAGCTTCTTCTGGAAGAAGAATCGCGATGTCATCTGCTGTTAATAATAAAATAAGTTTTTATAATGAGTCAGATACCTTAATAGGAGACCTTATTGTTACGGGAAGTGCGTCGGAGGGCGAACTGAACTTATTGTTAGTAGACGGAGCTGGCCTTACTATGGGTTATGGTACTGGAGTATCTTCTTCTAACTTTTTTTCTCTAGGCTCTGGAGGAGGAGGTTGGAGCAGTGCGGGAACTTCAGGTGTTAGTTTTAATGGAGTTTATCGTACAAGTTCATCATCAGAATACCTTGCTGTAAAAAGAGGTTCTGGAGTGACAACAGCAGAAACAGACCTAACTTTTGTTGCTCCAGCAATAAATCTGAATGGAACCACAAGAACAACTTGGCCATCAGCATCAATGGTATATCCGGGTGCTGGAATAGCACTTTCAACTGGGTCAGCTTGGGGTACATCAATTACAAACAACTCTAGTAACTGGAATACAGCTTATGGTTGGGGAGACCACGCTTCGGGCGGATACGCCGTGAAGTCAAGTTCAAATACATTTACTAGCACAAACATTTTTAGTGGTCTTGTCACAGCAAACGGAGGAATAACCCTCGGAGCAAGTGATGTTTTAACTTTTAGTGCAGGAGCATATATTGATGACCCGAAAGCAATATATTTTAGTTTAGAAACTTCAGCTCCCGGAGCAAGTGAGGGCGGGGTGTACTATAATACATCAACCGGCTATTTGTATGTGCATGATGGTTCAGGTTATAAAGCATTAGCATATGTATAAAATTAATAATTTAACAATAATAACATGAAATCATACACAACATTACGAAATCTAGCCGCAACAAATACAAAGGTCTTAACGACTGATACAACCAATATGGCGTTATTGGACCAGTATCTTAATGACAGTATAAGGACTGTCTGTAATATCCGCTCTGGTAAATGGTGGTTCCTACAAACAGTAACGAACGTAGCTACTGTTGCCAGTCAGCAAGGGTATTCAATCCCCGCTGGGATAAGGAAGATTATAGATATATACGTCACTGTTGGTACGACAGTTTACACTCCTACACCTGTCTACAGTCCGGAACACTGGAACAATATCCTATCAGCACAGCTAGGAGAATCAGATGTTCCACAATACTACTTTATACAGGATAACAAGGTTCTTATAGAACCAACACCATCATCTACTGCTGGTACGATTACATTCAGAGGACGTAAGCAAGTGAGAGACTTAACTGTAGCTGACCTTACATCATCAACAGTAACAACAATCGCGAATGGCGGGACAGTAATAACAATCAGTGCTGGTGGACTTGCTTCAATGGCTGGAAAATATATACGAATAACAAGTACCGGAGTAGATAATACAGGAGATGGTCAGTGGTACGAGATAGCGTCAGCAACCGCAACAACAGTCACTCTAGTCGCACCTTATGAGGGAACAGCGATCGCGGCTGGAACTGCCGCATGTGTCATAGCCGAAATGTCACCTATACCGGAAGCTTATGATATGGCTCCAGTGTATCGTACGATTGCTTTATATCTATCAACAAACAATCCAACAGATCCAAAGGTAGCAAATACTTATTGGAGGCTGTATGACGGAGGGCAAGAGGCTGGACTATCCCACATGGTCGGAGGGTTAGTTGGTCAAATGCTTGAAAATGAGGGTGAAAGTATAGAGGGAGCGTATGTTCCTCCGGTCGGTTCAAGAAATCTAAGCGGACCACCTTATTATGAGTCTTATCAGAACGCATCTGGATTTTAACAGCTAACCAATAATATTATGTCAAATTTATACAATTACTACACAAAAAACCACGGGTTATTCAATTCTTGGGATAGCGCAACACGACAAGCGGATGTCACCAGAGCAACAAACGCTGGTGTTGATTTCGGAGGAGCTTACACAGGAGGCGGGGACCAGAACGTCAAACTTTATGACTACCTCACAAGTGACCAGTCAGCTACCAGCCCAGAGAAAGATGCTTACATAGGAAACAAAACAAACGAGGAATATCTAAGTGAGATTTCTAGTATGAACCCAGAACTTGGAGACAGTTTAATGGATACATTAGGGTACTCCGGAAGCCCTAATGGAGGAACCAGTGGGGGAACCAGTGGGGGAACTAATGGTGGGACTCCGACGTCACCAACAAGAACCGCGGCAGACGAAGCGTATGAAGCATACATCCAATCTCTTATACCATCAGACGAGACAACTGCCGCAAACAAAGCTCTAAGAGAACACGATACACAGGCCGCGCTAGATCGTGAGAAAGCCCTAGAGAGTGGGGAAACTCTTGGTTTCGCTAGAGGTGAAGCGGGATACACTGACCGACAGAACGCTATCCTACGAGGAGGTGCCGCCGCATCAGCACAAGCTTATGCCGCTCTGGACGCACAGAAACAAACAATGACTAAGGCTCGTTATGAATACGAGAAAGCAAAGATTGATGAAGAAGCTGGAAAGAACCCAGACTTTACTATTAGTGAGGGGCAGAGTAAGATGCGTTACAATCCAGAGACTGGGAAGTATGAGGAGATCGCAAGTAAAGGTAAAACATACGCGCCGAAAGCAGAGACAGCGTATGAGCGTGATAAACAAATGAATGATGATGTTTCAAATGTTCTTAGTCAGCTCGTAAAACAGGCTGAACTAACCGGAGGAAGTGTCTCTAAAGATGATTACTCAAAAGTTCGGAGTTGGGTTCTTACCAACTACGGAGCCGCTGGGTTGGAGATTCTTTCAGATGGTTTAATTTCGGGACGTATAAGAATAAAATAATGCCAGTACCTAATTTTTTCAACAGCACAAGCACCCCACAAAAGACGAACAGTAATGTTCCAAACTTCTTCGGTGGTGCTGACACTAAAACTGAGGAAACATCTGGCGGTGTTCCAAACTTCTTTGAGGGACAAGTAGCCCCTCCTGTAGTTGAGGAATCTAAGATGTCAAAACTAAAAGGCCCGAACTTTAAAGCTATTGGGGACTTCATTTCTGGTGCCGCAGAAGAACCTACATACACAGGGAAAGGGTTTGATTGGTTAAAGAATTTACCGAACGAGATTGTTCGTACAATACTCCCCGGAGCCGCCGCAATTAAAGACAATGAAGAAGAATTTGGTGACATATCTAATTGGGACATAGCCAAAGAAGTACCCGGCGTTGTTCGTGATATGTTTGTTGAGCCGATATTAAGTTACCCAGCCACATTCTACGGAATGGCGGATAAATATATCAATAAACCATTAGGACTATCAGCTCCTCCGGGAATCTCTAATAGAGAAACTGGAGCTGTGGATGCAAAACTCCCTATCATTGGGAACATTAGTAATGTCCAACAGCGAGCAGAAGAAGATATGGAATCTAAAGGGAAAGTCCCAGAAACTCCACTAGAAATCACCGCTTTTGTAGCAAAACATACAGGGTTTGAAATATTAAACGGCCTGTTCGCGGCGAGTATGGCAAGTAAGATTGTTAATCCTAGAGTAACAAAACTAACACCCAAAGATACATACACTCCGAAAGATGGTAGGTTTCCTAAACAACCCGGACCAAAATCATTCCAATTATTTGAGAATGTTTACAGAGACCCAATCCCAGCATCTGCTTTTGATAAAATAGTAAAGGATAGAAACATCCCAGTTAGGACAAATTACAATCCTAAAAATCCTATCTTTTTTCAAACAACTAAGATACTCCCAGATGGCACAGCCACTGGACAGTTTTTCCAAGTGCGTCCGTCATTTTGGAACACCTTTTTAAGTAAATTTGGGAGAGATATTACAAAACTCCCACAGAATCAGATAGTCCCAATAACAGGAACTATGCAAGGATTAGGTCCAGAGGGGAAAGCTCCACCCCCAACTCCTACGATAGCTCCTCCTACTGTAGTAACTCCACCCAAACCAACAACCACACCTAAACCTCCTGTAATTGAGACTCCACCTAAACCTCCTGTAGTTGAGACTCCACCACCTCCAACAACGTCTCCTGTTGTGACTCCTACAGTCCCTCCTAGCAAACCCGCAACATTAGGAGAAGTAGCCGCTGGTTTGGCAGAAATTGATATTAAAGGGGTTATTGGTGGAGCTAAAAAAGCACTTGATGAACTAAGAGCCGCGATAAAGAAAGATGTCACCACTGTTCCAGACGATAAACTAATAGCTCTCTACAACTTTGACACTAAGTTTGCTGGTGGATACCCAGAAATAGCCTCAACAGACCTATTCAAAGAACTGGTGAATCGTGGATACACACTTAAAGATCCAAAGAATGTGCAAGGAGGATTTAAACCAAAAAAGACTTCAAAATCAGATACTGTAGACGTTGTCCCAGCACCGAAGCCAGATGCTCCGATTGAACTTCCGGGTGGGAATAAGGTAACTCCTCCAAAGCAACTTGTAACAAAGACACAAGTAAAAGACCTTATTAATGCACACGGAGGTAAGGTTGAGTTCACTGTTGAGGGGACTGGAGACCATTCATTCTTGACCTACAAAGACGCTAAGACAGATATGAGGATTAGACCGAAAGCTCTAGGGTTAGTTACTGACAATCTAAAACCCGGCCAAACTGTTCGTATTACTTCAGACAACTTAAAGAAATCTGGTACTGGATTCCGTGGGGTTGATTCCAAAGGAACGACTGTCGCTAAACAAAAGCCAAAGAAACCTAAGAAGAAATCCCTCCCATCTAAGGACGGGGGAATTAAGGCACCTAAACATAAGCCGCAAGCTCAAACTAAAGATGACATTATTAAAGCTATTGAACAGTTAAACAAGTTTGGTCAGTCGCAAGCTATCCTACGAAAAACGGGAGGAGTATCTAAGAAAGCCTACGGACACTTTAAATTTAAAGGTAAAGGTATACCAGCAAACAAGAAAGGTAAGGTTGAACTTAGGGATGATACTGCGGCAGATCCAAGAAATTATATGGAGACACTTGCTCACGAACTTGCTCACGCGTTAGACTACAACATAAACGGAAAGGCATTTAATAAGACACTTGAAATCTTTGGTAAAGACCTAACTAAAAAGCAGTCAGAGACTCTTATGGCAGAATTAAAAGAGGTGACACATCAACTTGTAGGTAAGGAGGTTGCTATGTCAAAGCCATCATACTATTACTACAAACCAGAACTATTTGCTCGTTTCCTTGAAACCATGTTCGCGAAACCCGGAACTCTTGAATCAATAGCACCAACAGCTGTAGATTTATTTGATGCGGCAAAAGTCAAGAACCCTATAATAGCTGAATTTTTAGAGGCTGTGGCTGGGACTATAGATAAAGGAGAACTAAAACATATATTGGCACGGGATATGCGCCAAACATATATGAAGTACCTCGGTACTCGTAACGGAAACCAAGCTTGGGATCAGTACATCAATTACAGAGCTATGAAAGAGAGGGCTAAGTTCCAGATAGGGGAATTGTTAGAGAGTAAATTTAAAAAGAACCTCACAATCGCTGGTATTAAGATGCCAATCAAACTAAATAAGATAACAGATTCACCAGAACTTATATTTGACTCTATTGAAAGTATAAGGATTACAAAGAATGATGTCCCAGAGTTTGGAACCCGCGACATGCTCTACGCAAAAGATAAGGCAGAGATCGCTAAGTTAGAGGAAATGGGATACGAACCATTGAAAGGTCCGGATGGTAAAACTCTCTTAGAGCTAGTTGATGGGGAGCAGTATCCACGATACGCAAAACTACGATACACACCAGAACAAGGAAAATCCTTTTATGACGCTCTAAGTATAGAGGGGAAAGCTCTTGTTAGAGACTTTACTGCGCAGAGAGCTGACGCGAAAGATTACTTTAACCGCGAGATTATTAAGGATGTTCACAAAATAGATTCAAAACTGGAGGGATGGGTACATAGGTATTGGGACGATAAAGCTTTTGGGATGGGTGGAGATAAACTAAAGTTAAAGACAGCTAGCTCCCGCCGGTTCCGTAAAGGTCAAGAGGGGTATGTGAAAGACCTTGAAAAAGCTATGTCAAAATCTCTTGTAGAACTTGAAACGGAGAAAGCTTACAACCACTTTATGAAAGACTTTTTCCCTAGGGTCACGCGCCCGCTCGCAAAAGGGGCGGAGCCGGACAAAGGTTGGGTTGAGGTATTTGGTGATGTAAGTAAGGGTGGAGTTGGTCTTGGTTGGGAGGTAAACAAAAAGGTTATCATAAAAGACGGAAAATCTATCCCTGTACAGCAACCTAGATACCAAATGCCAAAAGAAGTGTACGAACAATTTAAACTAATGAGGGGTGTCGCAGAGGAAGCGGCCACAGCCACAAGGATAGTTAGTTCAGTAATGAGATACTGGAGGGTTAATATCCTGTTCCATATGGGTTCTAACGCCACTAACTTTATCTCTGGCGGTATTCAGCAATCAGCAAATATGGTTAATCATTTCTATAAGGAACTCTTAACTGGACAGGTGACATTCCCACAGTTTAGGAGTGATGTATTTTCCTTGCTTTCAACAGTGACTCCGAGAGGGTGGCAAAACGCTCCCGACTGGATTTATGGTGGTGATACCAGCAACCTGTACGGACAGTTCTCTGGTGATGTAAGCCCCGGAATAAAGGCTTTAGATGACAATATAGACGCTTACGCAGACAAAGCTCTAAAGGTGTACGGAACAGTGGAACGATACTGGAAGAAAGTTATTGTTAATGCTCACAACACAAACGATCTTAGGAGGCTGAACACGATAACGAAAGAGGGATTGAAACTTCCAACCGCAGAGGAGGAGGCTCTTATCGCGGCAATAAACAGAGAGGCAGACCAGTTCGCTCTTGATTATGACAATATTCCAACGTGGTTAGCAAACTATAAAAAAAGTGCTGGGATTCAGTCAGTAAAACCATTCGCTGTATTCGTTTACAAAATAAACAAACAGTTTATGAGTCATGTTGAGAATTTTCTTGATGGGACTAAATCATTAGATGACAGATTAGCCGCAATCCTTACTCTCGGAACAATGTTGGGAGCTATTGGGTACCGCCTAAATGAAAACAAAAAGGAATCAACAGTACCAGCTGTTGGTGAAAATGCCCCTAGCTCACAATCATCTGCTGGTCAGTACTATCTAGGTACAAACGAGGATGGGACAGAGAAGTTTACGCGCGTGGGCAAGTATCCATATGTAAACTTAGCAGAGGCTGGACTACAACTAGCAGATGGAAACAGTGCTGAAGCGTGGAAAGTAATGAGTAACATGATTGGAAGTGTTGGTCCCGGAGGAGATGTAAGCGCCGCGATTCTCGGATACAAATCAGAATACCAAATGTACATGACCCCAGATGTAATTGCTGGTCAGTCTATGTCTATGTTTGTACCAGCATCAAGGATTCTGGCAGACATAGCGGCGTACAAAGACCCCCATAAACGTAAAATAACATCATTCACACAAGGATTCACAAGGCTTTACCCAACATCCAACCCAGAACTTCAAGACAAACTTCATGGCGATAAGCGGATAATTAGCCTCCCATTAGAGGGGAACGTGTATCCATCTGGAGACTTCTTTGAGAAACCCGGACGAACAACGACTGATAAGTACTTACTGAACTACAAAAACGATATTCTATTCCAAGCATTGTCTGGTATTTATATAAAAAGAATAGATCCAGATGTCGCGGAAGCGTTTAATATCCGTGAGGAGGCGAATGTATTTAATAAAGAACAAAAATTTGATCCATTTGGAGACTAATATTATGAAAAACTTTTTAGCTTTTATCAAAAGAATAGCAAAATTGGAGTCTAAACCTATCAAATACAAACGAGAGGAGCCTCCAAAGCCGAAATATAATGTTCCAAGCATTGTTCCCGATAAGCATAAGCAACTATTTATAGACCAAGCGCTCAAAGCTGGTGTTACTCCAGAGCAATTTGGGACAATCCTAAAAAGAGAACAGGGAGCGAGTACAACTTTTGAGAACGCCGCTATGGTAGGAGGAGCTGATCCAACTGACCGAGGACTTATGCAAGTGAACAAGGTAAATGAACCTTTGATACAAAAAAGGTTCATGGAGGAGTATGGAGTTCCATATGACCCAAACAACACGGAGCATAGTATTATTGGCGGAAGTATGACACTACAAGAGAACCGGAGGATTTTTGAACAGATGAGATACAATCAAACTTACACAGGTAACATCACTAATAACGATATTGTGAATAGCTACAATCTAGGGCCACGAGGGATTATAGAACAAAAGCAAGGAGATCAAGAGAGAACAACCAGACTCAATAGATACATAGGAGCTGGACAAGAGTAAACAAAAAACCGGGCGAAATCCGGTTTTTTGCAACATGCGAAAAAATAGGCGGTCGGTACCTATGTAGTCCCTAGTGTTCCCACTATTCCCCACTACCTCCCCATTGTAGCACTAGGCTCCC
>Ga0208920_1000082_pt1 | contig 28931 bp, 27 predicted proteins | sample 19_taG_FD_184094 | JGI IMG/M metagenome (GOLD analysis project Ga0208920, IMG submission 184094) | Marine viral communities from the Subarctic Pacific Ocean - 19_ETSP_OMZ_AT15317 metaG (SPAdes) (version 2) | ecosystem: Environmental > Aquatic > Marine > Oceanic | place: Pacific Ocean | collected...
GAGAGATTGCTGTCATTAGTACCTATGTTTGCTAAGGGTGAGTTCTTTTTTAGACCCCAAGACACAGAAGCACAGGCAGAATTTCTTTCTTACCCCAAAGGAAAGCACGATGATGTGATGGATGCGTTATGGACTTCTCTCGAAGGAGCAAGGCCTTGTAGGATTAAAAGTTTAGACCCAGATGAAAAAGTGTCTAAATATCAGAAAGTTCTTGATTGGATGACATTATAAGTTTTAACTTTAAGAGAATGAGTGTATATACATTAAATAGAGGTTTGTTTTGGCAGTTTATGACGCTCCTTTAGAGGGAGCACAAGAAGAAAATCTTAATCCTGACGACCTTGATGCAGGAAAAGGCGAATCTGGTTCAATAGAAGAAGAAACCCGTCGCCTCTTTGATCTTTATAAGAACAAGAGGTATGATTGGGAGGTTCAAGCCAGGGAAGACCAGGAGTATCGATTAGGCCGTCAATGGACGATAGAACAGGAAAAGAGCCTAAAATCAAGAGGGCAGGCTCCGATTGTTGTTAATAGAATCCATCCAGCTGTAGAAACAGCAAAAGCACTCCTTACTTCTAACAGACCTTCGTTTAAGGTTTCCCCAAGGGAAGATTCAGATACAAGAGTAGCGAATGTATTAAATGCTCTACTCACTTATATGTATGATATCTCCGACGGAAGGACTGAAGTACGTAAAGCGGTTGATGATTACTATGTAGCAGGACTTGGATATCTATTAGTTTATCAAGATGGACAGGCTGATGGCGGTAAAGGGGAAGTAAAGTTTCGTTCAGTAGATCCTTTCGATGTATACGTTGATCCTAACTCAAGAGACAGATTCTTTGAAGATGCAGAAAATATTATTGTATCACGTATTTTTACTAAAGCACAGGCTAAAAAGTTATATCCATTATATGCAAATGCTATTGATTCAGCTTCTGGTGGGGAATATACTACTGATCAGATTGTAACAGGCAATACTGATAATACAGCAATAAAGTTCCCTGGAGATGAGAATACATTCGAATCAGATACTTATGTCAGAGGTTATGAAAGATACTATAAAATTCGTGAAATAGCATATCGGGTCCATGAAAAGTATTCAGGTAAAGAATTAAGACTTAACCAAGAGGAGTATCAACAATACCTTGAAACGGAAGTTGGTGTACTTGGAGAAGGGGCACAGACTCAGGTATTTGAGGGCGAACAGATAGAAGCAAAGAAAGGACAAGTTGCACAGCAAAGAGACCAGGTACTTAAACAAACAGCAGATCAAATAGACGGTGGTATCGAGAAACAAGCGTCAGAGCTTGAGGTGCAGTATATTGAAAAAGAGAAAGAACTCAATGAGTTGTTGGAACTGGGTGAAATAGTCCCAGACAGGGCAGAGCTTGAACTTAGTAATTTAAGAGAGCAGATTGACAAACAAGTACAAGATGCTTATAATCAAGCCCTTGAGAGTGCAGGCCAGGTATCGGAGATACCTACTGTAAAAATGGCAGTTAAGGCTGGACTCATAAAGCTTGGTTTAATAGAAGCAATCCCCGTAACAATAACTAAAGTTAAGATGTGTGTTGTAATTGGCGAGACTTATGTGTTTGGAAGAGTACTTCCATCATCAACGTTCCCGATAGTCCCAATATGTAATTTACATACTCGTACTCCATATCCAATGTCAGATGTGCGTATGGTAAAAGGACTACAGGACTATATTAACAAAACTCGTTCACTTATTATAGCACATGCAACTACTTCAACCAACATGAAGGTTATGATCCCAGCTGGTTCAGTCGATATGGCTGAATTCGAGCAGAAATGGGCACAGCCTGGTGTAGGTATTGAGGTAGATTTTGATATGGGGCAGCCTGTCGTAGCCAGTCCAGTACCTCTACCCAATGAACTCTACCAAAACGAGCAAACAGCCAAAAGCGACATCGACCACCAACTTGGACTCTACGAAATGATGATGGGAAATTCCCAAGCTGCCCCACAAACTTACAAAGCAACTATTAGCCTGGATGAGTTCGGACAGAGAAAGATTAAGTCTAAACTTGCTGATATTGAAGCTGGGTTACAGATCCTTGCTAAGGTTGCAATCCCAATGATGCAAGAATTATATCAAATGGATAAGGTATTTAGAGTTGTTAATCCAAATAACTCTATGAGTGAATACGCTATAAATAAGCGTTTATATGACGATAAAACAAAAGAGATACAAGTTTTTAATGATATTACTGTTGGAGCCTATGATGTTGTATATGTTTCAGGTTCGACACTTCCGTCTAATAGATATGCGGAACTCGAATTCTACATGGAAGCATACAAAGCTGGGCTCATTGATAAACAGGAAGTTTTGAAGAAGACAGAGGTCTTCGACATGGAAGGAGTACTTCAAAGAACCGATGTTATTGCTCAATTACAGCAACAACTCAAGTCAGCGACTGAGCAACTTAAGAAATTAAGTGGCGATATGCAGACGCTCACACGTGAGAATGTACACTTGAAGCAAAAAGTAGAGGTTGAGAAGTTCAAGACTCAACTCGATTCAGTAGAAAACAAAGCGAAAGCTGCGGGAACACTGTTCGACAAGAGATTGGGCGATCAACTATCATTGGTTGAAAAAGAAGTACGGGATGCAGCAAAAGAAGCCAGCAAACCTCCATCCGCATCTAATGGAGCTGCTAAAAGGAAATAAAAAATGGAAGCTAATAGCCAACAGGTTGAACCACAACAAGAAGCCCCCCAACAGGAAGTTACTCAGGATGTCCCAAGCTTTGAAGCTGCGATAGACAAAGAAATAGCTGAACCTCAAGGGGCTACCTTCGAAGAGATAATAGGGGTTACCGAGCAGGAACCAGGTCAAGTACCTGTACCTTCTGAGGTCGCACCCCAAGGTAATGATCAGGTTAGGTATCAATACTGGCAGTCAGAGGCTGCCAAGCTCCAGAATCAATTAGCTGAAAGAGATGAGATTCTGAAGCAGCAAACTCCTGTGATAGAGTATGTTACCCAAAATCCACAAGTACTTAACGGAAGTGCTCCACCTCCTCAAGCTGGTCAGCCAGTGCAAGAGGCTAAGAAGGAAGAGGAATTTCCTCCTCCACCTCAAAAGCCCCAACCACCAGCTGGATACAGTAGAGAGGATGCGTATCAGGATGCAACAAGTGATAGTGCGAAGTATGATTCACAGGTAGAGCAATGGAGAGATGATATGCAGACATATAATCAGCTCCACACATCCTACCAGGTAGCTACTATGCAGGAGACTCACGATAAGGAGATCTCAGAACTTAGGAAGTATGAGCAAATGAGACAGCAAGATGCGAGACAACGATCAGAGCTTGACAACGCCACAAGATATGTTAAATCCAGGTATGATCTTGGAGGAGACCATAATCTTAATAGGTTTGTCAATGAAATGAATGATCCTAATTCAATTAACATGGATGATTTAGTAGGTTATTGGAAACATAAGAACGGGATAGTGGACTCAGGTCCAATGCCAGTTCAGAATTCGCCCCAACAATCACAGCCAAGTCAGACATTTCAACAATTGAAAAGAGGTCAATCAGTTCCAACTCCGATGGGTGTTCAAACGTCTGCTGGTAATCAGGCAGCTGATCCTTCTAATAATTTCATGGCATCTCTTATCAATGAGGAGAAACGTAGTAATTTACTATAACACTTAATGATGAGGTATTGATATGGCAACATATACAGGTACTGGTCAGTATAATGTTACTACTACTCCAAATAGTCCTGGTTGGACAGGGCAGAGTATTGATAGTCTTAGACGAACTTTTGGAATCGGCGATACGGTTCATGAATTAGCTCCAGAGACATCAATTTTCTTTAGCTATTTGAGTAAGTTAGGTAAGAAACCTACTGACGAGACAGTTTGGAAACCGATGGAATATCGGTCTCAATGGCAACGTCGCAATTTTGAAGCGAAGGTAGCTAAAATCACAGGCGGGGATGATGCCCAAATAACAGGCATTGCTGACCCAACTGGTTCAGATGCTACTCACTTTATGCTATATTGTGACTACAATCATCAGGGGAAACAGGTAAAATCAACTGTTCAACCCGATGCGTCTTCTTATATAGGGTATGCTCCTATTTATATAACTAAGAATCAAGTTCTTAGAATAAATGGAATATCTTATAAAATAACCGCAGAACCCGACTATTTCACATATTCTTCTGGTAGTGTTGGCGACGTGTCAACTAAAGCCGCTGCTGGTGTAGCATACGGATATATTACCATCCCTATCGCGAATATGATAGTTGTTTCAACAGGCTCCGCATTTGCTCAGCCTGCTTCTGGTGGATGGGATGAAAAAGGTCAGGTTATCGGATCTCAATGGGGTGAAGCTACAGGTGCTCCTGAGGGCTGGAGAGATGAATTGAGTGATGTGGAATTTTTCACACAGATATTCAAGACATCTGTTCCTTTGATGAGTGGATCTATGCAGGCTACCAGGTATCGTGGCTATGCAAATGAGTGGAAACGTATCTATGGAGAGCATGTCAAGTCCCATAAAATGGATCTTGAAAATGCTTTCTTATTTGGCTATGGTAAATATACCAGTGCTGACGTAAGAAACTCCTGGGGTATCGAACCGTTCATCCGAAACAAGGGTGGTAAGAAGTATGAATTAGCATATAATGGTACTGCTGCTGACTCAGCAGGGTATGATGTTAGTGCTGGTTTTTCTTACGACGGAATGATTGACGTCATGGATGACTTTATGAATTATGAAGGCGGAAACAGTGGTCAAAAACTGTGTCTAACTTCACGTAAGGTTATCAATGCATTACATAAAGTTGGAAGTGGAAACTTTCTACAGAACTCGTTTGATGCGACTACAAGTCAAATCTTTCAAGCTTCTTTGGAAGTTAAATCTTCGAGCTTCATGCCTATTGACATCACGTCTATATCTACATCATGGGGATCTATGAATTTCATAGCTCATCCATTGTTTAGACATGACATGGAAGATACGGCAGTATGCGTTGATTTAAGCCATGTGACAATGCGGCCACTTGCTGGAAACGGGCATTCACGGGATACATTCGTAGAAACGAATATTCAAGACAATGATATCGACGGAAGAAAGGACCAGATTGTTACTGAAGCTGGTCTTGAGGTACTCTTCCCAGAGACTCATGCTGTTGTAGACTTCGTAGCTGGCGGATAATCAAAAATCTGAGAGGGGGCTCTTTATGGGCCCCCTTAACGAACAATGACAATAGCCACACACATACTTGCGAAGCTCTTCCCAGATCCTAACAACAAGGAAACGTTTGTTAGCGATCTAACTAACGAGGTTGCCCTTGTAAATCAATCCCTTTGGGAGGTTGCCAATATGCTTCCTGTCAAAGATCTTATTAAGGTCGCTCAAGACCCAAGAGAAGGTGGAGATGCTGGTACTTCGATTGGTGTAGATGAAAAAGTTCTTCTTGTTTTAAGAGATGATATAGCATGCAAGGAGATAAGCGTTGAAGATGCTTTCAGAGCAAAGGATAGTGCTAGTATCCACTATGCAACTGCTCGTTCTCCTGTATTTTGGATTACAAAGCACCCAACAGAAGCTTACCCTTTTGTTTATGGGTTCCCTACTGGATGGACAAAGTTGAATATATTTACCTACAGGAAGGAAACTCTTAGTGATCTCTCTGGAACTGCCTTTGCATATATACCTCCTACAGCTTATGAGGCAGTATATTTAATGTCAGCTATGAAGATTATGCAGCAGAAGCTATCTTATATGGCTAATGATGAAGAAGATGCTGAATTATATCAGATATTTCAGGGTAATTTACAGCAGATAGAATTAGCCTTAAAAGACTCAATGAAACTCCTTTCGCCTAGAGAAGGGCATCAGGAGAGAGAAAAATGACACTTAAAGAATTATTAGAAGTAGTACAACTGCACCATCCTGGGCAAGGCGAAACAATGATTCGCCAGGGTTTAAATAGGGCACAAGATAATTTTAGTGCTAAGACAGGAATACTCAAGGCTACTGCAAATGACACAACAGTAGTTGCACAAAGAGGATATACTTTACACGATGAAATGCTTGAGTTATACAGAGTAGAACTTGATACCGAAATGATTCCAAAATTAATGGGTGGAGCTCTCTCTATCCCAATTGGAGATGTAGACGATGAGGCAGGGGTCGGTTCTTCAGCAACACCAATAACAGCTAAGGCAAAGGCTGATAAGTATGCCTGGTATCTCGATTGCAAGACGCTATATATAGTAGAAAAGTGTTCTGCTACTGCAGACTACCTTTATGAATGGCAGTCAGTTAGTACTGCTGGGATGACAATTAAGGTATATTATACCAGAAAGGCAGCTAAATATAGCTCTGGTGATTTAACTTTAGTATCAGAACTTCCTTCGCAATTTCACGAGGCATTAGCTTTTAAAGTGATCTCTGACTTTTATAAGTTACCTGGTGAAACATTCAATTTGCAAGTTGCATCATATTTTGATCAGGAGTTTGAGAAGGAAGTTAGAGAGGGTAAAAAATACGCTAAACGAGGCCATCAGAGAACTGGCTTCATTCAACCTTGGAGTTACTAATGGGATTTACAAGAGATCCATCGAGCTTATCAGGCTTTTTAGAAGGCGGAGTAGAAATTAACACACCAGAGTTTGTATCCTGGGATAGAGATGTCTTAGCACAAGGCACCGATTGGGGTCTTGGACAAGGATGGCAACTGAATATTAACGCAAGTGGATCTGAACTTTCATTTAAGTATGGTTCAGAAGTCCCTTTTGCAATAACTTCTGATGGTGAGGCTACACTAACTACTTTAGCTATGCCAACATTAAAATTAGATATATTAAGTTCATTACCTGAAGCCGCCTCATATCAATTAGGCGAGGTAGTGAATGTTTTGGGCTTCCTGTATGTTAATCAGGATGATCCTTCATAAATAAAGAACAAGGAGAAAGAAAATGGGCTGGAAAAGAATATTAACAACTTCCGATACCGAGTTCGTTGAAGATACAGTTGGAGCCATGTTCACTGGTAATACAGAAACTGGCATAACTGTCTCTTACGATGACAGTGCTAATGACATAAACTTAACGGTAGCGGATACAACGGTTGCAGGAGATACTGGTTCAACAGCAATGACTCCTGGCGATACTCTTACTATCGCTGGAGGCACTGGTGTCACGACTGCAATGAGTGGAGATACTCTAACTGTTACTGCGTCTACGCAATTGTCTACAGAGAATGTTGAGGATATAGTAGGTGGTATGTTAGATGGGACTGAGACTGGAATTTCGGTTTCGTACGATGACGATGGTGGTGCTAATATAGACTTCGTTGTTTCTGATACAACCGTAGCTGGTGACAGCGGATCTACTGGTATGACACCAGGTGATACACTAACAATTGCTGGTGGTACCAATGTTACAACAGCTATGAGTGGGGATACCCTCACAATCACAGCGACTGATGCATCGGCAGCAACTACATTCCAAGTTGAAGATGACAGTGGAGATGAAGTTACTATTAGTCATGCAAAAGAATGGGCTATACTTGGAGGTACAGGTATTGGCACTAATTGGACAGATACATCAACTGGAAGTGACGGCGACCCTTATGACTTGACTATTACTAATGATGGTGTAACTTCTAATGTAGCTGGATCAGGAATTAGTGTTAGTGGTGCAACAGGAGCGGTAACGGTTACAAATAGTGGTGTTACTTCTAATGTAGCTGGAACTGGTATATCAGTATCGGGAGCTACAGGTGCAGTGACAGTTACTAACTCAGGTGTTACCTCTGCCGTAGCAGGTAGTGGTATATCTGTATCTGGTGCGACAGGAGCTGTAACTGTAACTAATTCTGGAGTAACAGCTTTATCTGCTACTGCTAATGAAACAACAGTAAGTGGATCTACAGGTTCTATCAGTATAGGATTACCAGATGATGTAACAATTGGTGGTGTATTAACTGTTACTGGTAATTTAGTAGTAAATGGTACTACCACAACTGTGAGTTCGACAAACTTATCAGTAGAGGATGTATGTATCTCTCTTAATACAAACAGTGATGGAGATGACTGGGCAGGAAGTCTTTCTGCAGGTGACTCTGCCATATTGTTTGCTGGATTAAGTGCATCACCTGCTGTAGATGAGACCATAAAGTTGGTTTGTGATTTTGATGGTTTTCAATTCGATACTGGTGATGCAAGAGCTTGCTTAGCGGTAACTCATGCAAATAGTACAACATTTGGTACTTCGAATTCTATTACTCAAGGTACTCTTGCTCATGTGAAAGCTGCAGCTTATGTCTATGATGACACTCAGGGTACTTTGATATATGACTCTGGTAATGGTGTCCCAACAGATGGAACAATAGTAGCAGCAGCCGATGAGCTGTACATTTACTTTGCGTAATGTCTAAATATGCACGGGATGTAAAACAAATAGTAAAAGAAGCTGTAGTCAAAGAATCAGTATCAGGTCTTAAGCTAACAGTAAAGGATACTGATTTTTTGCTAAAGTTGATTATGCGTTCTCAATTTGAAGGTTCAGAAGTTGAGCAAGCGTATATGGTAATTAGTAAATTGGCCGAAAAACATAGGAGGAGCCTTGAAAGTTGAATTAACAATAACAGAGTTATCAATGCTTAATCAAACACTGGAGAATACATCAGTTAAGGGAAAGGATACTTTGCCTTTTTCTGTTTTATTTACCAAGATAGAGAAAGCACTAAATAAAGAGATAGAGAAAAATGGCGGACCTGATCAAGTTGTAGGAAAGTAAAATGGCAGGCTGGAAAAAGATTTTAACTGCCTCTATGAATAATACTACATCAGATGTTAATATGATGTGGTCGGGTAATACGTATGGTACCAGATGTGGAGTTATAGGTAACTATTATGTTGGTAATCATAGTTTAGGATCAAGTCCAGATGAAACGGACTTTACAGCAGATGTCCTTGACATATCCTATTATCCATACTTTAGAGTCCAAAAGGGATGTAAAATAGTAACCATTGGTGGATGTGGTAATACTAATTATTCTACAAATGGCTGGGCAGCGTCATTCTGGCTTGTAGACTTTGATCATAATGATAGTGATGCAGATACTGTAACTCAAATTGGTCATGATTTTACTTGGGCTGCTGGTATACAGGAAATGGGAAACTTTGAAGAAGATCTTGGAACCCCAGTTTCTGCAGCTGATGGGAATATTATAATCCATTCTGTAAGAGCAACATCTGGTTCAACTAATAAATACTTCTACTTCAATCCTTCTATAACGTATTTTATGGAACGATAATGATACGAAAAGTATACGTTACTGGAAGTGAAAAACTTGATGATTACTTTAGTGAACTTGTTGAAGCAGTTAATATTCTTACGGGAGATGTAAGAAGTGGAACACCAGGTGACAGTTGGACCATTGTTCAAATTAAGGCTTGGCTTGACCAAGAAGATATTGACTATAATGGGACAACTTTAAAGGCGGACTTATTAGAATTATGCCAGATCACATAACAGCAGAAACTCATAGACGCGAAACCAAAGAGCGTCTTGTTCGTATTGAAACAATAGTAGATCGTATGGAAGGTCATCTTACAAGGCTTAATGATAGGACAAGAAAATTGGAAATCTGGAGGGGATGGTTGGCAGGAGCCATAGCAACAATGACAATAATAGGAACAATAATAGGAGTAATATAATGGAAGGTTTAGGCGTACTACAGGAATTCCTGGAAGAGAAAGTATTCAACGATGAGACTAAAGCTAAGCTTGTTAAATCTTTAAATGATGCTGTTGATATACCAATCATTTCAGAGAAGACCGAAGGAAAGATTATCGACTCGATGATATCGATTGTATTTGAGGTATTTAAAAAGGTCCTACTCGGAAAATAACAGTGGATACTCCAGACTCAGACGGAATGTCAGTTTATGCTGATCTTGTCTGTGACCCTAATGCTGGAGATTTGCTTGATAACCTTGGCATAATAGGAAATAAAACTTATCCCGATGGGGTCGATAACTGCGTTAATTGCGGTTACGAAAAGTTAGCGAATCTTGAGGTTCTTGGGGCACACAGTAAACCTCTTTTTTATATATGTAGGAAGTGCAGTCATTTGCATTTACGGTACACAAGACCGTATACTATGAAGTGTATATTAAAAGCTGAGTCACTCTATTCAGATCCAGAGTCTTGGGATATGCCAAAAAGAAAGGATTACGACTGATGGATAAAGCTGATTTAGAAGGCGATACCAGTCACGGTAAAAAAAATAGGATCTATGAAATAGTTGCACATTACCTTGTACATGGTGATAAAGCAGCTGATATACTTGGTATAAAAACACAGACTCTTAGAAGGTATCTACGGAGAGCTAAAGCTCTCGGATTAGATGTAGAGAGAGGTAAGGTACTAAGTGATATAGAAGCTAACTATTCAAAAACAGAACTTTTAGCAATATCAAAAGGTGCTAGAATATTACCTGGACAACCTCCTACACCAGTAGTAGAATTTAATGGAGAAAGAACTCGTATAGGAGTAATGGGTGATATACACTTTGGCAGTAAGTACTGTCTCTACCCATTGGTCAATAAAGCATTCAAAGAGTTTGAGAAGGAAAATGTTGATATAGTGTGCCAAGTTGGAGACTTAACAGAGGGAATGTCAAATAGGCCAGGACAGATCTATGAACTTTCCCATTTAGGCTTTCATGAGCAAAAGAAGGTAGCTATTAAATATATGAAGAGATGTCCAAGGCCTCTTTATATGATAGACGGAAATCATGATAGGTGGTTCATAAAGTCTAACGGAGCTTTAATAGTGCCTGATGTCTGTGATGCTATTGACCATGCTACCTTTTTAGGGCATGATGAAGGTAATCTTGCTTTAGGTGACAATGCTACTGTTAGATTGTGGCACGGTGAAGACGGGTCCAGTTATGCAGTATCTTATAGGATCCAAAAAATAGTAGAATCATTAACAGGAGGTCAAAAGCCTAACGTGATGTTTTTGGGGCATGTGCATAAAAGTACGTACCTTTATGATAGGCATATACACTGTTATAGTGCAGGTGCCTTTCAAAGGCAGACAGCTTGGATGCGAGGTAAAAGACTCTCATCACATACTGGCTTTTGGATAGTAGACATTTATGTAAACGAAACAGGCGTTAGTAAAACAACAGGAACATGGTACCCATTTTATGCTTGAAGTATTTGCGGAGTACGGGGCAATAGGTGTAATGATTATGCTTTTTGCAGGACAAATAGTGTTTTTACAGAAAACATTGACCTCTAAATTGAATGAGATAGAGTCAATGGTTATCAAACTTATAGATAGATGGAATAAGTCAGACGATAGATATGAGAGACGCCACGAAAAGGCAGTTGGGGAAATGAATAGATTGACGGATGACCTGGCATTTTTGAAGGGCAGAATTAATGGTGGAACCAGGGGTTAGACAATGCCACGTCAATTAGCTGAATTAAAACAGTTTGGTACTGGGATAAAGAGTTCTCCGTCCGATACGGATATTCATCCAGAATCTGCTATTTACAGTAAGAATATAGATCCTATATCTGAGGCTGGAAAGTTAAAAGGTATTAAGGAACACTTGAAAGTTCTTCCTCTGGATGGTAATTTAAACTTTATTATTATACCGCCTTGGGATGGCTCTGCTAATGATGGAGCTGGTAACTCATTTCCAAATGGTACCACAAACGCTGAGGAAGAACTCATTATATCTATAAATAATGTTACTGTCACTGAAAAGGCACTGTTTGATACATCTGCTAGATTAACTAATACAAACTTTTGGACCAGCCTTGAAACTAAGCTTGAGACTGCCTTTGACGATTTAATTGGTGCTACTTTAGGTAGAGCTGCTAATGATCTAAACAATACATATACTGATGTTGACCATTATAGTTCAGATGGTACTGCATATTCATCTTCAGATGACTCAGTTGCAATAACGGGCACTGATCTACAACCATATAGACAGATTGGTCTTGAGTTCGAGTCAACAGTTGCTACTGTTGATATGTATGTTACCTGGAATAAATATGATGCGAATGGAGTGTCAAGTACGTATACATATTATGTTTCAGATCCATACACCTCCAGTGGAGAACTTATTAACTCATCAGTTACCTGGAATGTTGTATTAGATGATACTTCATATCTTGAGATGAATGCTACAGAAATGGAGTCGTTTAATGATGAAGCAAAGAATCATATTGCTTTCTATAGCATAACTCCTAATGATTCTACCAGCAGTACTGGAAGTGCTACTACGTATAGAATGAAAGTATTTAATGATGTTTATGGCGTTAAAACCATAGAAGACAAATATACTGCAGACGATGGGGGCACAGATGTCTATTACGACATACCAGGAACTCCAGCAGATGTAAGCTTAGAAAAGAACAATGCACAGATATATATTGGGACAGGGAATACTCTTCAAGCGAAAAGTAAGTGGTTTGGAAAGATAAAGCATAAGCAATTTGGTAATGCTATTGATGGGTATAGACTTACTGATTCAGAGACACTTCCTATTGATAAGGGAAGATCAGTATTTAACCTTGATCATATTGACTATGCATATGATGGAGAATATAATACGACTAATTACGAAAGAAACTGGGATCCAAGGATAACCTACGGAATATCCCCTGGGATGTTAAAGTTAGTACTTTTTTTAAGTGACGGTACAGAAGATAGTGCCTCCAATACAAACTTAGGTATGCAGAAGCAACCTACTTCTATGCTTACTTTTTCTCCGAATATGATTTATGGATCACGTTGGCTTTGGGATGAGTTAAGCGTATTTACTGGAGCAGGAGACCCAGGAGCTGGAGATGCCTGGACTCCTTCTGGATCAGGTGATACGGCATTAGCTGCATGGACACATAATGGAGCTGGGCATACTTACTTTTGGGCAACAGATAAAAACGCTAATAAAATTCACGTACTAAGCAGTGATGCCTCTGGTTTTCATCCTCATGATCCTAATCAATATGTTTACGACCATACTGTTCCAATATCGCTTACAGCAGATTTTGCAAATAGTTCTCAATCTCCAGTTGAGGGATCGAGACCAACTGATATTATAGAAACTTATGGAGACCAGGCTACAACTGGTAATACTATAGTCTATGTTCTCTTTACGCAAAAAAGTGATACAGCGTATACCTTTGATGAGGAGTTTTTATACTATTTTAATCCTGAGTCAGATATATCTTGGAATTCTTTAACAGTTACCTTACACGAATGTACACCCCCTACTCCTAAATTAACACACTATGGAACGTGGAGAACAGGGACTGGTGGATATTTTAATGAACATTTTTATCCTAATTTTGGCAAGAGAACTCACGACTATTGGGCTGGCACTTACAATGTTAAAAGTAACTACTTTTATTGGAGATATAATGATAAGGTAAATGAGCCAGCCACTGGAGCTCCAGAGGAGCCTGGTGGTGCTGCCAGTGGTGATACGGCACATGAAGGCGTAAAAGGTAATGAGTGGAAACATAGTCGAATGCATACCCAACCAGCTAATACAGCACAAATTGGTAAGAATTTAGGTTGGGATGGAGCTGAGGACTATCTCATTACTCCAAGAAGAAGAGGTCTTATAGATTTAAATGATGGGCATAATTCAATAGGTCTTATAGCACATGTAAAAGGAAAGTTTGTTACTAATGGTGGTTATTTTGGTAGTACCCAATGGAGTAATTGGACACCTCGTTATAAGTATATTTGGGCGAATGGTCATACAACTGAACAATATGACGATGTATGTATGTTCAATATTAACCCTAATCATGTAGGAGTTAGACATAGACAAATTGCTGAAGGATTTAAAAGAATCAATTTTTATAACGATGGGGAATCTCATACAGCAAGTATAAATCAAAGTGATAACACTAATGGGAATCATAGTGACAGTTATAACGCTGCTTGTGATAGAGGCATTTGGATGGCTGGTTTTGGATATAATAATGGATACAGCGAATATGATCACTATATCATTAAGTTTGACAGTGCTTCTGCCTCTACTGGATTTGATGGTTCAAATGAGATAAATCAAATGCCAGATGAAGTAGCTGGTATAGCTTCTATGAGCAGAAGGATTTTAGATGTAGTCAATAGTGGGACTTCAGTCGCTCAGGGAGCACATAAGTTTTGGGCTGTTCTCCAGGGGGATGATGGGACAGAAACAGTACTTGGTAGTTGGAATATGAATTTTCCTACTGGTACAAATGTTAATGCTGGAGAAGGTCGAGGGAACTGGACAGTAACAACTGAGGGATGGACTCCTATGATATTCAAAACACTTGGAACTCCAGCTATGGCTGTCGCTACACCGCATAACAGTGAAGCTTACAAGACAGAAGCTACAACAGTGACTGGTGTTGACTATGCAATGCAACTTAGTGCTACTCAAGGAGAGTATTTCATAGGAAGAGGTACATGGAAAAACGCTGGTTATACAGGTACATCTGGTTTTATCCCTCCAGCAACAGCAGATTTAAACGCAGCTACTCCCTATTTAAGTTATTATGAGAAAAGTGAGCTACCTTATGGATTGTCTTTTACTAATGGAGACGTTGTTGATGATCCTGATGCTTCTGCTAATTTTGAGAATGGTGTTATTTATTACTATAAACTATCGCTTGTATATGACGGATTCCAAGAAAGTCCATTAAATACTTTCTATTTTAAACATACTACAGGCGGCGGTAGATATGATACTACAGTTGTTAAGATACGATTAAGTCAGCCTCCAGAAAGATGTTCTGCTATAGTTGTATATAGAAAGAACAGCGTAGAAGAATTTTATAGGATGATTGGAGAGAAAAGTTTCAAAGGTGGATTTGGTAAAGTTGACGATGAATACTTTTCAGTTATGGTGGATGATGGGAATCTTGGTGCCACCTATGAAGCTATTACAGGAATGCCAGAATCATTAAGAAATACAAGTGTAAATTATAAATTGAGTTGCTCTGCTGGTGGATATTTAGTGGTAGCTAACTGTTATCATAAGGACATTGTAAATGGTCAAAACTTTATCTTTAGGTCTATGCCTGGTAACTTTAGTGTATTCCAATGGTCAAAAGACTTTTGTATACTCCCGAATGAGCCAACAGCGATAGCATATTGGGCAGGAAGAATCTTTGCGTTTGACAAAGCTAATATGTATAAGATCGATTTAAATACACTTGCTATTGAGGATATACACGAAGGAGTTGGTTGTTTTGGAGAACAGTCATTTGTTATAACTGACTATGGGATGTACTTTTGCGATGCTAATAATATGTACATGCATGACGGAACCAGGATAACTCCAATAGGTAACGATATATTAAAGAATTCTAAGTTTGATGATCTTGGTACTGAAACAAAAGCGTGGCACAATATAGAGCATGCATATGATCCTTATGTACAATATGACGCATTTAACCAAAATGTTATGTTTCAGTTTGAAGATACTGATGGAGAATACGGATCTTGGAATTACAATATTCCACGCAAAAGGTGGGATTTAATTGATATACCTAAGCCAAGGGCTTCTGTACAGGGCAATTTAGGCGAATTATGGCTATCTGACAGCGATTATATCTATAAATTAGGTGAAGGTTCGGGTAGGAAGAAATTCGACCATTATACGCCATCCTTGGACTTTGGTTTTGCTACAGTAGATAAGCGATTGAAACGTATGAAGATTGTTTTTAATAGTGATACTGACATTACAAAAGCAACTTATAACATTAAAATGTTTGCAGATGAAACTGAAGTTGACCTAACTGAGGCGACAATTAAAGATGAAGAGAATGTTAGAACGTACAGGTTGAAGGGTTCTGTAGTAAGACGTGCTAAAAAAGTGAGACTTGAGATAACAAACAGTAATGTAGAAATAGATTCAATAGGAATCTCATACAACACAAGAACGATTAAGTAATGCCTTTTAGACCGAAGCTTGGCGTTGTAAAGAAAAACGCTCCATCCGTATCAGATCCCGCAATGAAACGGGTTGTTGATACAATATATAAGGATATCAATTCTCTTTCTGACTCTCTTCATTTACCAAGTGGAACTCATACATTTCTTCCAAGAGAGGGTAAACCTGGTGATATAAGATTATACGAAGGTACTGGTAATGATGGGACATCAGGATACTTCTTACAAGGCAGGGTAAAGGATGGTTGGGCTTCTGTTAAACTAACTCTTGAAACAAGGAATCCAGAAAATACTGATACTAGTGCTGTTGCGGGAGATATGAACCCAGCACATATTACAAGATATGATGTTACTCGTCATAATATTGATTTCAATGGTGACATGGGAACAGGAGTTGGACAGGTTGCAAGAGGAGACCATACACACACTCACTGGACGAATTCAAATATTGTAGGATTAAGTTTTAATGAGGGATCTTACGCATTCGGTGGTGACTTAGAACATCTTGGAACTATACATTTTCCTCTTGCAGACACAACTGACACCACTAATGTAACTCAAGTAGATCTTGATAATAGTAGTGCTGGGACACTTGCTTTTGCTGCTCGCGTTGATCACAAACATAAACTTGATGAAGATATAGAACCTATTTGGACGGGTGGAGAAGGGCAAATACATACATTTGGAGAATCGGTTGGTGCAGGTACTGGAATGACAATTAAAGTATTTGGGAAGGGACAGGGTCTTGATTCTGACCCAGCTATTGATGTTTCAGGAAATGTTTTAATAGATGGTGCATTAACCGTAGCATTTGCTGAGTCAAACACTGGTCAGACAGTTATGTCTGGAGATGTTTTTATGAATACTGCAGACAGTACCACGTACACTACAACTGTATATGGTGAAACTTTAGTAGAGGCTCCTGTTAAAATATATCCCTGGAAAGGAACTTCTCCGTATAATAAGACAGCTCTTGAGATTAGAGGCCCTGCTGATACTGGATATGGTCAACTTAGAATAACGGATTATAGTGATGCGAACATGTACTTTGACCTAAAGGTTGATACAAGCGGAAATCTCCTTGTTGATACCATAGGTAACATACAGTTGTTACCTGAAGCAGGGACTGATACACCAGGGCAGGTACTACCAAAGCAGACTTTACTTACTGACCTTGGGGACTTTAACAGAATGTTTAGGTCCTTGTTTGTTGGTGAGATATATGCTGAAACTCTTGTAGCACAAGATGTACTTGCAACAATCGGGGGAAGAATTAGCGTAGCTCCTACAACAATGCTGGAAGCCCCGATAGATATGGAAGCAACCTCCATTAGAGTTAGGCATAATATATTTGATACTGGAGACTTTGCTATAATGAAGTCTGCTCCAATGGGACTTCCACAGACAGAGATCTTTGAGATAACAAATGATGGTGCATGGGCAAACGCTGATATCTCCACAGAAGATAACCTATTAAATCTGGAATACGGGACTGAATACGACGCATATCAAGACAGAGTAGAAGCAGACTGGGGTATAAGACCAAATGCAAGGATAACAGTAGATACTGGAGATCCAGATATATCTGGTATATTAGAAGATGGTCAATGGATACTTGTATCTGGAACAGGTGGACATGCATACGATGATCCTCCTGGAATAAATGGTGCATATAAAGCACTAATAAAAACTGCAAATCCAGAAGGTATTGATACTGACTATGATAAAGCACCTGATCTTGAATTAGGACAAATTGATCTTAGAGTTCCAACCGATGTATTTGAGACTCTTGAAAACAAAGCTTTTGCTGATATGGTAGTAAATATAGGACCGTACACATATAATGTGAATAGAAGTGTAGCTAATATTGGTCTTGCTAATCGTTGGCAATCTGGTGATGCTATAATGAACCTTGGTCATGAGGAGGGAGATGGTTTTATAGAGCTTACATCTACTGAAACCGCCTATCAAGACCTCGGGCCAGCGATAACTTTGTATTCAAGAGATGATACTGAAGATCAGGAATGGAACGATGCTATACCAGTAGTGTCATTTGGGCAATTAAGAAGTTTTGTTGATTATAATGAAGGTGATCTCTGTGGGATGGCGATCGGTAAGAATCTTTATACAAGCCCTGCTGATGGGTTTCAAGGTATAACAGCTGACCCAGTTAAGGGTGTAAGGCTATTTAATACAGAATTGAAAATGTATACAGGTACTGATTTAATGGTGCATCTTGAAACGGATGGTAATTTTAGGATAGGAACTGGTTTAAGTGTAAATGATCCGATAGTATATGATGCATCAGGTACAAAGTTTTCCTGGGATGGAGCAACCATACGTGTAAAGGGCAATATGGAGTTTACAGAGGGGGATCAATATGAGCAGTTATTTGGGGAGGATACTCTTTTTGACTCTTTATCAGTTACTTTAACAGGTGCTTATCAGTCTGCTGATGCTGCTGTCCAAGCTGATGCTGATGCTGCTCAAGAGGATGCAGATGCCGCTCAAAACGCTGCAGATGCCGCCGCTGCTGCTGCACTTGCAGCACAAGAAGATGTTGATGATATAGGGAACGATGATAAGGTTACACCAAGCGAGAAAGAAATTGCATATACATTATATACTGCAATAACCAATGAATATGCTGGTTATACAGCTCAAGGAACAGATTTAAGCGTATCTACTACCGCTTATGATACCGCTTATAACGCATTAGTAGTTTACATAGGGACCACACTTGATCTGTTTGATGATATGGCTGCAACAACTACTATAGTTAGGGCTACTTGGAATACAACGTGGAATGACTATTATAATGAAAGATCAACTCTTCTTACTGCAATAGCCGACGCTATACAGGCTAATGTAGATAGTGTGCAGGATAATGTAGACAGTGTAGAGAGTAATTTAGTAGATGCTGAAAACTGGATTGGTAATAGCCTTACAAGTCAGATTCCACCTGGAATTGGTTGGGGAGGGACTCTTAAAATAGAGCCTCTTAGCAGTGCTGAAGACGATGAGTTTGTATCTCGTGGTCATGTTAAAGCTGTAAAGAATAGCTTTGCGACAGGATTTGTATCATTACAAACAATGACACTTGATTCGGATGAGGATCCACCAGAATTTACTGATGTTGATATAAATGCCAATAATACTCCCTCTGATCAGCAGACTTTTACTATTTTAAGACCAGATGTTGTTTTGCCTCTGTCTTCATTTACAATACAGACCCCCTTCCAAGCTCCAGATAGTGAAGGAACAGACTTCTCTGATTTTGGAGTAATTGGTACAGATAACACAAATCTTACGATGTATCTAATGTGGTCTGTGGATACGAGAGATTCAAGATTTACAGGTGATGATAGTTTAGGGACCTATGTAGTTCAAGGTACTGATACTATAAGAGACCATATTGTAATGGTATTTCATAATTCTGTAACTGGCATTTGGTATGCAGTAGGAGGGGGATTTGGGATAGAAGGAGATGATGATAATCTTTATACAGCATTTACTCCGCTATCAAGTGATGTCTTATTATGTGCATTCAATCAAGCTTCTGATGATGGGGGAATAGAGTGGGCTGAATTCCTTTACCAAGCTGAATCACCACAATCTTCAGATTTACAATATGCTCAGGCTATTATACAAACAACTCTTGGAACTGTTGGGGCTGTACCAGCTGGAAGTCTTACTGGTATAGAAGGTGGAGGTGTAGTTCTCGATGGAGGAATGGAAGTTACAGCTCAGGTAACTGCTGCTGGAGATGATATAGAGGGTTCAGAAACATGGTTTTGGAATCATTCAACAGGAGGAGTAGATCCCGTTAAAACTGATGCTCAAAAATATAATGGTGACTATTCTTTACAACTAGACGGTGCTATATTACCATATGAGGTAAAAAATACAAGAGAGCAAGGGACTGAATTTAACTATATACCCTGTGTAACGGGTATGAAAGTAAATCTTTCAGCACGCGTATACCCTGGTGCAGCTGGTGGTGCCAGTATAGGGCTGACCTTTTATAGTGCTAATAAAACTGTACTTGAGGTGGTATCTGACGCTGTTGGAGATGTCCCTTCATGGGGGACACCAGGGGAGGCTGGAGACTGGAGATATAGAACTGGTGCTCACACTATTAGATCTGCTTACGATGGGACTGAGCCTGCATATTTTGTAGTGACTTTAATTTCAAAAGTTGGTACAAATGGAGTTAGTCATTATTTTGATGACGTAAGATGTACAATGGAAGTAGGACTTGCTTTTCCTGTTATACCAGACCAAACAAGATCAGGATTATACACGGGTAGCGACTTCTTAGGATTTTGGAATAAAGAATCTACTATAGGTGGTGGTGATGGAGCGTGGAAAGTATACATGGATGACACTGGTGTATTCCAATGTGGTACAACTACAGCCCAAGGTGACAATTTTCTGCAATGGACTGGTTCTGCTCTAAATATAGGAGGAGTTGTAAATGTATTAGGTGGAGGAGTAACCGATGGTAATGATGGATTTACATCATTTGATGATATACAGTCTGCTTCTGTAAACTTTAATAGTGGCAACGATATGAATGGCGATGTTCTGGGTGCTCCTGGAATTAATAATGATGGAACTGCTATAGACCATACTACGAATACTGATTCCAGCTGTGATATATCTTTTGAGTGGACTTGGAACTTTAACGAAGACATTTTAGATGGATTTATAATTTGGGTTTATCGATCTACATCATCAAATGATGGTTATACTATAGGAGATTCGCCAGGATATGAAACAGCTTATTTTGTTCCGTATGATAGAAGATCTATTATACTTCAAGGACTTCCACAGGATTTATACTATACTTTTGGAGTGCGAGCCTATCGAAGTGTAAATACTAACATTTCTTCTACTGGGTTTATATACTCAAATATGGTTCAGCCTGTTGCTACTGATGAGAACCCTTATTATCCAGTTGGTGATGGTGTAGTTGAATTTGATGGTGATATTACTGGGACGATTGATGGAACAGGAGCTACTGCTGTTGTAACTGGTGCTGCTCTTGGTGATTCATCAAATCAGGATTCCACAGCAACTATATTAAGTGGGAATCATACTGGGACTGTTGGTAATGAGACAACAGCGAATCTTATTACTGGGATGAATAATGCGAATACTGCTCACGGCTGGGGAAATCATGCGAGTGCTGGATATGGAACTGGTACTGTTAGTACTTGGGGAGATTTAGGAGATTTAACAGCGTCTAATAATGTATCTATAGACGGTGGCAGTGTTATACTTGGAAATACTAATGGCTCAGCTATATACTCATCTGGTCACAATACTTTTAATTCAGGGACTGCTGGCTTTTGGATGGGAAGAACTGGTGGAACTTTTAAGTTTGATATCGGATCAGCTGGAGTTGGAATGCAATGGACTGGGAGTAAACTTAAAGTACAGGGAGTATTAGATGCCTCTTATTGGGAGGCTCCATCGCTTACTGCAGGTGGTACTGGTAATCGGATAAGAAGTCATGGAGCTGCCAGTGACTCGACATCAAATTATATTTTTGTTCCTACGCATCACTCAAAATCAGCGTACTGGCATGATCAGCAATGTTTTGATATGGTTGAGGAAACTCCAGCTGCGACCTATGCTCAAGGTATGTTCATGAAAATTGAAGATGTTGCTTATGGAGCACAAATATATGTAAGAATGATACCGAAGCTTCAAACCAATCTATATGGAGCATATTCATTATTTAAACCTCAACTGTGGTCAAGGTATGTTAATGGCAGTGGCTCAGTTACGGATTGGTATATGATAGGTGAAACTATACCAGGTAACGGTAATAACTACGGTATACATGAGTTTCTTATGACACTTATATCGGGTGATATTACTGTATTACCTGATAATCTTAATGGTAGTGATGGTTGTTATGTAGAGATTACAGTGACTGATGCTTATAGGAATCATGCCGATTATTATTGGGCAGATCCAGACAATGGAAGCGATGTACATTTTTGGGTAGCATGTTATCTTAGTGCTCAAATCAATAATACTTACGGAGCTACTACGGCTTCTTCATAATGGCCTATTATAAGAAAACGTCGACTGAACGTAAAAATCCATTAACATTGGATTATTATATAAGGTATGAGAGTACAGATACTATGCCTACAGGGTTTCCTTTTACTGGATGGACTACAATTCTTAAGCCTGAATATGATACTGGAGTAGCTTACAATGCTGCAAATCCAGATATAAAGCATTTCCTTGTAGCTCATCCTACCTATGGCTTGACTGAAGATGGGACAATAGCCACAAATGCACTTAATACTATTTATGTTATGAGTCATCATCTTTCTTTTACTCCAACAGGTGGACTTGCGGGGAGAACATCTCGTTCATTACAGCCTAATAGAACTTCAAGTGACGCACATGTACTTGGTATATATAAAAACTATATTGATGTAGTTCCCCCATTAAAAGCGTTTTATAGCAGTACTCTTAGCAAGTGGATAGTGGATCATCCACATGCTATAGAATATAGAGAGGCAGCTACAGATGAAGATGAAGCTATGCGATATGTTGATATGACAGATGCTGAGATTCAAAATACTATACTTGAAATGGTCTTATTATATAACACTGCTGATAGCACAGGTCTTACTTTAGATTTAAGTTCTTCGGATATTTCTGGACTAAAAGCTGAATCTGTTGCTATCAAATCAACCTTAGATATTTTATTATAATGCCTGCACCTACGCCAACTATTGAAACTTATATGTATGATGGGAGTAGTAACTTTACAATAGCTGAAGCAGATAGAAAATATATCCCAGTTTGGCTTAGAGCTGCTTGGGACCAGGTGTATACTGATTTAGTAGCTGAAAGTCTTTCTGATGTTACTCTTCTGGATCGTACTTTTATCAGTAACCCTGAAACTGGATATGAGTATTTTCCTGGTTGGTTAAAGGACAAGCTTGATGATGATTATGATGACTCGGATAAGGATACATTATTAGTGTTTAAAGGCAGTCAAGAAGACAATCTTGTATATGTTGTATATAATGGAACTAAGGTGATAGATTTTGACGTGGAAAATGACTTTGACACTGCTGTTATATTAGCATATCAAGATTCAGCTATAAGAGCTCTTGATTACTATAGTGAAAGTACTACATACGCTGAGAATGCGTACAATACAACATTAAATGGCTGGTCAGGCCAATAGGAGGAACAATGAATAAAGAAGAGATCAACAAGGAAATAGAGAACTTAGAAATGAGGAAAAAGCAGGCTGAAGCACTCTTTATAAGGTGTGAAGGAGGCATAGAGGTACTGCAAATGTTATTGGAAAAGTCCAATACCGAAGATAAACCTGTTGTTGATAAGAAAAAATAACGTAAATTGTATCGGTGAACTTTATATTATACGAAAAGGATAGAATATGGGCATAGCGGACTGGTTCGGGGCACCTAAGAAAATAGACCCTGCGAAGATCCAGGGAATGATGACCTCGGAATATACTACTCAGATGGGTGATCGTGCTCAGCAAATGGCGGATCCTAATTCTCAACTGATGCAAGGTATGTATCAGAATATGCAGAAACAAGGTGCAGATCAGTTATATGCCCAAAATAGAATGGCTCGAGCTGGTGCAATGCGTCAGAACATGGGTGGACAGAGTGGTATATTAGAAGCTCAACGACAACAGCGTGTAGGTGCACAGGGTAATCAGAATGTTCAGAACTTTTCTAATATGCAACAGGGAAACCTAAATGCATCTAATCAGCTATTAAGTGGGGCAGCTACAAATGATATGACAGCTCGTAGTGCTGCTGCCTCTGCTTATGGTCAGAATATAACGAATGAGAATAATTATAACTCTGCTATGGGTGGAATGGTTACTCAGTTAGCTGGTGGTGCTATGATGGCAATGTGTGACCCTCGTACTAAAACAGGTATGAGAAAAGTTGGGATTATAAAGACTTCTAAGAAGCCTATAAATCTCTACTCTTTTAGTTATAAAGGTTCTGGAGGTAAAAGATCAGTAGGGCTTAGCTCGACTAATGTTAAACAACAGTTTAAATCTTTTGTTCAGAAGGATAAAAAGGGACTTGAATGGATTAACATGACCAGATTAAAGGACGTATTAAGATAATGGCTGGTGAAAATTTTATTAGTGCAGAAGCCTTAGAAGCTTTTAAACAAAGCGGGTTATATGATCCTGCTGGTGCAGGTGCTTTAACTCAAATGATGAATGCTATGAACGCTGGTAAGGTTGATAGTAAAGGAATGACAGTTACTCCTGAAGCTAATACGGGTGCAACAGAAGAAGAGGGTGGTAATGACTTTAAAAAAGTTATACAAAAAGACCCTAAAACTGGACTACCTACAGGGGTTGCAGCCACACGGGAAGTAGGGGATGATCATAATCAGACTTTTACTGTAGATGAGATTAATGATGCAAAAGTAACGTCAAGCTTAAGTGGTCAGAACATTAAGCCAAATGATTTAGCAGCTTCAGCTAATCAGGGTTCAAATATAAGTACAACTGATAACTCACAAGCTGTTGATCTAAAAGGACAACAAGCTGTTAATGACTCCAAAGAAGAAATGGAGAAACTTCCTAAACCTCCTCAGACTTTATTTGGAATGGCTTCTAAAACTCTTGATAAGAGTGGTTTTACTGAAGGAGCTGACAAATTTGGAGATATGGCTGGAGGCTGGGGGATGGAAGGTTTAGGTAAAATGGGCATGGATGCTGGTGTTGGAGGTAACCTTGCTGGTGCTGGACAAGCAGCGGCTGGATTTGGTGGAAAGATGCTTGGAATGGCTGGTAGTGCACTAAGCCCAATTATGGCAGGTATGGGTACTGCAATGCATGGAATAGGCAGAGGTATGATGGGCATACAAATGCCAAGGTATTAAAATGAACCCCTTTATGGAAGCATTTAGAAATAGATTATACGGTGGAATACTAAAAGGACACTATACAAAGAGAAAAGATGCTATTAGAGATGCAGGAGCAGCAAACGAATTGAAGAATCAAGAACACTATGATGTGAATAGTGAATTTGAAGAGAGAACAACTGATAAATCACGTAAGAAAAATACTATTCCGCCTGAATATAGTTATCCTGATGCTTATCAAAATGTTTATGGTATACATACTTTACCAATTAATGTTACTGGAAGTTCAGAAAATCCACAAGATTTTTCAAATGTAAAGAGAGGAAGTAATGCAGCAGGTGGCAATATTGTAGATGCTTATGTCACAAATAACGGTACAAACAGTAATTATACGCGTACCGAAACTCCAACTGAATATGGTCCATATGTACATAGTCAATTAGAGCTAGAAGATGGAGATCCTCAAATGTACCAAAAATATCCAGAAGGGTTTGGAGGTTTCCCTGCACATGAGGGGTCTTATACTGAAAAAATAGGGCCTTTTGGATTTGGTTATCAAACCGCACAAGCTCCTAAAGACAGGAGTTTAATGTCTTTGATAAGAGAAAGATTTTAAATTAAATTAACAAGTAAAGGAGTAAGCTATGGCAGTTATGGATAAGTTACAACAAGCAGGAATGGTTCAGCAGATAGATCCTCAAGATGCGAGAGGTACTGGTGGCGGGTCAGCTGGACGTCGTGGAGGTATGAGAGGTTACGTACCAGATTGGTTACAAAATGCAGTTGCTGGTGGAGCTGATGCGTTAGGTTTTGATGATATGGCGGATTATATTCGTCCAGGCGGTGGTGGTAGACAAACACACGGCACTGGCTCAGGATTAAATCCAATGGCCTTTTCACAACCAGATTGGATGATTCAGTCAGCGAATTTCAATCCAGCCGATAAAGATCAGGTTTTAAAAGCACAGCAGATGTTAAATCGCTTAGGCTATAAAGATGATGCTGGTGAACAGTTGCAAGAAGATGCACAGATGGGCCGTAAGACAGAATCGGCGTATCGCCAGTGGGTTAATGATACCAGGGCTACAGCAGGTGACGACACCTATAAATATGACTATAACGAAGGGAATCCACGTAAAGGTTTTCTTGGAAGAGCATATCAGAATATTGATAAGAGACTTGGTGGTTGGTTACCTGGTGGTTACAAAAGGGATCAGGCTGAGATGACAAGAGACGAATATAAAAACAGATAATGGCAACTGATTTCGGGACATACGAGGGGCACAGAATTCTTTCTGATGCCGCTACGAAGCTTGCTGATAGGGTTCAGAGTGGATTCCAGTTCAAGGAGCAAATGCAACAGGATGAGAAGAAGCGAAAGGACCAGGCTAAAAGATGGGATCATCAAAACCTAGTTTCTGATGCTCAGGCAAGGAATATCCATAGTACTGCAAATAGGAGGGACCTATTAGCCCCTACTGAGTTATCAGAGATGCGGGCTGGGATAGACTCAACACGAGCTGGGACTGATCAAACACGGCATATAACAGATAAAAGTGAGCATAACTTTTTACGTCAGCAGATTAATGAAAACAAAGCTGATCTAACTGAAGATATTAGGAGACAATACTATGATGAAATGTCCACAAAGCTTAAAGACTTTGATCTCTATGATGAAGAAGCTGGTGAGATGCGTGGTGAAGCCATTCCGATGTTACTTCAAGCGATAGAAAACACCTATCCAAAGGATATAATGGAACTTGATCCTGAAGGTAAACTTGATCTTCAGCAAATCAATGACATAGGAGGTGACATCCATAAGCTTTACACTAACGAAGTGATGAGCAGGATGGTAAATGAGTTAAGCAAAGCTGGACTTGATAAATCTCAGATAGATCAATTAGTAGGTGAAAATCCCGAATTACAAGGTGCTTTAGATTCATTTTATCGAGAAGGAATGGGAGTTAACCCAGGTGACGATTCTTCTGGTCTTAATCCAATAGAAAAAGGCCTTTATGGCGACAATAGTGCAGCTGGACAATTAGGACGAGTTGAGAATGCTATAACTAATCTTCCAGACAAGTTTGATAATGTTGCGATAAGTCAAGATCCTGTTAGTGGAGTTGTTACTCTTGAGGAATCTGACCCTTTTAGTAATGATGAATATACTGTTAATTTCGATGGGAATAGGCCGTATATAATAGAGGATAATAAGAAAGTATATCTTGATGACCATGATGGGCTATATGAAGCCTTTGAAGGCTGGTAAAGAATAGGAAACTAATATGAATTATGACTTTTATAACACAGGTACAGGAGCTCCTACAACAGAAACTACTGAAGAGAGGATGACCAAGAATGAGCGTAAGCGTGTTTTAGGTTATATACGTGCCTATGCAAAGAATCCTGATAATCCAAGATGGTCTCCTCAGATGGTAATGAAGATTCAGCAGATGGCTGATACTTATGATATACCTTGGTCTCCACAAAAACCTGATCCAGGGTTTTTTAAGAAAGGTGCTGCTGCAATAGGTGGTGTTGTAGATGCCGCGTTATTAGATTTTATTCCAGACAAGGCATATACTGCTGCTGGTGCTGAAGGGTATGCAGAAGCTGGTAAATTAGCAAGTCTACCAATCCAGGTAGCTGCTGCTATATTGTCTGGTGGGACAAGTGCTGCTGTAACTGGTGCGAGTTGGGCTGCAACAAAGAAACTTGGTGCTGGAGCTTTAGCTCGTAAGGCTACAGGTTTAACCCTTGGTGGTGGGATTGCAAGAGCTGCAAAGCCTGCAATTGCTCCTTTGGCTGCAAGATTCGGTTTAGGTCAGGGTGCTATAAAGAAATCTGCTGATCAGATTGTTAGGCAAGCAAGATCTCAAGGTGGTCAAATGAATTTATTCGGTGCTGCGGATGACGTTGCTGAGCAAGTTGTAAAAGGCCAGACTAAAATGGGATCAAGGTTTAGTGAATATGTTCAAGAAGGCGTTAAGGGAGTTGCCAGAAAAGGTAAAAAAGCTGCTATCCAAGAATTACAAACACTTAGAGGTGGGGCAGATAACGCCAGAGTAGTAGAACTATTGAAGACTGGTCATTTTTCTCCGAGGGAAATAAGGGGTATAGCCTCTAGTATAATTGGAAAAGGTGGAACTAAAGCTGGTAGAAAAGCTGCTACAGATGCACTCTTAGAGCAAGTTCTCCCTGGTGGTGTTGGTGGAAAGCTAACTGGTTCTGTAATAAATAAACTCGCTAAAGCTCCTAAGAAGATTTTAGATGATCTTGCTAAAGGTGGTGGTCTCAATACTAAAAAGAAGGTAAAAGCTTGGGTTGATTCCACATTAAAAGGGACTTCAAGGCTTGATAAGGATGCTATAATAAAAGAAATTGTTGAAAGTGAAGCTAAAACAGTGAAAGATTTACTTAAAATAGGGGCAAGAATGAGCGGTAAAGCTAAAACAGCTGCTTCTGTTGCACCAGATTTTGCAGGAGCCTTACCATCTACTCTTGGACTTGGTGCTCTTAGCACGATGGGTATGCAAGGTCAGGACCCAGATATAGATCCTTTAAGACCGTACTACTCCGCTACGACAGGGCAGTAGGAGCTTAAATGCTCTCTCCCTATGACAAGTTAGATAGGGTTTTAGAATTTAGACCCAGGTATAGTCAGGGTCAGACCCAAAGGCTTGTAAAAAGTATAAGTCAGAATCCTCACTTATACACTGAAAACACACTGAGCTCGATTAAAGATCATGCGGCTCATTTTAAAATCCCCTTTGAAGTTCCAGAAAAGGTCTCTATAGACCCAAAAGAGAATGAATTTCAATTATTACGTGGTTTAGGGGAGGTAGGAGAAGGATTCCTATCAGGATTTTCCACGTTTGAGGTAGGCGAACCCTCAGAAAACGAATACGAAAGAATACTAAGGAGCGTTGGCCATCTTGCTGGTTTTGTTGGCTATGTTCCTGGTATGCCTTTTACTGCTGCTGGTAAACTTATTGCTGCGGCATCTAAAGGATCTAAAGGGCTGAATGCTGCAGAAAGAGTTT
>Ga0208920_1000083_pt1 | contig 28579 bp, 54 predicted proteins | sample 19_taG_FD_184094 | JGI IMG/M metagenome (GOLD analysis project Ga0208920, IMG submission 184094) | Marine viral communities from the Subarctic Pacific Ocean - 19_ETSP_OMZ_AT15317 metaG (SPAdes) (version 2) | ecosystem: Environmental > Aquatic > Marine > Oceanic | place: Pacific Ocean | collected...
GCTCTTGTTTTGTAAGAAGCTTCTCGTGCTCTGTGATGTAGGAGCTTTTGCTACCTATCATCGCCCCCAATTGAGTTTGAAACATTGCTAGTGCCTGTGTGTCCTGAAATTCGGGAGGTTTATCCATTTCCTCATTAATAAGCTTTTCAAGATCAGCAATGTTCGTTACAATGTCTTGGCGGTCTTCCATAGACCGATTAACCAGGATTGCAGTGCGGCACAACTCTACGATCTGCATCTCTTCAGTAGCTACAACGTCTTCGTTGAATTGCTTGTAGAGGTCGATCCATTTGTGCTCAAAGAATACGATTTCGTTATCATTGAATTGCTTCCGCATCTCTTTGAAATAATAACGGTCCCGTAAAGTAGATAGAAGGTGCTCATCATCAGTTAAATCTCTGGCCTTGAGATTCTGCTTGTCGATATACTTCCTGATAGGGTGGATGGTCCTATTTAGATGGCGGGCCATTTCTTCTAGACTTAGATCGAAGCAGTTTTGTTCTATATAGCTCATCTCGGCCTTAGAGAGCTTTCCGCGTTTACGGGTCGATGCCATTTTCACTCAATATTAGTCGGATGTGGTTTAGTAAGGTCTCACGTTTAGCTTTGGGCAGTCTTAATTTATTAACAAATCTAAGCCAGTCTTCTCTCATGAAGATAGGAATAGCTTTGTCTATCATTGAATAAAGCTCATTCGAAAGAGCTGTATCCTCTACACTATGAGGCTGACCCTGTAGCATGTCTTCTCCCTGCTTGGTAGACATGAGATTCTTTTTGAGTTCGTTCCTCGTCTCATGTCTGGCGTAAGGCTCACAGTTCATAAGGTTGTCATGAAGCGTGCATTTGCGTTCTATGTACGCATCAAAGGGGCAGTGGTCGCAGGGAGTATCGGGCCGAGCATAATTATTACGTTTAAGATTATAGAGGCGATTACGGACGTGGACCCAAAGAAAATTTTCTAAGGGACGCACGCCATCGTAATTCTCTATGCCCTGCCATGCGAAGAGAGCCGCTTCTTGCTTCATATCGTCGATTTCATAGTAACCGAACTTAAACGTTGAGGCCAGCTTATTCGATATTCTCTCGATTATCTGGAGGACTTGCTCCTCCGTGTACCCCTTCGGAATCTTCATATACTTTCTCAGCCTCCACATTATCTAGTTCAAACTCGATGCCTTCACTAAACGTAAGAGTAGCCAAGGTAAGATAAGGTTCCATGACGATATTACAAGAGATAATTCCCTCTACAGGCTTACCTGTTTCTTTGTCGATAACTTTGGTATTTTCATCGTTACCATCATAAACTATCTTAAGCTTCATTGGTTGTTTGATCCTTTGGCTTAGAGGCATGAATTTCCTTGGCTACTTCACCCTTGTCATTTTTAATGATAACGGGCTCCCCTTCTTTTGGGCCTTTACTCTTAGCCTTAGCCCCGGCTTGCTTGATAAGCTTGGCGGTCTTTTTCTTGGACTCTTCTAGCTCCTCGTTCAGCTTGGCATTTTTATCAAGTAGAGCAGAAATGCTTTGGTCTTGATCGTCCAGTTGTGCTCTCGCGGTAGCGAGTTCCTGTTGTACCTGGGCATGTAGCTCTACGGATTCCCTCGCTCGTAGTTGCGAGGCTTTAATATCTAACAGTGCCATAAATTTTGTCTCCATGTTATGCGAAAAGTTGTCAACTCAACTATAATAGTATATACGTCACACCAGCAACTTTTTCTAGGAGACAGAGGAAAATGAATATCAAATGGTCAGATGCAGAGAAAAACTTCATTCGTGAGAACGCTCATAAACTAAAAGATAGTGAGATTGCGGCTGATCTTACAGCTAGTAGTGGACGGATGGTTACCTTGCAGAGTGTTAGGAAAATGAGACAGAAATTAGGGATTAAAAAGAAGTCAGGAAGAGGCGTTTGCGGTGTAGTTAACGTCGGAGGAAACAGTACCGACCATGACTCCGTTTCAGCACCAGAGAATCACATCTATCAGCTTATCAATTCGTAAGCTCCAGCGTGGGCTAAGGGTTGCTTATCATCAACAGGTTGCTCCTGAGAGTAACTGGAGTTGGAAGATTGAAGAAATTATGAGGTTGAAAGATGAGCTTGAAACTCTTACCGGCTCTCGTGCCCCCTCTTCCCCCAAGTGGCCCCTGTAAGAATGGTCGTGTCAGAAAATGATGCGGCCTTTTTTCTTATCTAAAAAGTGGTCCTTTCAGATGGGCTAGAGCTGATTCGGAAAAGTGGTCCTTTCAGGGAGAGCTAGAACTTGTAGCCGGAACCACCTAGCGATTTTCGCCCCCCTATCCCCCAAAATGACTAGATTGAAAAAACCCCCCCTTTCGCAAATGCCGTGCCAATCGTAAACAAAATACCCATATAAAATACTTTGATAATTATCTCGATTTAAGTGGATTACCTATTGACAAAATGCCGATACTTAGTATAATGAAGAAGTACAAAGCACAACCCACTAAGGAAAACTAAAATGCAATCTTCTCAACCACTTGTTAATTTTAAGCACGAAGTAATCGAACTAGGCCACACTAGCCTATCGAAATTGTTGGTTGTGATGCGTGGCTATCAATCACATGGCTATACCGAGAAATGCCCCGTATGGTATACCGATGGTGTTCATCGTGTTATCATGGAAAACAAAGATAAGGAAAACTTTCTATATAATCCAAATTGGTCGCGTCCTACCCATTGACAACCATCACCTGATACGGTATAATTCAACCATGTTAAGCCACAACGCCACTAAGGAAAACAAAATGATTCAAGCCACACTCATCATCGGCACACGTAAGGTAGAAATGAAATTCTCGTCGTATGGGCATCTTGAGCGATACGCTCGAACATTGGCTATCGTATCGGTAAAAAAGATTCACTATTCTACAAAATAATCAAAAGACCTATTGACAACCATCACCTGATACGATATAATTAAAACATACAAAACAACGCCACTAGGAACGACACGATGCCAGACGGAATGAAACGACGACGACGACGATTTAACCCACAAAGTGGACAGCAAGATACCGCCCGCACAAAGTGGTACGCCAAACACCGACAGATCCGATTCACAAAAAGATTCGGATAAAATCAAAAGACCTATTGACAAACTCGCAGCGATCTGATATAATTCAGATATACAAAACAAAACACTACAAAGGAAACGAAACATGCCACAATTAGCCTTAACTTCGACGACTCCCGTTGGTTCAGTTCAGATTCAACTACGCCACGCCCCATTCTCCAGCGTGCTACTTGTTAGTGCCGCAGAATGGGCGGAGTTTGGATTGCAGGACAAGGAAACATACAACGCGAAAGTATTGGTAGAAAACCGCTCTACCGAGGGGTGCTTTAGCTTCTCTTGGAAGTACCTCGTTTACGATGGTGAAACCTTTCCTAATCCAACCATCGACCATAGCTTCACGGAGCTAGAAGTTTTACAATCAAAAAGAATGAAATATTTAGGCTGATAATAGTCCTTTATCAACCCCCTCTCTTGAGCTATAAGGTAAAAGAAAATGAAAAGAACAACCCCCCTCAATATAGCTATTGCTAACATCACCTTATTGGTGGGTAATGTTATTGATGGATACCCCCAGATACAACTACGTTATGATCAGATCTTCGATGACATACTACCCATTGTGACTAGTGAACTATCCTATCTCAATTGGGAAGGGGATACCTCCAATGGGGTAGCTGATGATCTCTGCCACGGTATACTAAAGAGTAGGTATCATGGTGATAAGCTGACCACCACTCAGGTGGGTAGTGCTCTATCCTCTGCTATGCAAGCAATGGCTCTGTAGGTGGGTGGGTGCCTACCCTCCAAGGGGGGAGAGGGTAGCATCTACCACACACCACACACCCTGCTGCTGGGGGTACGTACCACCCCTGGTAGCTTCCTACGCCCGCCACATGGGGGGTGTACACAGGGGTATGTATGTACCCATGCAGGCATCTACTGTACCCCCCAAAAGATATTGACGTAACCCGTTGGTATCAAAGGACTTACGACGAAAACCGCCCGGTCGTCGCCCTAACTCCTTTCATAGTAACGACTTACGACGATTTTTTGTGGGGGGTGCTATCCCACCCGCATTCTATTTGCCCCCCTCTAATGGGGCTAAGCATAGAAATATAATTTATTCGGCCATATAGCGATTCTGTTCATACCCCTCTAATGGGGTCTTGCACAAAAATAAAATAAATTCCACAAGCCTCCTACCCTACTATTAGCTTAATCGTACCCCCCAAAAGATATTGACGTAACCTGTTGGTATCAAAGGACTTAGGGCCAAAACCGCCCGTTCGTCGCCGTAAACCCTTACTATCAAAGGACTTACGACGATTTCTTATGAGGGGTATTGTGCCCCCCGCATTCTATTTCACCCCCTCCAATGGGGTCACGCACAGAAATAAAATTTATTCGGCCATATCGCGATTCTATTCTACCCCCTCTAATGGGGTCACGCACAGAAATAAAATTTATTCCATGAGCCTCCTACCACACTATTGACTTAATCGTACCCCCCAAAAGATATTGACGTAACCTGTTGGTATCAAAGGACTTAGGGCCAAAACCGCCCGTTCGTCGCCGTAAACCCTTACTATCAAAGGACTTACGACGATTTCTTACGCAAATCCCGTGCCAAAAGTATTTTGAGTTTATTTCGATATTTAACGATGTTCCGCTTGACAGATTGCCGATACTCTCTATAATGGAAGCATGTTCACAACGTTTCTTTCTTCTGGAGTTTCTGCCATGACTAGCCGCCAAGACCCCCGCGAAGCCTTCCCCGTTGACATCGCCGCAGAGTTCGAGGATTGGTGCGACCGCATCGACCCCCCTACGGTGGAGTGCGAAGCCCCCTTCGCATGGACGGAGGACGACATCGACTGGCACGAGGGGATGCGTTCCGACAACCTCTATGAGGACATCACCGATGGGGATGGTTGGGATTGTAACGACTTCAATTGCCAAGAGTTCGAAGATGGCTATTATTAGCCAAAAAAGGGGGTATTATACCCCCCACAAGAAATCGACGTAAACCCTTGGTATATAACGACTTACAGCGGCGGGCGGCGGCGGCTCGCCCTAAGTCCTTTCATACCAACGACTTACGACGAAAAATTACGCAAATAGCGTGCCAAACAAAAAACTATTTCGGGGGGTACACCCCTCTAATGCGGCCCGTGACCTAACGTGTCCCACCCCTCATCTGGAAAATGAAATACTTTTCAATTACTTTATACGGGGCTATCAAACGACTTACGACGATAATCAGCGGGGGGTGACATACATAACACATTAGGCAAGATAGGGGGAATTTCGACGTAAACCCTTATGTGGTAACGACTTACGACTACCCCCTAAACGGGGCAAAATCCTTATAGTATACAGAACACGCAACGTAGTTAAGAAAGTTTTTTGAGAAAGAGTTATTATGAGTAAAACAAGTTACAATTCGGCCCGTCGCTTCCGAGCTTCCCAAGTATGGGGTACTCAATCCCCTATGGTAAACCTAAAATTTGAGAAGGATGGAAAAACAGATTCCACCCGTATTCAAGTTTCTGGTGAACAGCGAATTATCGACCAATGGGTTGGTAACGGTTGGAAACTTATTAAGAAATGGGCTTGACGCCTATTCTCCAACCTGCTATAATTCAGTAATACAAAACAACGCCACTAAGAGGAAAACAAAATGCAATCTTCACAACCGCTAGTCAATTTCAAGCACGTTGTTATCGAGTTTGGGAACACCAAACGTAGACTGTTGGACGAATTGATTCAAGAGTATAAAGGGGAGGGTTTCACGGTGCGAAGTTCGGTATGGTCCGATAGAGGGGTATACCGTGTTATCTTGGAAGATAAGAAAGCGGAAAACTTTCTATATAATCCCAATTGGTCACGTCCTACCTATTGACAACAATCGACAACATGGTATAATACAAGCATACAAAGCAACATCACACAAGGGAAACAACATGACCGCCACTATTAAAATCGGAACCCGCAAGCCGTTCACCCGCAAGTTTTTCTCAACAGCCAACATGGAAGCATGGTGTAAGATGATGGCCCAGCTAACTGGGCAAGCTGTCAACTACCAGTGGTAAAATTGAGGCATGACAAAGGAAAACAAAATGATTAAAGAATGGGTTCAAGTTATCGTTGTTCGCTCGTCTGATAACAAGCGGATTTCCCAATGGTATTTGGTTGAGACTGACGGCAGCTATGACGCTGTTCAGGTTGAGGTAAACCGAATCGTCAATCGTAATTTCCTAGCGGGTGACGTGCTCACTTCACATTGGCAGTACTAAAGAGGGGCTTGCAATGCCTAAGATTTATATTGTATTTGATTATGATTTTATCCTGTACGCTGGGCTATCCTCCGAGTGTGCCACAGCAGCCGCCAATGGTGGTAGTGGGATACAGATATGGCAGCTAGGCAAAATGGTGGGTGAGATGACCCTAACGGGGGATGGCTGGGTGGAAAAGATATACTAAGAAAATATCGACGTAAACCCTTGGTATATAACGACTTACAGCGGCGGGCGGCGGCGGCTCGCCCTAAGTCCTTTCATACCAACGACTTACGACGAAAAATTACGCAAATAGCGTGCCAAACAAAAAACTATTTCGGGGGGTACACCCCTCTAATGCGGCCCGTGACCTAACGTGTCCCACCCCTCATCTGGAAAATGAAATACTTTTCAATTACTTTATACGGGGCTATCAAACGACTTACGACGATAATCAGCGGGGGGTGACATACATAACACATTAGGCAAGATAGGGGGAATTTCGACGTAAACCCTTATGTGGTAACGACTTACGACTACCCCCTAAACGGGGCAAAATCCTTATAGTATACAGGCGACACAACGTTGCTAAGAAAGTTTTTTTGAGGAAAGTTAAGATGATTCTAGGAAACGTAGAAGTTAAGAAAAACGCCCGTTGCTTGTTTGACGGTCGTGTGGTTGATGCTGTTCTCTACCGCAACGGTGCCCGTAGTGGTCGCATCATTTACTACCACAATGGTGAATTCGTATGTTTCGCCAATGGTGGAAAGTCTTGGGCTCACGCCAAAAAAATGTGGAAATACTTTGCAGAAAACGGTGGGGTGTGACCTACCGTGTCACTACCTTCTGATACAATACAGCTATACAAAACAGAGTCTTACGAAAGAGTTATTATGAAACTAGGAATTATCGAAACTAAGAAAAACGCAATCGAACGCCCTGGTGGGGGTTCCGGTGGTCTTTATGACGGTATGCGTCACATGCTTGACGTTGTGTTGATTCGCCACGATAAAAACTTCGGTGAAATCCGCGTAGTGGAAGCTGATGGTGAGCTTAGCTCGCGATGGACCGATGGGCATAGTTGGCCTTATATCCGTAAGGTATGGAAAAACCTTAAAGAAAATCACGATAATTCTCTGGACCGTTGACCTACCCCCTGATTGAACTAGACTGGCCCTGGCCGACTTCACCCCTACATTGGACATTATCATGCAACCATACCAACTAGTATGCGAATTGGAAAAGTATTTCAGCAACCAAGCCACCCAGAGGAATGGTATGCACTACCATTGTGCATTGGTGCTCGTTTTGGAAGCACTAAAAAGAGTAAAGGCTTTCATGTAGCCCGCAAGGGGGGGAGTACTACCCGAGGTAGCCTCGGTCGCCGCCACGGGGGGGTATACACAGAGGTGTATATGTACCCGTACAGGCATCGACTGTACCCCCCAAAAGAAATCGACGTAAACCCTTGGTATATAACGACTTACAGCGACAACCGGCGGCGGCTCGCCCTAAGTCCTTTCATACCAACGACTTACGACGAAAAATTACGCAAATAGCGTGCCAAACACCAACAATCCGAAAAGAATCCCAAAATGAGAATCCAGTCCCAAAATGAGAATGGTCGTAACCCTATACCACACAACGACTTACATCGCTATTTTGGAAAACGCCCACAAATTGACGACACTTCTTGACAAAAGGGGGGTTTTGGAGACGCTCTTTGGCACGACGTAAACCCTTACAGCATAACGACTTACAACTAAATTTCAATTTTGTGGGTTTTGGCACGAATAGTGCACTATATATATAATAGAAAGCAAGGCACAAGCCAAGCTAAGAGTTTTTTGAGAAAGAGTTAAGATGAAGTTAAACAAGACTACCCCAGTTGGAACCGTTCAAATCCAGTTGCGGGCTTTCCCGTTCACAAGCGTGTTGCTGGTAAGTGCTGCCGATTGGGCAGAGTTCGGACTAGAGGACAAGGAAACGTACAACGCGAAAGTGCTGACGGAAAACCGTTGCACCGAATCATGCTATAGCTACGTTTGGAAGTATCTTGTGTACGAAGGTAAGGTTTCGGCAAATCCCACTGTAGACTACAGCCTAACTGAGCAGGAAATACTTTCCGCAAAACGCATGAAATACTTGGGCTGGTGACCTAACGTGTCCACCATGTATGGTATAATACAATTATACAAAACAAGCAAGTTCAATCGAAAGAGTTATTATGAAACTAGGAACTATCGAAACTAAGAAAAATGCAATCGAACGCTCTGGTGGGGGGTCCGGTGGCCTCTACGATGGTATGCGTCATATGCTTGACGTTGTGCTGATTCGGCACGATAAAGAGTTTGGCGAAATCCGCGTATTGGAGGCTGATGGTTCGCTGGGCTCCTATTGGACCGATGGGCATAGTTGGCGATACATCCGTAAGGTTTGGAAAAGCCTTAAAGAAAATCACGATAATTCCCTGGACCGTTGACCTAACGTGTCACGCCCCTATGGTATAATACTGATATAACAAAGCAACGGCTTACTGGATTCACAAAAGTGAATAGCTCATTTGAGACTGAATAGCCCAGCTAACAAGAAAGAGTTTACAATGATTTTAGTTTCCGAAATCGTACTTCCTGCCCTATCGTCTGTTGAAAGCGTTTGGGATATGCCTAAGATTGAAACCGATACGGATGCCCTACGGGTACTATCCAATCAAGGCGATATTAACGGCTTCATTGCCGAGCATGGCAACTGCCTATGTTGGTTGGACGGTAACACTTACATTGTTCCCGAACTTTCCGAAGCTCGCGGAAAATACATCGACGCAAAACGTCGTGATTGTGCCCGCTACGGGTGCGAGTAGTACTTGACAAATTAGACTGGCCTTGGCCGACATCACCATAAAGATCTTATAATGAGAATACTACAACCCAAAGCAAGGCGAGCCACCAAAAGAACCCGCGACAGGATCAGAGAGCATGGCCCCATATTTAAGATCAAAGATGTAGACTTTCCTCCCTGCATGGGGGGTGAGCAATCCGTATTGGTGGAGGCTGCTGATATGTGGATGGGATGGCTCCCCCTAAACGAGGTAGATATTGCTAAGCCCCTAAAAAAATCGACGTAACTCGTTGGTATCAAAGGACTTACGACGAAAACCGGCGGCGGCTCGCCCTAACCCGTTGGTATCAAAGGACTTACGACGATTTTTTACGCAAATACCGTGCCAAAAGTATTTTGGACTAATTTGTGATTTTAGTGGTTTTGGTGTTGACAAATTGCCGATACTATGTATAATGAGGGAGTACTAAACAAGGTTACTAAGGAATTATGATGATTGACACAAATGACACTCTCGCCCGTTGCGATCTTACCATTAATGATTGCTTCATTGCAATCGACCGCTATGGTATGGACGTAGCTGTTGACGTGCTATTCGATACCAATGGGTGCGGGATTGTATCCTATGCTGATTTCGAGAGCATGATGAGAAATGTTCTAATAATCTGCTATCAGGGGTTGACAGCAACCAACTAATCTGCTACAATTCAATTATACAAAACAACGCCACTAAGGAAAAACATCATGCCACGAAAACCACACGTTTGGGAACACAAAGAAAAAGGTTCTGGAAACTGCGGCTTATGCGGTAAGCCTTGCAGTAAGCCTGTTCCCGGTGCTGTGGTGTTCCATGGTGCTTGTGCTTTCCCTAAGCCAGTACCCCCTTATCAGGGGCTATACGAAAACTTTCTGAACAAACCAGAAAAGTAACTGCGAATGGGGTTGACACCAATCGACAACATGGTATAATTAAACCATACAAAACAACGACAACCAACATAGGAGGACAAAGCCAATGGGATACTAAAAGGGGAGCGGACTCAGCCCCCTATAAAAGGCACCATAATCCGTAAGGGTGCCGAGATAGCTTAGCTATCGAATCAGACTAATACTTGACACTTTTCCAAGGTACTTGACATGATTAGTGATATTATTTCTTTTTTGACGCAAGTTTTCGTTATCCCCGCTCTAGTACTATTCGTGGGTACGCTATCCGTACTAGTACTGGCCGTGCTAATCTCCTAAATTTTTCGACGTAACTCGTTGGTATCAAAGGACTTACGGCGACGACCGGCTGGGGCTCGCCCTAACCCCTTGGTATCAAAGGACTTACGACGATTCCTTACGCAAATATCGTGCCAAAAGTATTTTGGGTTTCTTTGTGATTTTGTTGATTTAGATGTTGACAAGATGCCGATATATACTATAATGAGGGAGTACTAAACGCAACGTGTTCAGGAGCTTATGTCATGTGTGAAAAAAAAGCTAACGTCGATTCCCGCGAATCTTTCCTTGGTGACGCTTGGGTGTGTGAGGATTGTGGGGCTCTCGTGCCCAATAGCGTGGAGGAATGCTGTTGCGTCGATGAGGAATGGTCGGCGGAAATGGCTCGTGATGAGATGCTCGAATCTCAGGAGCGGGAGGACTTCTGCGAATGTGATGAGTCCTATGGTTGCTATGGGGGGGACGAATGGTAGAAAATCTTAAAGTTGGCGAACTATTAGGAATTTCCGAATAGTTGGATCAGCCGTTACCTTCCTGATGAGGTGATGCCCTACTAATGGGGGGACTGTACTACCCATAGTAGCTTCTCGGTCGCCTGTCGCCTCTACATACATTGCACGCGAGTTTCTGGCACGCGGGTTTAGGGGTTGACTCCAGTTGGAACATATGCTATAATAAAGTAAAGGAAAGGGAAATACGATGTACGACGACGATAAGCCAAATGATTATGAGGAAGGGGACGAATACTGTCATTCCTGTGGGGGTGATATGGTATGGTGTTCATTGTGTCAAGTGTGGACTAGTACGTGTTGTGTTGATTGGGGCACCTGTATGTGTAGCTAAAAAAGGAAAATGATTCGACGTAAACCCTTGGTATATAAGGACTTAGGTGGGCCACCCGCCCGGCGTCGATGTAAGTCGTTGGTATGAAAGGACTTACGACGAAATCTTACTGCAAATATCGTGCCAAAAGTATTTCGGGTTTATTTCGGTATTTAGTGGTTTTGTTGTTGACAAACGACCGATACTATGTATAATGGAAGAGTACTAAACGCCACTTGCTAAGGAAGCAAAATGCTCAAGACAACTACCGGACTCACGCTCACGACCGAAGGTTTCGCCATGTTCCTCAGCCACCTAGCCGATGAGGGTTGGCGAGCTGATGAGATCGTGGGGATAGTGAGCCACCCACATAGGTGGACGCTCGAATTCAACCAGTTCGTTGAACAGCACAACGATCAGCCGACAGCCTCAGAGTTTTAAAAAACTTTGAGAATTTTATCGGGATAGGGTTGACACCCGCCAAACACTTGTTATAATTGAAGCATAACCACCACGTTCCCCCAAGGATTTTTATTATGTGTGAAAAGCAAGAAATCGACTCGCGTATCATGGCTGGCGTGTGGACCTGTGAGGACTGCGGCTCCCTAGTCGCCCACGACGTAGAGATCTGTGCTATCTGTGAGGGGGCGGCTGACGACATGGTGGAGTATCATCGTGACTTGCAGCTCGAACGTCAGGAGTTGGACGACTTCTGCGAATGCGACGAATCCTATGGCTTTTATGACGATTATGACGGGATGGACTACGACTTTGGATATGAGGGATAAAAATGTCTAAATTTCGCGTAACTTATCAGGAATTGTGCCGCGACGACAAGTTGACGTTTGTACAGTTCTGCGACTTTGAAGCGGAGAACGAAGTCCACGCTATTAGCCAGCTACTTGATAGCTATAAGGACTATTCTAGCCTTGTCGTATCCGGCATTGAAACCGTCTTCAAATTATCGACGTAACCCCTTGGTACGTAAGGACTTACGACGACGGGCGGCGGCGGCTCGCCCTAACTCCTTTGGTAGCAACGACTTACGACGATTTTTGACGCAAATACCGTGCCAAAAGTATTTCGTATTTATTTGGGTTTTGTTAATGGATTGGGGTTGACATGCCGATATATATAGTATAGGATAAGGCAATCAACATAAAGGAAAAACTATGAAAAAGTACATCTACATCACCATCGCTCTCATTGCTGGCTTGCTCGTTTCTAGTTCTATCGGGTGTAAGACACAATGCACCGTGGGGGTAAGCTATACCCACAAAGATCCTAATATGAAATTCGAAGTTAAGACCCTGCCATTTTCGGGGCACTCGATTGTAACCGATTGTTGCGAATCTAAAGTATTTTCGAAATAATCGGTGCTAGGGGTTGACATTCTCAGATCACTTGGTACAATAAGAGTATAAGAAACAACATACGCCACATAAAGGAAATCGCCATGACGACCAAAACTGGATACGAGCTACTAGAAGAAATCACCCTGACTCTGAATGATGCTATCTTCGTTCCCAATTCCATGCTCCCCGAACGCTACCACGATAACAAGTCGGGCGGGCGAACCCTGGACGGGATCAACAAGGTCTACAATCGGGAAGTGGAAGCGAGCGTCGAGCGTGCCCAACTCAAGGCAGAAAAGGCCAAGCGTATCGCCGCATATCGTGCCCAAGTGGAGGCTCAGTTGATCGAGTTCAAGACCGGACAAGAGGAAGTCCACATCACCTATGATGTTAATGCAGATAAGCTGTACCGAAATGAACAGGTCTTTGTGGGGGGTATGATTAGCGGTGGCGTGATCGACGCTGAAGACCTAGAAGATCGGGTGTGTTACAAATACTAGGCAGAAACAATTAAATGCCGAGGAATACAATCTGGGGAAAGGGTTTTAATGGATTATTAAAAAAATAAAATCTTACGTTGTGGTGCCCCCCTGTCGAGCGGTTTGTGGCGAACCAAGCTCCAGGGGGGTTTTTTTATACCCATACAGACATGGACTGCACCCCCCGAAAGAAATCGACGTAAACCCTTACTGCCAAAGGAGTTACATCGACGCCCGGCCCGGCGATGCCCTAAGTCCTTTCATACCAACGACTTACGACGATTTTTTACTGCAAATACCGTGCCAATCCCAAAATGAGAATCGAGTCTCGATTTGGGAATGGCCGTAACTCTATACATACCAATAACTTACAGCAAGATTTTCAAAATCGCTCACAAATTGACGACACTTCTTGACAAAGGAGGGGTTTTGAGAAGATGTTTTGGCACGCCTTAAGTCCTTTCGTATCAACGACTTACGACTAAATTTCAATTTTCTCTAGTTTGGCACGAATAGTGCATTATATATACTATAGAAAGCAAGGCTTACTGGACTCGAAAAATTCGAGTAGCTCACCTGAGACTGAATCGCCTTGCTAATTTTAGAAAGAGTTTTTATGAGTTACATTTTAGCCCAACGTATTCACGACCACCGCAAAGCCAAAGCATTGGAGGCCGCTGAAAAGCTAGGCTATGATATGGATAAGGCTATGCGTCTTGCTTCTGAATATCGTGCCAAGTGGCATGAAACTAAGGAGGAGAAGTATCTTCGCCTAACCCAGTGGGCGGGTAATGCTGTCCTGGGGATTCGCTGCCATAATGGTGAAAATATTCGCTTTTAGGTGTTGACACAACCCGCCACCTATGCTATAATTCAGTAATACAAAACACAACGCCACCAAGGAAACAGAGCTATGAACTATGTCATCGTTATGGATTTTAACAGGGGAAGCCAAGGTAACTCAATCATCGTAAGTTACGAGACTGAGAAAGCGGCAAATGAGGCATGGGCCAAATTAACCAGAGAGGAAGAAAGCGAATATACTTACCGAGTTGAAAAAGTATTTCATATTCGGGCTTGACAACGGCAAGATTTATAGTATAACTGAAAACATGGCAAGCGGGTTAACCCCCGCCACAATACAAAAAGACATCCGTTCCGATTGCGTAAGTCGTTGATAAAAAACGCTGGGTCGTTCAAAAGTCTTCCGCAGGGTACATGAACCCGCAGGTTAGATTGAACGGGTTAAAACAAATGGGTGCCGCCTGGAATGGTGGCCTAACGAGCGACCTAGCCGCCGCCCAACAATACAATCTGGGTGTGTAAGCTAGCCCGCAGCAAAGCGGGTGGCTGATATTTGGTATCCAGTTTAACCGTTGTCGGTAGGCTTATCCAGCCTACCTTAGTTAGCTGCAAAGGGTGTGTACAGCCCTTTTGGTGCGGGAGCATCGCAGCAAAACGTCAACAAGTGGTTAGACCAATTCGAGTTCGACTCTCGACACGCCTGCCAATACATGACAAGTTTGGCTGACTCTGATAGACGGGTTAGCAGTTTCAACATGAGGAGGATAAAACCAATGGGCTACTAAAAGGGGACTGGAGAAATCCCCTCGAATCGGCGTAATACCAGATTGGCCGCGATGTACTGATTATACTTGACACTTTCTAGAGGTACTTGACATGTTGCGTGCTATTGTTTTCTTTATTACTGAGGTTCTCATCATACCCGCCGCCGTGATGTTCCTCGGCACGACTGCTATTATTCTTATAGCGTACGCCTTAACGTAAGCCCTTTGATACCAAGGGGTTACATCGACGCCCGGCCCGGCGATGCCCTAAGTCCTTTCATACCAACGACTTACGACGATTTTTTACTGCAAATATCGTGCCAATCCCAAAATGAGAATCTGGTCCCAAAATGAGAATCGCTGTAACCCTATACCACACAACGACTTACGACAAGATTTTCAGAATTGCTCACAAACTGACTACACTTCTTGACAAAGGGGGGGTTTTGAAGAAAAGTTTTGGCACGACCTAAACCCTTTGATACCAACGACTTATAAAAAAGTTTTTATTTTGTTCGCTTTGGCACGAATAGTGCATTATATATATACTATAGAAAGCAAGGCTTACTGGACTCGTGAGTAGCGAGTAGCCCACCAAGGGACTGAATAGCCGGTATTTTTGAAAGAGTAAGATTATGATTAAAGCTTCCCAAATGCAAGTTACCCTTCCCGCTTATGGCAACGCTATGCGTTCTGTTGAAACTCGAACCGATTCGCAACTGCTGTTGTGTGACGAGTCCGATGTTCAATACTTTGTGGAAACCTACGGGGATGTTGACGTTGTACTTGACGAGAAGGTCAACGTGTACCGCGTGCCCGCGTTCTCGGGTGCCCGAGAGTTATACATTCAAAACAAAATCAAGGAATGCGAAAAGTACGGATGCGAATAAGGTTCGGGGCTAAATTCCCCCACAAAGCCTGTTGACTTGTCAAGTGTACATTAAGCAAGTTGACGAAGCGGTTTCTTAGGAAGTTGATCCGCATAACAAAACAGAAACTTCCAACAATACAATTTGGGTGCATAGGTTATCCGCAACAAAGCGGGTGGCTGATACGTGGTATCCAGTATCGTTCGTTGTTGGAAGGGCTATCCACCCTTCCGTTCGTTGACAGCTCGGAGGGTGATCAACTCCTTGCAGTGCGGGAGCACTAAGGTCAACAGCAACAGGTGGACGGTGCCAATGCGGGTTCGACTCCTGCTGACCCACCAACACATTTTGAGTTAGACTGGCCCTGGCCGACATCACCATAAAGATCTTATAATGAGAATACTACAACCCAAAGCAAGGCGAGCCACCAAAAGAACCCGCGACAGGATCAGAGAGCATGGCCCCATATTTAAGATCAAAGATGTAGACTTTCCTCCCTGCATGAGGGGTGAGCAATCCGTATTGGTGGAGGCTGCTGATATGTGGATGGGATGGCTCCCCCTAAACGAGGTAGATATTGCTAAGCCCCTAAAAAAATCGACGTAACCCGTTGGTATCAAAGGACTTACGGCGACGACCGGCTGGGGCTCGCCCTAACCCCTTGGTATCAAAGGACTTACGACGATTCCTTACGCAAATATCGTGCCAATAAAAATATCAAAATATTTAATGGTGTGCCTTGACATAGCCGATACCAATAGTATAATTAAAGTATCAAAGCAAAGGTGACAAAATGAAACCAGTTATCAATCTACGAGCCGGTTATAATAACCAAGAGCTGCTTCAACATGCGGGGCGAAAGGTCCGTGTGTCCTATAAGGATAGTCTAGGGCGGAAGCGTATCAAGCTGCTCAAGATAAAGGTGTCGTTTAATTGTGAATGTTGCGGCTGTCATGTGGTAGCTGTGGACAAAAATGGTAAGGAAGTAGAATCGGCCAGTGGTGGCTACATCCCAGGAGTTTAAGAATGATTGATCATTTGGTGGAACCCGTGGAACATCTTAATCTAGGCAATTTGCACGACCAGGATACTTATCCTATGGATGAGTTCGAAGAGGCTCAACAGATCGGGCTTGATCTGGATGAGGATGGTTGGCCCCTTATGTTTAAGGATTAGTTATGGAAAATTGGAATCCATCCCGCACCTATACATGGACGCTAAGGGATATTAAAACTTGGCTTAAAGATGCTCAAGATTTTAAGAAACCCTTTAACGGCAGCTTTTACGAGATTAAAAGCCAGCACGTTATGGCGGGAATGTATAGGGTATGGTTTGTCAAAAAAGGGCTATAAGTCCTTTGATACCAACGACTTACAGCGACAACCGGCGGCGGCTCGCCCTAACCCCTTTGATAGCCACGACTTACGACGAAAAGTTTTTCTATATATTTTTCCTCAAGGGTTGACACTAAGAAAGCCGATGTTATAATAGAAGCATGGAAAGATACCTAATAAGTTCGGGCGTTGGCGTGTTATGGTCGCTCATATCCGTGGGGAATATCTGTCCTAGCCGATCTAGCTTCCTGCCCCCTGTCCCCTATTCATTCATTGCACGCGAGTTTTTTTACCATGCGAGATAATTCAATTTTTCACACACTACTAAAACACAACGGCTATAAGGAATTTAAGCCTAATGAGCTATTAGCACCATATGCCTGTGCTGCGTTCCAGAAGTGTGTTAAGAAGGAAGGGGTTAAGCTATACTTTATCACTGTGTACGAGTACCCCCCTTTTGTAGACGAGAAAGCCCCCAGTAATGGCCGCTATGAGGCTGACGGGCAATTCGAGACCGATAGAGGATTAACCTTTAATGTTAAGCTACATCATGGGTGGTCTATCGCTGACTTAGAAGACTTTTTCGATAAAATTTATCACTCAATGGGTTGCAATCCTTACGGCGTATAGTATAATAGAGATATGAAAACTACAAAAAAAAGAATTTGGATGCCGAAATGCCGAGCGGTAACGATGAAAGATAAACGCACCAAGCGTGAGCGTACACGCGGGGACAAGTTTCGTAAAGTACTCAAGGAGTATTGATTATGCAGTTATTAGGTTTGGGTTGGTTTTACAATGGTTCTCGTGTAACGGAAATCACTGCTGGCGGGATCACGCTGGAAGATGGTTCTCACGTTGCCCAAAATGACGTGGAGGTTGGCAGATGTGGGAAATCGAATGGTGGGACAAAAGAGGCGAGAGGCAAAGCAAGATCGTCGAAACGAAGAAAAGGGCGGAGTTGATTCTAGACTATCTGGAATCTCACGGTCTTAAATGCTCAGTCAACTGGAAAGGTTAAAATGTTTAATCCCTACGAAGATAAGAAGCTGCCCAACGGGGCGACGATCATCGACCGGCTACAAAGGCGGGATGGCTGTTGGTGCTGGGTGGCTGATTTTGGTGAACAGCACGTCCACAGGTTTGTGACGTGGCTATCTAATCCGAGCACTCCAGGGTCAACGTACTGGGGCCACTATACGGATAGCTTGGACGATGCCATTTTTGATTGGATTCAAAGGAGTGACGGGTAATGGAAGAATGCGACCTATTAGAAATTGCTGAATTAATAGATGCAAAAAGAATAGAATGGCTGACCAAGCTAGTAGAGGCTAAAGACATTCATAGGGCAGAGGACGCTTATCATGTTAAGCTGAACAGGATTGAGCTTTTAGCGAAGCAGGTTCGACTATTACGCCGCGACATGCGTAGGCGTAATGTTAGAGAATTAAACTTCGATTCTATTACTCCACAGGGATAAAAATGACCAAAGCAAAAGCGTTCCACCCCCAGACGATGGGGGTTATTTATGATTGTAATGTGATCAAGACTAGAATGGGCATAGCCTATGTAGAGTTTCGACAATCCATTGAGGGGGGTAAGAAAAAGTTTTGGATTCCCATTTCTCATGTGATAAAAGAAGAAAAATCGACGTAAACCCTTGCTAGCAAAGGACTTACATCGACGCCCCGCCGGGGCTCGCCCTAACCCCTTGCTATTAAACGACTTACGACGATTTCTTACTGCAAATGCCGTGCCAAAAGTTTTTCTGTTATTTCTTTGATATTTAAGCCGTTGCCCCTTGACATTATAACCCCAAATGGTATAATGGTGGTATAAGAAGCAACAAGAGACAAGCCAACGAGGAGGTGACAAAAAGGACGATAATGTGAGCGGCGGGTTAATGGTGAGGTTGTTTTGCTATTAACTATAACTCGATTTGGGCAACCTGTCATTTGGAAATCGAGGAGCCGACTTTAGAAAAGGTAGTCAACGGCTACACCAAACACTTGAGGGAATACTCAGCCGGTTATGCCTGTCAATAGGCTGGTATGGTAACATGCCATCGGTATTCTGAGCCGCGAAAACCTAAGCGGTTAGGAAGAAACCCAATAGTCAAGGTAAGGCGGGGGACGCGGAAAGATGGCCGAAAAAGCATCGCCGCCGTTGATTCAGACCATGAGCCAGATAGGGGTGAGAGCACCCGAGACCAAACTGCTACCTCGTGACGCAAGTACACAACCGGGGTTAGGCGTGAGCAGGGAGGCCATAAAACAATGTGAGGGTGTGGTGTATAAGGTTGCACGACCGACATCTCACGCGACAAATCGAATGTCCTTTGAACCACCCGAAAGGGTGCCCTACGAAACGGTAAAGCAAAGCCGTGGATACCCGCTACTAAACGGGTAAGGGAGGATTTTGCTGGCGGCTTAATTACCCGCTATAGATTTACAGCGTGCGATGGCGGGAAGGAGGCGGGTTCGAGTCCCCCAACCCTCGACCCACAAGGCGATTAGATGTGATGCACATACCGTACCCCCTGATCGGGGAGGAAAGCACGCACTATTACGCCAATCGAGAAGCCCCGGTAAAGATCTGCCGGGGTTTCTTTTTGTACATACGGAAAGAATCGTCGTAAGTGCTTGCCATATAAGGACTTAGGGCAAGCCCCGGCAGGGGGCCGCTGTAACCCCTTTGATACCAACAACTTAGGGCGATTTCTTACTGCAAATACCGTGCCAAAAATTTTCTGAGTTTTTTCTCTCAAGAGGGTTGACTCTAAGAGCCGATATGATATAATGGGGGTATAAGGAAGGGAAAAACAATGAACTACAAAAAAGTTTTACGACTAATGGACGAGCTGGACTGCGAACTGGAAATGTGCGAGCTAGGCTACCACAACGATATGTTCAAGATCAACGTTCGGGTTCTACGACGTGCGATCAAAACTTTTAAGAAATTCTTTTAGTCTGGCCTTGACTTTTGCCATCGACATGGTATAATCAGGGTACAACTTCACTACTACTTCACAAGGGAAACGAGACCATGAAAACTGTCATCAAACACGAGCTGAAAAACGCTACCGGATCGACTTACAAAAACTATCGTGATCGGATCGAGTTGACGCTCACCGAAATTGTCGGTCTGGACGAAACTAAGGTCCAAACGGACATGAGCCACAACGACGCTTTGTCTTTGTTCAAGTCGCTCAAAAACTCTCTGATCGAAGCGAAAGTAATTCGCGGCAAAAAAAGCTATTAGTCTATTGACTTTCACGACCAGCATGGTATAATCAAAGTATCGTGCTGGTCATCACTTTCTTTTTCCTACAAGGGGAAATCAACATGCGTAAAGTTTCTACCGCTTTGTTCGCAACGAAGATTCGCATCGTGCGAAATACTCGGGCGAATAGTCAAAACAGCCAATGGGCTCGAATCGTCGAAGTAGGCTCGGGTAAAACCTTGCATACTGGGCAGATCGGCTACATTCGCAAGGTCGCCCGTGATCGTTACAACGTCAACGCCGACCTGTAGGGTTCATCCCCTTGACGTGTGGCCCCGACGTAAAACGGGGCATCTTTGTTGCACTGGACTAGGAGCGATGTCGCCAGCCCTTCAAGCTGGAGAGCGGGGAGCGTTACCCCGGTGCAATACTCACTAGTGACGGGTAAAGTCTCTGTATCGAGTAGTCCCGACAAAACTCACAGGACCGTAGCCATACTTTTTTGACAGCTAGAGCTTTTTTCGACAGTCGATAGAATGAAAAAAGACTTGCCGGTGTGCGGCTTGCACGTAAAGGTTCCACTAGAGTAAAGGGTGAGTTCCGCCGATTTTTTTCCTACATAAATTACTAAGGTTTCGTCGTAAGTCCTTGCCACGTAAGGACTTAGGGCGAGCCGCCGGGAGGAGTGGACGTAACCCCTTGCTACCAAAGGACTTACATCTTTTTTTTCTTTTATGAAGTATTAAAGATTGGGGTTGACAAATGCCGATAATAGTAGTAGGGAAGGAGACCAGAATGGAAACTCTACTTATTATCGGATTTCTTATTGTTTTTTCTGCTATGGGGTTGACTTTACCACGCCCGATGGTATAATGATAGTATGATTTGACCTTATAGCTCAATCAGGCAGAGCACTAGATTGTCTATCTAGGGGTTGCCGGTTCGATTCCGGTTAGGGTCGCTAAAAGTGTTGGGGATATAACATAAGAGGCAATGTACTGGCAGCTAATGCCAGGAATGCGGGCTGGTCCCAATGGGTAGTTGCAACTGCCCTCGTGGTCGCATAGTACTGTGGTGAGACACGCCAGCTATAGTTCGAATCCCGTTATCCCTTATTTTTATTTTTAAACAAAAGGAAAGCAAATGCCTCAATATCTAGTTACTTTAAAAAAGACAATAACAATCCCGGTAGAAGCCGAAGACGTAGATGATGCCGCGTCGATGGCTTGGCTTGAAAGCGGTCAGGGGCAGCAATGGATAGATGCCTCAACAGATATTGACTCTGTAGAAGAAGGGGAATAGAATGCCCCTAAGTCGTTATCTGATAAGGATTTAGGGCGACGACCGGCGGCGGGCCGACCTAACTCCTTTGATAGCAACGACTTACGACGAAAAGTTTTTTCGTTTTTTTCTATTGACTTTCGAGACTAACATGGTATAATTAGGATATACATTAACCCAAGGAGAAAAGGAAAATGACAGTGCCAGTAATTTTGACAGATTGTCGTAATGTGCGACCGGGACAGAAGGTGTCTTTTATGTACAACAAAAAGGAACGTATTGGTCACGTTACCGAAGTTGACAAGGCAATCTTTACTGTAGACCACGAGAATCCCTCGCTCTACGACGACAAGCGGTTTTCAAGCTACAAGTTTATGCGGCTTGATTCGCGAATCACATTAGTCTAGCGGCTCCATGCCGCGTGGTGCATCGTTTCGACGATGTAGACCCAATGCCCTATCAGTTTAGTCTGATGGGGTTTTTTTGTGGGGTAATATGTACCAGCCTATCTAGCTTGATGTCCCCTGTCCCCTATTCATTCATTGCACGCGACTTTTTATGATAAAATTAAAGGCTAGGGGTTGACTGTGACGATACATAAGGTATAATGGAAGCATAGGAGAAACACAATGACTGAACGATTCCCGTGCACAAAGGGACGAATTTTATGAAGATTAAGGGAGGGATGGGCGGCTCCCGCTGTGGTAGGGGTCGCCGTGAGAAAACGGAGTGGCTTAAAAAGTACAGTAAAAAGAAACGCCGAATCGAGGGAAAAAATGAGCAGCGAATACGGTGAATACGAGGGAGCTAGTTGCCCTGACTGTAAGATAGGCAATATAAACGGCTTCGGGTTCTGTGACGATTGCGGCTGTGACTTTGAAGAGTTCATGGAACAAACTGATAATTTATGGGAGGGGCTATAATGAAGGTATTTTGCTATGATATAGACTGGTGCGTTGAGGCTGAGGATACCGATGGAGATGCTATAGAAGCCACTAAAATAAAAGGTAATCTTTCCGACCAAATGACCGTGGACGTTGACGACGAAGAAGGAATTGCTGACGCCTTGAGCGATAAGAGTGGCTGGTTAGTAAAAAGCTTTAAGTGTAAAGTTGTTGATGATCTTCCTACCTTAGAGGTATTATGAGAGAAAAAAGAGAAAAGAAGATTGCTGAGCTAGAAGTCGCTATTGATCAGCTATCCCTCAAGGCCGAGAACGCTTGGTTTACTGTTCAGCGTGAGGAGTATTTGAAGCAGCTTAAAATTCTAGGTGAAACACGTAACCGACTTTTAAAAGGCGATTAATTATCGACGTAACCCCTTGCTGTGTAAGGACTTAGGTTGGTGACCGGCCCGGCGACGACCTAACCCCTTTGATACCAACGACTTACGACGATTTCTTACTGCAAATATCATGCCAAACCGTAAACCCTTTGCTGGTAACGACTTACGACGATCTGTTTTTCTGATAAAAATATTGCTAGGGGGCTTGACTTTCGGACTACGTATTGTATAATTGAAGCATAACCCAAGAGGAAAGGAAAGCTATGCTGAGTTTACAAGCTGCAAAATCGCTGGCACAATCGCATGGTTTCGGTAGTCTTATTACTGAGCCGCACGCGAACGCCAAACTGCTCAAGTCTGTGGGGTGGTATAACGCCGGAGTTAGTCTGGCCCAAGCCGATCTGTCTGGTCACAATATGTGCCCCGCATTTACTGAGCTATGCAAAGCCGCATGTCTGGGGGGCACGGGACGGGCTGAATTTACCCCCTCTATTGACAAGGTGAGAATTAACCGTACAAAATTGTACGCGACCGATCTCAAGGCATTTTGGTCGATCTTGCTTCCTGAGTTGCACAAAGTGGATCGTAAAGCCACCCGTCTGGGGGTTCCTGTAGCCTTCCGTCCTAATGTGTTGAGCGATCAACCGTGGCACCTAAAATTGCCGCAAATGTTCGACATTTTTCCTAAGTGGAAATTTTACGGATATACAAAAGTAAAATCTTACGTGTCTGCATGGTGTCATGGTGATTTACCTGAGAATTATCATCTGACCTACTCATGGTCGGAACGGTCTAGTCTGGACTATGTTCGGAACGTGCTAGAATGTGGCATGAATGTTGCGGTTCCATTTTACGATAAGAATACTTTGAAGCCGATCATTCCGTCTAGTTGGAATGGGTGGAAGGTAGTCAACGGGGATGTTTCCGATTTACGCTTTAATGATCCGGCTGGCGTTATAGTCGGGCTAGGGGTCAAATTGCCTAAGAATAAGAAAAAAGCAAAAGCCCGCATTGAGCAATCACAAGGGTTTTTTGTAGGAGTCTAGGCAATGATGTCATGGGGAGAATTGAGCGAGTTTATTCTAAAACAATCAAATGAGTCTGGGGGTGATTTTCTCGATGAGAGCGTTACTTTTTACGATGCGACCGTAGGGGAATATTACCCCGCCGATACTATCGAATTTTCTGAGCATGACGATGTGCTTGATGCTGGGTGTGTTTTTTTGACTTTTCAAGGTTGACAATCCCAACCAGTATGGTACAATTAGTGCAAACCTTTTTCTTTTTTTAGGAGACTTTTATGTCCAATCGAATCCATGTCCCCCTGAAAGATTTTCTACGTGTTACTATCTCCAAGCGGGATGAGTTCGACACCGCCGAAAAAGCTGCGACTGAGCTGGGTTATACCTCGCTCGAATCGTTTAAGCAAGCCTTGACCCGCAATCGAAAGCGGTATCCCAAGGTTTTCAACGCGGTTCCCAAGTATACCTCCTCTAATGGGCCGCATGTGGCCACCAATGATGAGGTGGCATTGCTCATGGCTGAGCTGGAAGCTGAAACGGCGGAACCTGATACGGCGGAGGCCCCTACCGAATCCGCCGAATGATTGAGGCCCTAGCCCTCACCTTTATCGTGCTCCTCTTTCTGTGGGTGTTCGTCACATGGATGGAGAGCTAACCTAACTTGTGAACCATAGCCCCCCGCAAGGGGGGCTATATTACACTGGAGCTACAATGCCCTATCTTACCGCCTATGCTATAATTAAATTAAATTTAATTGAGAACGGCTCGACTACTGAGCAGGACATGATTGACGATTGCAACGCTAATTGCTACTACGCCGTGACGCACGACGGGAGCGACTCGAAAATTATCAGCACCGAATTACTGGAAGTTTCTGACGTAAACCCTTGTGACTAAAGGACTTAGGGCCAGCCGCCGCCGGGGGCCGACCTAACCCCTTTGATACCAACGACTTACGGCGATTTATTTTTCTGAAAAACTTTCCCAGCAGGGGTTGACTTCGCGATAAACTATTGTATAATTAAGGCATAACAAGTTCGGAAGGTTTTCAAAAGGAGGTCGTTATGACCGCAGCAGTTGAGCAGATGGCGTTTTTTGGTGAGGTTCCCTGGCATGGTTTGGGCAACCCCCTCGATGGTACTGAAACCACTGAGGATGTGATGATCAAGGCGGGTTTGGATTGGTCAGTCAAGACCGAACCCCTCTTTCGAGCTAATGGCGAGGAAGTCAAGGCTCAAGCGTCTGTACGCGAATCGGATGATTCCGTTTTGGGTGTCGTTGGTCCTCGTTGGACTCCTCTGCAAAATGCAGACTCTTTTAAGGTGTTCGAGCCTCTGGTTGAGTCAGGCGACATGAATTGGCACACGGCTGGTTCCCTTCGCGACGGTCAACGGGTTTGGGTTCTTTGTCAGTTGGCTTTAGAAAACAGCGAAATCGTCAAGGGTGATGAGATTCGCAAGTTCGCTCTGCTCTCGAACGGGCACGATGGAAAGCTGGCGGTTCACTTCGGGTTCACCCCCATTCGGGTGGTGTGTTCGAACACTGAGGCTCTCGCTCGTGATTGCGAAGCGTCGAAGCTGATCCGCGTTCGCCATCACCGTTTCGTCAAGGAGAACGTGGAAAAGTTGCGGGACATTATGAACCTCGCAAATCAGGAATTTGAATCGACGTGCGACCAGTATCGTTTTCTGGCATCGCGTGCGATCAACTCCGCCGATCTTCACAAGTACGTGAAAATCGTAATGTTGGGTGCAAAGGAAGCCATCAAAAAGGATGAGGACATTGCAACCCGCTCGCGGAATATCGTGTCGCGTGTGGAGGAACTTTTTGAGACGGGTCGCGGTGCCGATCTGGAAGGCGTAGCGGGCACTTGGTGGGGAGCTTACAACTCCGTCAGCGAGTACCTGAACTACGAGAAGGGCCGAAATGAGGCCAACCGAATGGATTCGCTCTGGTTCGGTCAAAACGGAAACCAGAACCGTGACGCCCTAACTCAGGCCGTTGCCCTGGCTACCTAATCTGAGGGACTTTCCTACCCCTGCCCCCCGTGAGCTGGCCCGCAAAGCCGGTAACCGGGGGGTGGGGGTTTTTTTATGCATTCTCGCAAAAAATCGACGTAACCCGTTGGTATCAAAGGACTTAGCTCGCCGCCGGGCCGGGCCTGGACGTAACCCCTTGGTATGAAAGGACTTAGGGCGATTTGTTGTAAACTCTTGCAGCTAAAGGGTTTACGGAAATTCCCCCTTGATTTGAGCCGGAAAAGTGCTATAATAATAGCTGTAAGGTATTGGTACGTAACGACTTATGACTTGGCCCTTGTTGCGTGGACGTAAGTTGTTGGTATTAAAGGACTTAGAACAAAAAGTTAAAAACTCCTACTTCTGGGATTTTTTTTGCCCCATTGTGGGGGTGTACTACCCCATATAGCTTAAAGCCCCTAGTCCCTCGTCTAGTCCTTGCACGCGAGTTTTTCAGCGGATTTTTTGCCATTCTGAGGAATGTCTCAGCCCTTATAGCTTAAAGTCCCCAGTCCCCCGTCAAGTCTTTGCACCCGAGTTTTTTTTTGAGAATTTAAATACCAACCGGGGAGTATTCCGCCGTCGCAGCCGACCTAGCTTGGGTAGTCTTGAGATAGTCAGTAGCACGCGAGTTGCACCTGAGTTTGTTACAGGCCGGATAAAATGCAAATGAAGTAGATGGAAAGGAAGGTAATCAGGCCCATTCCTAACGCTAAGGCTGTAGTGAGCAGGATCGTGAGAAAGAGGCCCTTGGTATAGTCAGAGTCTTTGTATACCAGCTCTCTTTTAATCCTGTCTAGAATACTCATAGTGGTCCTTAAATTTGTAAAAGAAAATAAAGTAGAGTAATAAAAGCTATGGTCGTAAAACCAAAGATAACTCCTACTGCCCCTAATGTCATATCAAGCCTTGTCATATAGACTCCTCAAACTCCTCTTTAAGATCAGCCGGGGCGACTATCACAGTCAGGATCTTGAACAGACTTGCCAACATCATGAGCATGGTTGCACAATATTTACGCACTGTATACATCACTGTTTTTCCTTTGAGTTTATAAACTTTTGAAATGCAGTGGTACTCTTCTTTTCCAGAGTATTTTACGGAAGCTAACTCGTATGGGCACTCTTCTTTTCCAGAAGAATTTACCGTGTGAGAGTGGGTACGCTTTGAGTATATACAATCTTGTATGCCTGTAATACGTATAATCATAGTCAGTCCCTTAACTAACAAAAAGTAAAGTAGAAGAAAGTGGTGGGGGCAGGATTTGAACCTACGACCTCTAGGATATGAACCTAGCGAGCTGACCGGACTGCTCCACCCCACAGCATATTTCTTCTGTATAAATTCCCACCATCCACCCCGCACAATTAAGGCGGCTACTATTAGGAGAGTGACGGTCACACGCCAACCGGGAAGAAGGCATGTCTGTTGTCCCGTCCTATTCCGCAGACCCTTAGAGGTCATAAGAATAGGCAACCTGACCAACTCTCCTACATTAATTATACACTACGATTCGGGATTTGCAAGGTCTTTCTGCTTTTCCTTCCTCGTTTTTAAAATCTTATAGAAAGTTGTAGCCTCCTCAACCTTGCCGGTGAGTTCTTCTTCAGATATAATTCCCTTATCAAGTAGAAGTGAAATCATACCGAAGAGCATGAGATCTTTTACTTCCTGGGGGATGCTCCATCGCGAAGAAATCTTTTGCTATAGTATCTAGAGCTTTATCTCTTACGAATGGATTTGCGGAGTCTAGGCCATTTGTCATAGTAATTCCCTTTTCAGTATTAGATAGTAATAAAATTGATTTGATTAAGTGAAGTCGTCTCAGCACAACACTACGATCCCCAACCCACTGTGGGGTCAAACTGCTAAGTACTACTTTTCTTCTACTATAAGTGTACGACCGGCGAGAGGTTCCCTCAAATAATTCTGGGGAAAAAGTGGAAAATATTTCCAGAGTATAATTTTTAGTGACCGTTTCACCATAGGGATGACACCCTTTTCATCTTTTTTCTACTTCACCCCTTGCATAAGGACACTTATATAGTATAATAGGGTCATCAGGCATTCAGTCTGAACAATTTTTGACGCTTCATCGCTCGTTTTTTCAGCAAAATAACGGGTTTGAACATAAGTTTCTACTTATTGTACGGTAACGACCTTTAATTAAGGGAAAACATGCTCCTAAAAGACTACATCAACCAGCTAAATGAGTTCGTAAAAGAGAATCCAGAGGCCCTCGAACTGGAGGCAGTCTACGCAAGAGACCCAGAAGGAAACGGCTTCTATTCAATCCACTACGGTCCTACTCTAGGTCACTACTCTAATAGAGAGTTTAGTCAAGAGATAGAAGAAGATGAATCTATTAATGCTTGTTGTATCAATTAAAAAAGAAAAGGAAACTAAATGAAATGGTTTAAGAATGGGTTCCGATACGTATTCCATGATTGCGATACGAACTTTAAGTGGAAGCATAAGATCACACGCCCCTGGCTCACTAGGGTCAATTGGAAAGAATGCACTATATGTAAGCGTATTTTCGACAGATCAACAGATCAGCATTAAGTAGGAAAACCTCAATGGACAACTACTCACAGAACCGCAGAGTCAAGATAAATGCAGCCTTCGTTCCTCAAGCCATTACTATAATGGCGGGGCAAACGAATACAAAAAATATAGTCTACTTCAACTCATGGAACGGGGCTATCTATGCTGTAGAGAGTCTTGAAGGTAAGCTACAGTGGTATGAGATCTTACCAGATAAAGAAGCAGAACAAGGGTTTTGGCTCTATGGTAAGCGGGCTCATGATTCACACTGGCAGCTAGTATCTGGACCTATCTCTTGGCAAAAAGCTAACGACCTTATGGAAAAGAATGGCGGGAATTATGTCTCCTTCTTAAGAAATAATCAGAAGATAAAAGGCTTATTAAACGAAGGGGAACCTCATG
>Ga0208920_1000084_pt1 | contig 28411 bp, 28 predicted proteins | sample 19_taG_FD_184094 | JGI IMG/M metagenome (GOLD analysis project Ga0208920, IMG submission 184094) | Marine viral communities from the Subarctic Pacific Ocean - 19_ETSP_OMZ_AT15317 metaG (SPAdes) (version 2) | ecosystem: Environmental > Aquatic > Marine > Oceanic | place: Pacific Ocean | collected...
CTTATCTGCCTGTAACCATTTCTTTCGCGGGCCATTTAACACTTTAATTTTTTTGTCACACTATCAGGTTTCTCCTAATAATGAGGGCTCACATTTTTTGCTGTTCTTTATATTTTAAGTGTTATTAGTAATAGTAAAAAAGAATGAGAGTAAGTCTCTTGAGTATGGTGGTACTCCAATCTTCCCACAGTTATCTCAATAATGAGCTCTCACACAAGATACGACTTACTGTTCATTCTTTATGTTTTAAAAACGAATGAGTTGTGGCACTCTATTCGTATGTAGTTCCATTTGTTGAGTTTTATTTAACCACTACTCTTGTGTCGCTGAACCAAGCGAATTATTAATCTATTATTAATAGTAAAAAAAGAAGACTATTTGTCTTCTTCTTTATCGCTGGTAAAAGTACTCTGTGCACTCTCTTTAGCTCGTTTACCATAGTTGGTAATCTTTTCTGTTGTCTTAGGACTATACTTACCTATCATTATCCAAATGAATATAATTGCAACAGCAAAGAATATACATTTAAGAAATGTTAGTACGATAACTAATGTCCAAATGATAAAATCTGTCATAGCTTTAAAGTATTAATTAATATTATTATTAATAGTAAAAAAGAATGGCTAAATAGCCACTCTTATGTTATCTGTCTCAAAGCAAGTACTCCAGTCAATATATGGCAAATCAGCATACATATCAACATCATAGTACATATCATCATAAGCTTGTTGTTTTGCAATCTCTTCCAAAGATGTAAGCTCATCTATTGGATAGAATACAGGTGTTCCTGTTAATGAATAAGGACGATTACAGCTAACGCAATTAGCGTGTGTGTCAGACATTACGATACCCTTTTGGCTATCACAATTGTCGCACTCAATGAATGTAAGTTTCATAATAAATAGTTTAAGTTAGTAATATATTATCTATTATTAATTGTAAAAAAAAGAGAGTAGAATAAGAATCGAACTTATTTATCCTAAAGAATAACACAGGTCTTTTTAATTATCATCATAAATGATACTACCTAGCCAATCTATTCTCTTTATATTAATTAATACTTATTATTAATAGTAAATATACTATACTGCACAGAATACCACTGCCGTGAGGTTCTTGGACGCTGGGTGTGATTACTCGTATTTCAGAAACCAGGTTTGATTGAACGCAATATAATACACTTACTTATTTATAATTGTAAAAAAAGAGAGCCGTTAGGCTCTCTTTAATATGTGATTTTCGCCTAAGAGGTAGGTGGCGTATGGTGTTAACCATATGGACTCACAGTATTATCCCTATTATTAATAGTAAATAATCTTCTATGTGCGGAGCAATTAGAATGATATTAAATTGTGAGCGAAGCGAACACTATATTAATGAAAGATGGTGTTACGAGCAAACTGATCGTAGATCAGCTATGATTTATCATAGAATATGCGAAGCATATATTTGCGAGTTGTTTAAAAAAGAGAGCGAGTTATATAGTTTACCACTCTATTCACTCTCTTTTGTTGAACTATTTGTTGTCATTATGTATTGATTGTATGTTCTAAGGTTAATTACTCCTTTCGTTTCCACTATCGTCATAGATTTTCGGTTAGTAAGTAAGACTATTATATCTGTACAATCATTTGTATAATATGAATGGTAATTTATTATTAATAGTAAAAAAAGAACTAACCAAATCAAGTCGTAGTTACTTATGTCAAGGGTTAGCTCTTTTTGTATTATGAAATACTATTATTAATAGTAAAAAAAGAGAGAGAGTACGCAGTCTGTATCGAAGATCAAGGTTGCGATCCTTGCATTAAATCTTTGCTCGTTACAGACACCTCTCTCTCTATTAATCATCATTACCAACCAGTTGAGAATACGGAACCACCATCACCTTCTTCTTGATTGTTATCTGAACTCTCTTCATATCTTATTCTCTCTTTGATTGCTTCTTCAGCATCTTTTACTGCTTTCATATAATCTTTATGAGCGTAATAATTGTTTTCAGATGGAACAGGGTTATCTAAGAGATCAGCTAATGTTGCTTTAAGACTTTGTAATATTGTCTTCATTTTATTATATGTTTTGATTAATACTTATTAGTAATTGTAAAAGGTAATGAACTACCAAAAGATAGTCCAATACCATAAGCCAAATGATTTATTATACCCTGTATCTATAAATCCTTTTGTTAAATTAGAATAACCAAAGTGTCTTGCATGAGATACTGTTTTAAATACTTTCATAACATTATATATTAATTAATACTTATTAGTAATTGTAAATCAGTCATTTAAATAAATAAGATGTAGTGAAGTTAACTATTTTATGCTAAATGACTTGACATTGTCATTTAAAATGTATAACTTCGCCCATTCAATAACTGATGTTGTTTTAAACAGTTAAATAGAATAGATATACTATTATAACCTATAAACAATGATAAATATTCAATAACATATTGATAATCAGTTAGTTATATTATTTATTCTTAATATTATGTTATTATTAGAGTATTATTAATAGGAGTATACTCTATATTACTCACACTTCAATACAGGATAATTATACACTTTTAGCAAAAAAAGAGACTAACTGTCTCTTAATTCTTTAATACTCTTGTTTAATCGTGCTATACTTTTATCTAATTCATAGTTTCTACCCATATAGAAAGCTATAAAAGCAATTTCAATAGCAATTATAATTTGTATAATAGTTTCCATAATACATTTATTTAGTTAATACTTATAGTCAATAGTAAAAAAAAGAGAGCATTAGCTTCTCTCTTCTGTAGTTTTACCACACTTATCTTTTATATTGTTAATATCATTCTGGAATTTATCAGAATTAAATGTTGTATACTTAAGTATCAGTATGGTTGCAATGATTGCCCCTAAAGTTGTCATGACTGTGTAGGTATTGATTAATAGTCATATGTAATAGTAAACTGAGAATTTAGGGGAGGGTATCCAAAGTTTTGGAATGGAAGGGGGCGTTTAAGCATAAAGCCTCCCTTTTTTACAAATACAAAAAAATTTTTATTATCTTTGTAGTTATTATTAATTTAAATAGATTATATTATGCCAAGAAATAGTCAAGTGGGTATGTTTAACATCCCTAATTTTTTAGGAGGATCTTCAGTGTCAGCTAATCAAGGACTTAGATCTTCAAGTTTAGGAGGTTCAAGTGGGAGTCTTGTAGCTGATCCTTTTGGTGGAGGTGGTCCACAAGCTAAAGAGGTGGGTGCTCTAGGAACAGGAATAGATCCAGTCCCAGTTAATGATACAAATGCTTGTATGCATAGTATAGCAGTAACAGGAAATCCAACTCCTTGTCCCCCAAATCAAGAACATACACCAGCTCCTTGTGGTCCGTGTCAGGTTATGGGATATCCAATAGATCCTGGAACAACAGGCTTAGATCCAGGTAAAGCAAGTCAAATTCCAGGTGAAACTCCACAACCATCATCTTGTCCAGAACCAACATCTCCAAATCCTGGTAAACCTGGATCACATACTTGGAATACAGCGACATGTACTTGGGATCCATCTCTGCAATACATACCACCAAGAAACACTGGACGAGGTCTATCAGATGAAGAAAGAAAATTAAGAGATATAGTAGGGGGTAGAATGCAATATGGTAGTAATAGAGGGGCGCAATCAAGACAAGAGCTTGGACAATTTGGAAGAATAGGAGGCGGTATAGGTGGAGGCGCCATGGGAGATATGGAGATATTTGCTAATCCTTTATTAGCTGGAGGTTCTCCTTATCTTGAGAAGAATGTATCACAATTTGCTGGAGGGGGTAGGATGAAAAATCCTTACACTTATCCTGGTGGTGGGCGTGCTGATTTTATGTCTGGAGTTAGAAGAGGTATGAATTCTGCAGTGGCTGCTGGACAAATAAAAGAGGTTGTTAGAAATAATCGTGCATCACGAAGATTTACTTCTGGAGGTAAATTTTAAAAAATGAGAAGTATAGATACCAAAGTTGGTAAAGTATACTATAAAGATGGCGTATTTGTATTAGAGAAAAACTTTAAAACCTTATCTCTTTTAATGGCCAAAGAAAAGTCTATTAAAGATAAAATAGCAGGACAATATTTTAATATCTTAAAATCTTATTGGTTTATTGCTGATAATCCTTACTATGATATAGAAAGGGTTATTACAAATGATGCTTCAAAGGTGAGGTTTATATATAAATTAGAATTAGAATACACTAAATAATGTATTTGTTAAATTTAAATCGTAAGGGAGATGTATATAAAGATGATGATGGGATAACTGGCGTTCCTGAATTTCTTACACTCATTAAGAAAGAAAAATTCGGGCCTATGGCCCTTAAGTGGGTGGCACTAGTTTTTGACTATGAAAGTCCATATCGTCATTATAGCGAATCCGAAAGAAAGAAGGCAGTAAGTAAAGACTTATACGATACCTATAAGTGGGTTGGTGAAAAAAATTTGACGCTGCAAGCAGCGTGTGAGAAGTATAAAAGATTACAGTTTGATCCATTAGATGAGCAATTAATGGCTTTCAATGCAAAGATTATGCAATTCACTGATTTCATGAACGACATGAATGTAGATGAAGATAGTGCAGAGAGTTTACAAAAGATTATGATTGGTATTGAAAAAATATTAAAAACTAGACAGTCTTTATTAGATGCAATAGAAAGAAGAGGTGAGAGACAGAAAATTGCAGGGGATAAAGATTTATCTTTTTTAGAAAGAAGAAAAGAAATAAAAGAATTATAATATGATTAGTTTATTATATCCTTGGATATGTTTTGATATGGCAGAAGGTGATGGTGGTGGTAGTGAAGGTGGTGCTGGCGGTGGTGCTGGTGGTACTACATTAGAATATGCTCCAGCAATATCTAATGCTCTTCCTAACGTACTCGCTCCACCAATAATAGCTTCTCCTGGGGAAGCGTTTTCCCCTTGCCCACCTACTTTCAGAATGATTAAATCATATGATGTTGGTGCAATTAATCTTAATACTGGACTTCCAAGCCCTACAGTTGGAGAATCACCTGGTGTTGCGTTTGGTCTTACCGCCACTCCCCATTATTCCTGGAGTGTATCCGAACCGCATTTTAGATGTATAGGTTTTAACGGTTCTCCTCAAGATGTATATCCATATAGTTCTTATTCACCTCCACGTGTAGGTCAATGTTTCAGTATTGAGCTTCATTCAACCCCTAGCCCTGGAACACCTCCAACACCGACTGGTGCCGTAAAAAGGTTTAGAGTTACTGAGGTACTTCCAGGAAACACGAATATAGTAAATGGTGGGTATACCGTTCAAGGCATATCACAATCAGGTAGTCCTTTTTGTCAACTTGCTAGTCAAACTGCTCAAACAGCTACTATTCCAATTGTATCCTTCAACCCAAACCACCCACAATTCTGGCCAGGCTACAGTACTGGTTGTACCAACATACCATGTGGTCAAGAATGTGATCAAAGTCTGACCACGTTTAGTCCTATACAATCTCCACAGTATGGTTGTAATTACCAAGCTGTTGGTCCACTTTTACCAGGACAACCTTGTACTCAAACCGAATCGTGTGCCTCTGGGTACGTATGGAGCTCTACTTTTTGTAAATGTGTACCAATCACACCAAAACCTCAGGCAAAAACTATTGGTGGTGCTACTAAAGTAGGTATGATAACTAATTTAGATCAGTATAACGAAAATAAAAGAATTATAAAATGAAAAGATTTAAAATACCCAGAATAGCTCGTTGTAAAGAAGGATGTTAATTTAAACAAAAATTAAATTATGGCTTGTATTAATCCAATTACAAATTTAGCCTATCAAGTAGGGGATACTGGTCCTGACGGGGGTATAATATTCTCCATTCCAGGGCAAGGTAATAATAATACAAATTATTATTTTGAAGTTGCTCCTGTTGATGTTTCTACGACACAAAGAGCTCAAGTATTGCCCGCAACTCTTAATCCATTAACCCCATTTGATTGCACAAGTAATATAAACGCTATACCAGGTGCAGAATTTGGGGTACATAAAGAAATAATATCACCTAGTGATAATAGCCAGCTTATTGGGGACGGTAATAGCAATACCATCCATTTAAATTCATATCCAACGTCTTTTAGTGGTGTGGCCACATCTAATCCTACGAATCCAGTGTTAGATATACATGATCTAGCTGCCATGTTATGCGTTGATTATGTCGGCCCCAATGGACATACAGATTGGTTTCTCCCATCGTTACATGAAATGCTTGAGCTGGCATCGAATTTAAGTCCTACTTCTATATTTAATAATGTGGCTAATATAGCTAATTTTTACACAAGTATTAGTCACCCTGCATCTGCGTTTTATTGGACTTCTTCTGTTTTAGCAGGTCCTCCTGGAACCGTTTTTGATACTATAGCCGCAGGAGTTAATGTTGTAACTGGTAATCCCATGGTAATGGATAGATGTTCCACTGGTTCGGTAAGACCTGTGAGAATGTTTAAATGTCCAACTTCATTTGATTGTACTTTTTATGCAGGAAGCAATTTGGGAGCACATATAGCAACAAACCCTATTGCTACAGGGACATCTATAGGCGCAACACAGATAGCTAACGCAAATGATATGGCGGCTATTGAGGCAAATCTTCCAGGAAATGCCGTGATATCGTCTATAGGTACTTGTGCCAAGTATGGAAATTATGTATATAACACTTTTGTCACGCCATGGACTGGCGCTCCCAACCCCGCCGCTACTCAGGGTATAGTAAAAATGGAGATTGATTTGGCAACTTCTAGTTTATCATACGTTCAGCACTATACTGCTAATTATGCTATTCCCCAACTAATAGGTATTGGGTGGGGGACTGGATTATGTTCAAAAAGCCAAGACACTTTGATACACGCTGATGGGTGGGTAGACCCCCCACATGTTCCTAAAATTACGGAAATACAACTTCAAGCTGGTGGAACAATTGGAGTGAACAGCTCGTTTAATATCGCATATGGTCTAGCTTGTATAGGAGATCTTATTTATAGACCCTCAGATAATTCTATTGTTATAGCTGTTGAGTCTTTTTTATCCAGTCAGCCAGTAGTACGTGCACTTCATCATTATACTTATAGTGGAACTTTAATAGATTCTTTTGATTTAAACACCTTACCTGGTAGTAGTTCTGTATATACTATGTTTTGTTATGATGGAGATATTTATTTTCCTACCACAAATGGTGATATTTATAAGGTAACTACATATCCTTTATCTGTAACTCTAGAAACGACAAATAATCTACATAGTTTTCCTAGTACTTATGGTTCCTTTGATGGTGATGGAGCTACAAGTCCAGAATGTTGTAACTCTACAGGATCAGGAAGTAAATTAGTTAATCCAACGCCTGTTCCTACAGTTGACACATTTACTATAAGAGATGTTGGTAATACGGAAGTAGATACTGTGGTTGATAAATTAAAAATAATACCTAAGTTAAATCAGTATAGCGGAAATAAAAAAATATAAATGGCTAAAGAAAATAAATATGATTTAGAATATTTATATATGTCTTATAAAAAACATTATAAAAAAGCTAATATGGAAAAAGCTAAAGTGTATAATGATTTAGCTCAAAAGATACATAATGTTAATTTAGATATTGCTTATCATGATAAACTTGCTAAAAGGGAAGAGAAGTACGGTGTTTTTGGAATAGGTAAATATAAAACAATTAAGTATGGCTAAGATAAAATTTGATCCTCAGAAATATAGACCTATTGCAAATCATGGCCATCCTGATATGAATACTGATTCTATATCTTATCAAGAATATTGGGCTAAAGAATTAGATAGATGTGTTAATGGATTTAAACCAAAAGGAATGAAAAAGATTTCTGGTAAGTATTATTTCTATTTAAATTATTATATGATACTTGGTAATGATGGAACAAAAGGAAATCGTAAAACATTAATACATCCTTGGTATAGACAAATGGATCATGAATATTTTGACACATTTGAACAATGTAAAGAGGATGGTAAGGGAATGATTGTTATAAAAGCAAGGGATAAAGGATTTTCTTATATGAATTCTGGTATGGTAGCTCATGAGTTTACTTTCTTTCCTCATAATGATGTAGGTATTGCTGCTGGATTACAAGCTACAGCTGATGCATTTTTTGATAAAACGAAAAAAGGATTAAACGCTTTACATGATAATTTTAAACATAGTATATTAAGAGACACTGATGGTATTAGGCGTAGTGGTTATAAGCAAAAGAATAAAGATGGGAAGTGGGAAATAGGAGGTTATCAATCTACTATAATTTGTAGGACAATGGATAATCCAGAGGTGTTTAAAGGAGAAAGGGTTGCTGTTATGGTATTTGAAGAAGCTGGAGAGTTTAAACATTTGAAAAATGCATATATGTCATCTAAGGCTTGTTTTATGGATGGTGATATACAATTTGGAGTTCCTATTGTTGGGGGTACTGGTGGTGATATTACAAGAGCATCTAAAGATTTTATGGATATGTATTATAGTTCTGATGCTTATAATTTAGTTCCAATGTTTATTCCTGCCAATAGAGCTTATTATGGATTTTTTGATATTAAGACAGGAAAAGAAAAACCAGAACAGGCAAAGGAAAAGTTAACAATTGAGAGAGAAAATATACAAAAATCTGGAGATAATGAAGCTTATAATTTACATATACAAAATTATCCCTTAACTATAGAAGAGGCATTTTTAAACACTCATTCAGCTCGTTTTGATATAGCTCTTATTAATGCTCAACGTTCAAGAATATTATCAAGTAAAGATAATAGAAGTCAAATACAAAGAGGTTATTTAGATTGGGTGTTGGGAGATGAAGATTTTAAAGTTACTTGGAGGCCAGATCCTTATGGGCCTTATAAAATATTAGCTCATCCAGAGATAGAATATGAAAATTTAGATATTGGAGGTATTGATTCTTATGATCAAGATCAAGCTGGAGCGTCAGATTCCTTGGGTAGTGCGATTATTTATCGTAGATTTGCAAATACTGATATGCCAAGCGATTACGTAGTTGCTGAATATACTGATCGTCCTAAGAAAAAAGAAGATTTTTGGGACGGATGTTTAAAGTTAGCAGTGTATTATAACTCAAGAATGCTGGTAGAATATACAAAAATTGGTATATTAGATTATTTTAAACGAATGAATGGGTTAAAATATTTGAAAGAGAAACCAGAATCTGCACATAATCCTGGTACAAAAACTAGAAATAGATATGGTGTGCATATGAATAAACAGGTTAAAGCTTTATTAGAAGATTTGATAGATGATTATTTAAGAGAGAGTGTGCAGGATATTTGGTTTATAGATTTAATAGATGAGTTGGCTAATTATGGATTACAAAATACTGACCGAGCTATGGCCTTTGGTCTTTGTTTGATTCATAATATAGATAATTATAGAATACAAGCTGGAATTAAAGAAGAGAAAAAAGACTTAGGATTTAAATATTATAAAATGGGATATAATGGTGTCCCTATAGCAATAAATTAAAATAATGGAAAATAAATATAAATCAATGCCTTCAATGTTAGTTTCTGAAAAAGAAAAGAATGACGAATGGTGCGAACAGGTACTAAACTCTATAACTAGATATATGTCTTCTGGAGATAGTATATATAATTCTAGTAAACTAAAAGATATAAGAAATTATCAAATTTATAATGGAGACCTTAATCAAGCAGATTATAGTTATTTGACAGAACAGTATGGATTAACATATCCTGCAAGACTTGTAAATTATCCTATCATCACCCCTAAAATAGATTTACTTGTAGGAGAAGAATTAAGAAGACCTATAGATATGAAGGTTTCAACTGTTAATAAAGAAGCTGTGGTAAGAAAACACGATCATAAAGTTACTTTAATGATGAGAGAACTTTTAGATGATTTTCATAAAGAATTTAAAGAAAGAGAAGGTGTTGATATAATAGAGCAAGGACAAGGTATTCCTATTCCTGAAGATATAGAATTATATATGAAATATAATTATCGTGAGATGATTGAAGAAACTGCACAAGATGGTTTAGAATATATTGTTAATAGATATAATGTAAAAGATGTATTTAAAGAAGGTTTTAGAGATTTACTTGTAACAGGAAAAGAATTTTTTAAAGTAGAAATACATAATGGAGATCCTTATGTAAGAAGAGTCGATCCTAGAACTATTGTATATGATTATTCTATTCATTCAGATTATTTAGATAACGCTTCGTGGGTTGGTGAAGAAAGATGGCTTACTATTAATGAAATAAATGATATCTATAAAGATTATCTTACTAAAAAAGATTTATTAGAATTAGATAAGATGAGAAACTTATATAAAGGTGGGGATGTAAATAATTATAATTCATCTTTTGATTGGGTTGATGTTGGTCAAGGCGAAGAAACTAAAATTCGTGTGGTAAGTGCTGAGTGGAAATCTTTAAGAGCCATAAAGTTTAAATTATCAGATAATAAATATAATCCAAGTAGACCATTTAGAAAAATGGTAAAAGATACATATAAAGCTAGAAAAGGAGAAAATATTCAAACAAAATGGGTGGATGATATTTGGGAAGCAACAAAAATAGGAGGAAAGATACTAGTGAAAGCTCAAAGAAGAGATAATCAGGTAAGAAGTATAGATGATCCTGGTAAAACTAATTTATCTTATGTAGGTTGTATAAAAAATAATACCACTGGGAGCCCTGTTTCAATGGTAGATTTACTTGATAATATACAGATGCTTTATAATATTGTTGTTTATCAAATAGAACTTGCTATGGCTCGTTCTGGAGGTAAAGCAGTGGTATATGATACATCACAATTGCCTACTAATTTAGGTATGGATATTCAGACTGTTTTATATCATTTAAAAACAGATGGTATTATTCCAATTAATTCTAAAGATGAAGGTAATCAGGTGAGTACTTTTAATCAGTTTCAACAAATAGATTTTACTTTATCTCAATCTGTACAGCAATTAATAAACTTAAAAGTAATGCTTGAAGATATGGCTGGAGGAGTTTCTGGTGTAACTAGACAAAGAGAAGGTGCAGTGGAACAATATGAATATGTTGGAAATGTTCAAAGAAGTGTAGTCCAATCTTCAACTATTACAGAAAGTTGGTTTTATTCTCATGCAGAAGTTAAACAAAGAATATTAGAAAGTTTATGTAATTTAATGAAAATAGCTTGGGCTAATGGTAAAAAAGCAGGTATGATATTAGGAGATGGAGCATATAAATTTTTAAATGCTATGCCAGATATTTCATTACAAGATTATGGTGTTTATGTTGGTGATAGTGGAAAAGATGATGCAATGAGACAAGTAGTTCAGCAATTAGCACAGTCTGCTTTACAAGCTGGAAATATAGATTTATTAAATGTAATTAAAGTCTTAAAAGCAGATTCAATGACTGAAGCTGAAAAAGTTTTAGAAAAAGGTATGGATGAAATGCAAAAACAACAACAAGCAGCTATGCAACAACAAATGCAAGAGCAAGAAGCTGCTGCTCAACAGAAACAAGTAGAGTTTGAAGCTGAGGCACAGCTTAAGCAAATAGATAATGAAGCTAAATTACAAGTTGCTAAGATTGGTGCTGATTCTAGAATTGAAGTTGCTAATATTCAATCTGAAACAGATAGAGATATTCACGATGCTAAAGAGCAAAGTGAAATGACTAAAAAACTTGCCGATCATCATATTAGTGAAAGTGAAAAAGAAAATGATAGGGAAAATAAAAAGAAAGATGATGAAAACACCCCATCATTGAGTACAAAAAGAAGTGATTTAGAAAGAGCTAAATCAAAGATTTAAAAAAAAGTTGTATATTTGCAAGCTGGGAGTATTAATTAAAATTAAAAATAATGGCAAAAGACGAATCAAAATTAGTTGAAGCTGTCGAAGAATCAACAGAAGTAACAACAGAAAATGGGATTGATGAAAAATTTAATCCTTTAGCTTTTACAGAAGATGATGAATTAAAAGAGTTAGTAACAGAAGTAAAAGAAGAAGAGGAAAAAATAGAAGAAGAAGAAAATAAAGAAGAAGATGATGATTCTTGGAAATGGGCAAAAGATGTAGAAGGAGAGGATAAAGAAGAAGAAGAAGAGGTTTATGATTGGGAAGATGAAAAAGAAAGTCCTAAAGAAGAAGAAAAAGAAGTTGTTCAAGGAGATATTGAATGGAAAAAGGTTGCAGAAGAGTTAGGAGTGATGGGATCTTCAAAAGAAGAAATTCTACAATCAATTAATGCTTATATTCAACAAAGTACTCAAGCAACTCCAGATAGTCAGGTGGCTGAATTTAAACGTTATTTGTCTTTTTCAGATAGAGATTTAGTTCAGGAAGAATTAAAAGCTGATGGCATGGATGCTGCAGAACTAGAAGAATCTTTAGATAAATTAGAAGATGCTGGAATGATGAAGATGAAAGCAAAAAGTATTAGAAGATTGATTAATAATGCGATTGAAACACAAACACAAAATCAGAATCAATCTAAAGTAGAAGAACAATTAAAAAGAAAAGAAAGTGCTGGTAAGGCACGTGAGGCTCTAAAAGGCCACATAAAAAACATGGGCGAATTTATGGGTGGGAAAGTAACAAAAAAACAGAAAGAAGAAGTTTATAAGTTTGCTACAAAACGAATGATGGATGAAATATGGTCAAGTCATGCCAATGTTGCTGACGTTGCTATGTTCATGCTTTATCGTAAGCAAATTGAAAAAATTCTTCGTTCTCAAGGCTTGGAGGATGGCAAAGCCTCTATTATGAATAGTATAACCTCACCAAACCTTAACTCAGGAAAAAGCAAGTCTAACTTCAAAGTGAAGACAGGCAAGTTTGATCCTAAAGCGTTCATGAGCGAGTAAACTTAATAAAGTAAGACAATGTCTGCTTATAGTTGAAAGTTAGTTGAACAATTAGTAAAATGTTTAATTAATTTAAAAAATTTAAAAAATGGCTAATTTTTATACGGGTACCTACGGAAGTGGTACTACTGCCGAGAATGCTTTGAATACAGCTTTAATGCAACACCCAGAGATTGCAAGAACGCTGATTTCACAGTATCCTCGTTATGCTGCGACTTATCTTTTAGAAAGAACAGGTCGTTATGCAAAAGAAAAAGTGTTGGGTGACAACTCTTTTGAATGGAAAGTAATGGGAAGATATAATGCCCCTACTTATATGACAGGACATTTCTCTACAACTGGTGTTGGTGCATTTACTGCAGCTGGTTCTGTTACTACAACTACAGGAGTAATTATTGATGATGCAGATGCTAATGGAGATCAATTTTATTTAATTTGTGATGATACAACTGCTGGAAGAACTGGTAATTTCCTTAACAAATGGGATATGGTTCGTTTTCAATCTGGAGCTACTGCTTTAGTTATTGAAGATCCTGTTGCTAATAATTCAGGTTCTGCTGCTACCACTGATTATATTGTAAAGTTTGAAATGGTAGGTGCTCACGATGGTACATCTGTTGTGGCTGGATTAGAAACAGGTGATATTACTGACGAAGCAATTGTTGCTTCTATTGGTTCTGCATTCCCTAATGGGTCTGATGGTGCTGATGTTGGTGAGAATTGGGTGTATCCTTCAACTCATACGAATTGGTTAACTACAATGCGTAAGAAATGTTCAGTAACTGGTAAAGACTTAACTGATGTAACTTGGATTGAAAATAACGGTTCAAAACTTTGGTACTTTACTAGAGAGCAACAAATGATGGATGAGTTTATGTATCAACAAGAACTACAAAGATGGTATGGTAGAAGATCTACTTCAGATACTTCTATACAAAGACCAACTGCTTATTCTCATTCTTCTTTAGGTACTTCTGGTACTATGGCTTCTTCAGTGGTAACTGGAGATGGTTTATTATCTCAAATTAATTCTTCAAATCAAGCTTCTTATTCAATGGGAAGTTTAACTGAAGATCTTATCACTGAGTTTATTGCTAAGATTTCATTAAACGCAACTTCTGCCGAAGGTAATGAGTGGGTTGTATTTACTGGAACTGAAGGTCGTCTTGCTTTTCATAGAGCAATGAAAGATCTAATTGTAGCTCCTGCTGGTGCAATGGGAGGAGGCTCAATGAAAGGTGTAAATGGAGACGTTAGCTTAGGTGCTAATTTCACATCTTATAGTGCATTAGGTAACAAAATTACTGTTGCTCATTGTCCTGTATTTGATGATCCTAATTTACACTCAACTGCTGGTGGAACCAATTCATTTGGTGACAACAGATTGAAAGAGTCTGCGAAGATGGTATTTATGGATTTCGGAAAAACTTCTGGTATATCTAACGTTGAGTTGATTACCAAAGGTGCTGAAGGAGTTAACAGAAGTATGATCAAGAAGTACGTAGCTGGAATGGTGAATCCTTATGACCAAAAAGCAATGTTGGCTGCTAACGCTGATGACAAATTTGAATGCCACGTGCTTTCAGAATCTGGAATCGTTGTTAGAAATCCATTGTCTTGTGGTATCTTAAGTGCATCATAATTATTAATCCTTTAAAAAAATAAAATTATGGGTTCAATTGGAAAAAACAACAGAAATAATTTTTTATTTTTTCGTGATAGTACAACATCTATGTTATGCATACCTGCTAATAAAATAGTTTTAGTAGCAAATGAAGGTAACACTGATGTTGCAATATATTATGAAGGGGATGATGGAGCTGCTGGTAGTTTAAATCTGTTAACAACGTCTACAGAAGAACACAAAGTTATATTAGCCATATCTGAAATTATGGTTAATGGACGGGGTGTTGTTACTGTTGCTGATGATGTAGCTAATATTTATTGTAGTTCTTCATTAGATCAAGAAAACGCTGTTACTGCATTTACTATTAGCGCTTAATGTTTAATCTTTAAAAAATAATAATTATGAGAAATGTTTTATATGCGAAAATAAGCGCAACAAACGCTGTCGCATCGCCTGGTGATAACATCAGGTTCGTAAGAGCAACCACAGCTACAAATGTAGAATACAGTTACATTGGGAATGATGGTGGTATTGGTACTTTTGACTTAACAGTTACAAGTGGATATGCTGATGTAGTGATTAAAGCACTTTGTGTTTTAGCTGCTACTGGAACTGGTGTTTGTCACATAGGTGACGAAACTACTAGTTCTTATTTTCATCCCAAAGTTGAGGCAATTGCTGCTGTAGCTATTAGTGCTTAATTAATTGGTATTTGTAGAAGATATGCCTCTATGCAAATACCTTAGTAAATAACTTTAAAAATTTAAAAAAATGGCAATAAAATTTGATTTTAACAAACTAAGAACAGCTGTAACGAAATGGACTACAGGTGTTGACACAGCTTTAGGTACATTAGCTGCTGGTGATCAGGCAATATACACGCCTCACTTGAGACATGCTAGACCTACAGAACATATTACTAATGCTTCAGCTGTAACAAGAACTTTATTAGATGCTGAGTCTGGTACTCTTTTTAGTATAGATTTATCTGCTGTAGATAATGATATAGCTATAACACTACCTACTGCTGCTGGTTCTGCTGGTGTATATTATGATTTTTGTTTCATGGTTGATTCTGATGATGATGCAGATTTCACGCTTACAACTGGTGCTGCTGGAACTGATATCTATGGTGGTATTACTACACTAGCTGCAAATAGTACTGTGGATGCTTTTGCTGGTATTTCCAATATCGTTGTTGATGGAAGTGTTGCACAATCTGCAGAAGGATTAAGACTTTCTGTAATTTGTGATGGGACTAACTGGCATTTAAGTGGTCATATAATGACTGCTGTTGGTACAGTTCACCTTGTTGGTGGTGCTGGTGCATAATAGTTGTTCTTAAAATTTGAGTTTCGGGGGAGCTTCGGTTCCCCCAAAATTCTTATCTTTGTAAAATGGGAAACTTTATAGATTTTTTAAAAGATTTATCAGGAGATCCTGATTATACAAAGAAACAAGTTGAAAAGTATGAGAAGTCTAGGAAAGAACGTTTTATTATCGGTGGACAATCTGGATTTAAATGGAAAACAGAATCTGCTAATAAAACATGGATAGAAAACGGAAAAGTAGTAAAAGAAAAAAAGGGTAAAGCAATACCTAAATAAAAGGGAGTATTAACTAAAATTAAATAAGATGAAACATGTAGTTTTAATCAAAGCAAACAAACCTGAAAAGTTTAATTACTGTAAGTTCGGTAATTATAAAGATGTTCGGGGAAAAAATGTAGAACTTATTGATATTAATGATAATAAAGTTTCTGGATGGGAAATGTTCCAGCCAGTAGTATCATTAGATATTAATGAAACTTATGATAAAAGAGTTTATGAATTTCTACAAGACCATCCTTTAATAAAAGGAAACTTTATAATTGAAGATTTAAGAGATAATGAGCAAAAGCAAGCAGAGATCGCTTTAAAAAGTGCTGAAGCTATTACCACTGCCTCTTCATTAAGTGATAAAGAAATGAGTGATGTATCTATTTTATTAGGACTTAATCCTAATTTAGATAGTTTAATGTTAAAAGCAAATATTATTCAATTTGCTAATAACTCTTCAGAGAAGTTTTTATCCTTATTAAATGATATGGATAAAGAACATAGAATATTTTTAAAGAAAGCATTAGAAAAGGGCGTGCTATCTAAACCTAATGGTGTTTGGAAACACGGAACTCTCAATGTTGGTTTAACTGATGATCAAGCAATTGTTTGGCTAAAAGATAATGCTGATGTATATGCATTACTTAAACATCAATTAAGAACTGGCAAAATAGAGAAAGTTGAAGAAATAATTGAAGAGGTTCCTGTAGTAAGTGAAACTATAGAACCAAGTTCAATATCTTCTTCAACAATGAAAGAATTAGAAAAGGATATAGAAAATAAATAATGACATTAGGCGCAGCAAGAAACTTATTAGATATTTTAGTAGATAAGGCAAACAATCCTTATTTTACAGTTGCTGAAAAAGATGAGTTTTTGCAATTAGCTATATCAGATTTTATAGAAAAGTATTATACAGTATATGATATTAATGAACAATCAAGAGCTGCTCTTAAGGGGCTTGTAACCTTTAAGGAACTTCCTTCTGGTAATGATACTATAAGTTTACCTGATGGTCATATTTATTCATTATCACTTTCAGTAGAATATTGGCATCCTAATAGAATGGCTCAGGGTTCAGCTGGTAGAAATAAAGAATTTAGTTTAGCAAAACAGGTTTCTGTTGCCCAATTTAGACATCAGGCCGATCCATTTAATAAACATAGTTATGATGATCCTGTTTATACATATATAGCTAGTGCGGGTGGAAACAAGCAAATTCATATTTTACCTTCTGATAGTATACAAAATAAATTATTGTATTATATACAAAGGCCCACGCTTGCTGAAGTGTTTACTTCTAGTAATCCTATGATAGAGGAATTGTATCAGAATGAAATTGTTCAAGTTGCAGCAAGAAAGATGCTTGCAAATATTGAAAGCTCTAATTATGAAGTACAAAGTCAAGAAGCAGAATAAGTTGATGTATAAGATACTCTTTTGCTCCCTGCTGCAAGAATAGGTTGATACTAGAAATAGTTGATGCCTATTTTTGTTTTATACACTAAAATTAACTAATTTTGTAAAAAGTAAAAATTTCTTATGGCAACCTTAAATGAAATAGCTTATAATATTAAAAATCTTGCTTATGGGGGTAACGCACCAAAAGAAGTAAATATTAGTATAAAACAAATAAAACATTGGATTCATTATCATAGAGCAAAGCTTATAGCCGATAATATTGATAAAGGTATAATGTCTAATCATGTATTATGGCAAGAATTAAAACTTGATATTCATAATTATAATAATCCATCTGTAAGATTGTATGATCGTATGTGGGACATATATTGGAGTGAATTTAATCAGACAGGGTCTCCTGTTAGCGCTCCAACTACTGCTGATTTAGAGCCCAAATCTGGGCAAACACCCTATGATATAGATTTTTTAAAAAATTTACCTAAAACCACTGATGGAGATTTTAGTGGTTATTGGATAACTGGACCAAATACTATGAGTGGGATAAATGATAGCGATAGATTAATGGGTAAAGAGAATAGAAATCAATATGGATTAACAACTCCTTCTTCTCAACTAAGAGGAGATTTTAGAAATGTAGGATCTTCAGAATTTATTATTCCAGAATTATTAATGTTAAAAAATCATGGTTCTATAAAAGATGTTTCTTTACGAAGAATGGTATATCATAGGGATGATCGTAATTATGGTGATATGGAACCTGATATAGATAATCAAAATGGACCACAACATGATTTTATACATCTTCCTATGAAAACTATTGATGAGTCTTCTTATTCAGATTTTAATAGATTTTCTAGTTCTAATAAGCCTCATGCCATTTTAAAAAGAACTAATACAACACAAAGATCAAGATTTACTGCTACTTTTGCAGGTGCTGGCGTAAATACTTGGATGGATGATAGTTATATGGATGGATTTAATAATGGAAATGGTTATCTTGAAGCAAGTATTATTTCTGGTACTCTTGTATTAGGTTTAAATGGATTACAAGTTTCCCCTAGTTATTTTCTGGATAATGATATTCCTCCAGCAAATAAAATAAGATGGGCATATGATGGAAATCTTAGGGCTATTTTGTCTAATCCTACAGAAGGTACATCTTTTCGTAGATATGATTCTTCAACCGCAATTGCTCCAATTTTAGAAAAAAATTCATTACATTTTAATAGGCATGCTGCAAGTTGGGATGATGATAAATCTCCTTATCCTATACCTACAGAATATATAAAAGATTTAATTGATAGAGTTATAGCTACAGAAGTTTCAATATCAACAAAAGTAATATCAGATGAATTAAGAGATAATGTAGATACAACAAAAGTAATGCAATATGGGGCTAAGGTACAAGGATAAATATGTCTTAGTAAAAGAAATTTATAGAAGTATTAAAGATAACTTTTATAAAAAAATAAGTTATTCTTTATTTTATAATATTGTAAAAAAATATTTTGAAATAATGATTAGAGATTTAGTTGATAGAAATAGAGAATTTTCTATACCTAATCAGATGGGATATGTTTATCTAGACGAAAAGCCTCACAAAAGAGCTTTTCATATTAGAACAGATATAATTGCATCTAAAATTAAAGGAAGGTTAGTTCAATATAAGGTTCCTATATTAGATGACTTTTATAAAAAAATAGTTTGGATGAGGCCAAACAAATATAAAAATTGTAAAATGTTACCTTTAGGGTATTCTAAAAAAATAATAAATAAAAATTAAAAATTATGGCAGATACGGATATTAATGCAGCCTCGCTCACAGTAACAATAACAGAAGCATTATCTGTGGGACATGATGTAACAGCAGATGCTAGAGATTTTGCGCAAACTATGACACATACATTTGCTTCTATCGCTAATGTTTCTAAACGTGTTTTAAAACTTGAAAATACAAACTTAACAAAAGTGGCTACATTTAGTACTGGAGAGGAAGTAGGAACTTTTAAAAGAGCTTCAGTAAAATATATTAGAGTAACTAATTTAGATGGAACAGATGCATTACAAGTTGGTTTAGATGATGAAGCTTCTGATGCTGCTTATACTTCACTTGCTCCAGCTTCTAGTATAATGTATACAGGAGTAGTGTGTGAAGGGGGTAATGGGGGTACAACATTAGATAATGCAACATCATTAAAAGTAAAAGGAGTTGCTGGGCATCAATTAGAAGTGTTCATTGCTTCTGTATAAAATATAAATTATGCATACACATATAGATAGGGTATTTACTACAGTTAGCAGAAATCTTGGATTACAAGATTTTTCTAAGTATGTAGATAATTGGATTGAATGGGCTTATGAAGCCGAAAGATATATTGGGAGTGTAGACACTTTTGTTCAAAAAGAATCCACTTATACATCTTCTGGTGCAAAAGCATCAGGTACAATTATATTTACAGCAATTCCAACATCTGGAGATTATATAGAACTTAATGGTGTTAGACTTTATTTTAAAGAGGCAGGTACAAATATTGGAGATGTTAATTCTCCAAATGAGTTATATATAAAATCTACTTTAGCTAATACATTGGCTTATAATGCAGGAAAGTATGGTTTAATTCAAGCTTTAACAGGGTATAAAAATGTTACTACTATGACTAATAGGCTTATGGATTCTGCTATATTTAATTATCCTGAAGCTTTAAATGTTGCAGATTATTCTGTAGATACTACTACTTTGACTGTAACATCAAAAGAAATAGGAGAACAGGGTAATGATTATACGCTTGCTACAGATAATGCAAATGCTGTTGTTAGTGGGCTAACATTAACAGGAGGAAAAGGAATATATAAAAATCAGCAAATAAGATTACCAGATAATATGGTAAAATTATTAGGAGTGAGAGTTGGCACTGATGATAGTACTTATCAGCATCAAGAATTTAGAAAAACGTCTGCTGTACATAGAGGTAGGGTTGGGAAAACTGTTGATGATTCAGAGCAAAAAGCCTCTAGATATTATGTAGATGGCAATAGATTGAATATTACACATGATGATTTAGATGAAATTACTATAGTATATCTTGCTTACCCTACAGATATGCGTGGATGGCCTATGATAAAAGATGGTCATGAAACTGCTGTTGCTCAATATATAATGTGGCAACAAAAACTTATTAAGTATTATAATGGAGAGCTCCCTCAATATATTACAAAAGATTTAGAAAAAAGATGGTATTTTTTATGTGGTAAAGTAAGGGGTGATGATGGTATGCCTACATCAGAAGAGTTAAAACAAGTTGGAAATATGTGGAATACTCTTATACCTTTAAAAAATAATCACGGTCTAATAAACTTCTAAAATGCCACAAAAACCTACAAAAAGTAAAGCTCAGGGATTTACGCATGGACTGGTTAGTGATGCCGATCCTAGATTCCAAATTAAAGGAAGTTATTCTGATGCAATGAATATTAGATTAACTAATGATACAGGTAATACTTTTACAGTTGAAAATATAAATGGTAATACTTTATTTGTAGATTTATATGCTCTTAGTTATCAAAATAAAGAAGATGTATACAATGCTTCAACAGCTGGATTGCTTGGAACAAGAACAGATATAGCTGGAGGTTCAGCCCCAGCCCCCACTGATTATTTTTCAGAAATATATTGGGATCCAAGTAATACAGATTCTAATGGAAATCCAGTTGGGCCACTTTATCCGAGTCCATTAGCCACTCCTCCAGTTGTTAATGGTGATGGCGTATTTCCCTTTCATGATTATAATGCAGATTCATTAGAATATAAATCAAGTGTTGTAGGATATACATCTTTTGGTAATGAATTAATATTAATTATTGTAAATGAGAGTTCTTTTATAAGGAAAGCTACTAGTCCTTTTTACCAAGCTGATCCAAATGGATCAACTAATAGAACTATATTTTTAAGAATAGTTTTTGATAATAATATGAATGTAGTAAAAGTAGAAGATTTAGCTGTATGTTATTCTCATCAAGATGATCATTATCCTAATCTTGGTATGAAAATAGATGCGCCTGTACGAGTTGAGGCTATGATTGAAAATGAATGTATTACTAGAATATATTGGACAGATAATATAAATCCATTAAGAACTTTAAATGTAGCCCAAGAAGGGAAAAATCAATTAAATCCTACTTCTTTAGATATTACTCCGTTAATGAATCCCTCTCAACCTGTTTTAGATATGACTATTAACGGATCATTACCTGTGGGAGTTTATCAATATACATATAAATATGTTTCTGCAAATGGAGGAGAAACAACATTTTCTCCTTTAAGTAATCTATATCATGTATCTGATCAATCATTCTCTAATTCGCAAACATATGGAGGTGGGCCTAAAGGAGAATTAGGTACTCAAGGTTTTAGATTAAATATAGATGATTTAGATCAATCTTTTACTTATATAGAATTATATGCTTTAATGTATGAAGATTTAAATTTTCCTCCTAGAATTGCTTTAATAGATAGAAAAAGACTCACTGGATTAGTTCAAACATCTTTCACTCATATTTCTTGGAATAACGAAATAGAGAATGGATTAGAAGAAATACTAATTGAATCTAATACTTGGGATATATGTAAAGATATTGCAATAAAAGATAATATATTATTTGCGGCTAATCTTAGACAGAAAAAGAATTGGATTTCAGAAAAGGAATGGAATGTTAAAGTTTTAAGATATAATATAGAAGATGGTGGTATAGGAGCAGCTGCAGCTGCATTTGAAGATGGTATTTTAACTACTAATGATCCAGAAGTAAAGCATTATGAAGGTGATGGATCTGGTGGTTTCCAAATTCCAGAAATTGCGTCAGTTTCACAACCCTGTACAGGACATCTGCATAGTAATAAAGAACATCGTCCTGCTTGGGCTACATTTATAGATCTTCAAAGAGATGGTTCTGCCGCTGCTTTAACTGGTGCTATTAAAAAAAGAGAAGAATATAGATTTTTAAGAGATGGAGTAACATTAGGAGGAGAAAGTTGGGATTATGAAGAAAATGAATTAGGTGGATGTCGTGTAACTTTTGGATTAGAAGAAAAAGTTGCAGATGTTACTACAAATGACGGGAACAAACCTTATGTTTCTAGTGTAAATAATGGAGCAGAAGAATTTCAAACTGATAATGTTTGGGGAGTGCCACAAGTTACAGGTAATAATACAGACAATACAAATACTACATTCCATACATCAATGTCTATAGCTGGAAGTATGGATCCTCATAATGCAGGTAATAAAAGAGGTTATCAAAGAGGTGAAATATATAGATTTGGAGTTCAAATCTATGATTTAAATGGAGCTCCAGGAAATGTATTGTGGATTGGAGATATACAGATGCCAGAAATGTATGATGTATTAAGACAATTAGATCCTACTAATAGTGGGTATAATCCTTTGGCTGCTACAGTAAATGCACAAACATGGATTGGAGCTTTAAGCGAAGAAAATGTTTTTGTGTCTCTTGGTAAGGCTGTAGATCATAGATTATCATATCTATATGGACATACAATACCTCCAGTGGATGTAAATTGGTTTACTGGCAGAACTGCAGATTCATCTACAAGGGCTGATGCTTATTTAGATGCTAATGGAGAGCTACAAGATTTTGGTCATAATATTGCAAATAGATTAAATCCTGTTACATTTGATACAGCCTCTGGAGGAAACTTAAATGCAAAATGGTTTCCATGGTGGGATAGATCTACTTCTCCTGCATCGGCTGGATTAGCAAATTCTGATGATAAACATTATTTATTCGATTTATATGTAAATTTTGAATTTATAATACCAGATACAATAATGAAAAAGATGTCTGGATTTAGAGTGGTAAGAGCAGAAAGAACAGAAAATGATAGAAGAATTATTCAGCAAGGTATTTTAAATCAAACAATGATGTATGGAAGGGCTTCAAGTGGTCTTGATAGCGGATATGATTTAGATTTTTGTTGGTCTGTAAAAGATAATGAAAGCTTAGATGATGATCCAGTATTTACTAATGATTATCTTGTTTCTGGCCCCTCTGTTCCAGTACAGCCAGAATACGATACATATTTAAATGGTTATATGGGATTAGCTGAAAATAATCATTTAGCCTGGTATGTTGGAGGAGTAGGAGATGGAACATTAACATCTGGTGATACTGCTGGGATGATATATGCTCATCCAGAAAATGAAGATGGTAGAGTAAGAGTTGGCCATAGTACTTCTCCTCCTCATGTAAGTGCTGTACCATGGCCTTATAGAGTTGGTAATACTCCTGCAGGTAATGATGCTTTAGGAGAACATCCAGGACCAGGAGCATTAGGTAAATTTCAGGGACATAGTGCTTTCTTTGGTAGTTATGAAAAAATGCAAGGAGCTCAAGATTATGTTGTTTCTTCACCTGTTTCAGGTACTAGAGCTAATTCTGCTGCTCATATTTCAGGAGTCATATTCACTTTAGATTCTCCTGATAGTGCTTTTGGAACAAGACCTTATGTTTTTAAGGAAGGAGATTTGTTAAGAATAGATTCAGTGATGAAATTATCTGATGAGAGAAGATATGAAAATGATTCTTCAGGAGATCCTATTGGATATTCTGATACTGGAATTACTTATACAAGAACAGGATCTTCGTGGGAACCAAGAAAAGTATCTGCTGCTGCTTCTACACATACTGAAGAAACAGAGCAAGATGCTACATTATTTTCTTCTAAAAAGAAACTTGATAACGATAAAGATTATGGTATGTTGTTGGGTAAATATTATATTTATGATACATATTGGGGAATTGGTATGGAAACTGATGGAGGTAAAACGTATGCAAAAGATCATGATGTAAATATGACAGAGACAGCAAGTCCAACTGAAGATTATAGATATTTTGCAGAAATAGGTGTTGCAAAAGAAATCGGAAATGGAGAGATAATCCCTGCTGGATTTTTTAAAGCTTCTTATCAAATGACATCTGGAGATGCTCATGGATTCTCTAATCATACTTTAGGTGTTGTGAGTGATACTAGTGTATGGAATGCTAAATGGGGAGGTCCACGAAGTTTAGCTGGAGTTGTCGCACCTGTAGCAAGAATTTGGGCTAATGCCGCTAATTCAACTACAGAAGATGATTTAAATTATAATTCAATGTCAAGTATTCAAATGGGATTGCGTTCTATAGTATTAGAAGTTCATAATACAAGTGTTTATAATTTTAATCCTAGAGATTTAACTACAATATTATCTAATCAAAGTTGGGTACCGAGAAATGCTGCGGGAGGAATTGATTCAGGTGGATTTGATCATAATTATATGGGACATTTAGAAAAGATAAGTGCTGCAGGTGTCAAAGGGTGGAAATCTTATATACCGTTTAAATATTTATGCTCAATAGTAAGAAAAACCATTCCTTATGGTGGATATTCTAAATCTGCTATAGAATCAACGAGATATGTTCCTGCTGGAAATTTTCATCCTATAGTTTATGAAAATTATAGTGGTGTGACAAAGACAGGACATTTAAGTAAAGTTTTTGGTGGGGATACATTTGTTAATCTTTATGCTCATCAAAAAACATCTTGTCCTTATATGAGAAATTCTTATGCAAGATGGCAAGTTTTTCCTGTGGAATCTTTTGTAAATACAGATATGAGAAGTGGATTAAGTTTACTTTCTGGAGATACGGAGGTAGGCGAAAGCAATATAACACCTCCTTTTAGTAATGATTGGTTGTATAATGAGGTTTATTCACAAGAAAATAATATAAAGTCTTCTATAATGATTAATGAACAGCAGGCTTGTGATGCTTTAGATTTACCATTTGAAATTGCATATTCTAATACTAAGATTTCAGGTGAACAAGGAGATGCATTTAGAGTATTTCCTATAAATCAATTTCATGATATGGAAGGTCAGTATGGAGAGATTAATAGGATTATAAATTTCAAAAATGATATTTATATTTTACAAGACGAAGCCTTTGCTAAATTATTAGTTAATCCTATATCTATGATCACTGATGATACAGGTGTTGGTATTTTTACTGGTACTGGAGATACAGTAGAAAATCATACTTATGTAACAACCAAATTCGGGACAAGACATATGCATAGTGTTATTGGTAGTGAAGAGTCTTTATATTTTGTAGATAGTAGATATGCAAGATTATTTAAATACGATACAGAAAAGCTTATATCTTTGGGAGATTCTTTAGGTCAAAGAACAAAATTACATTCTATTATTAAAGAAAGTAATGACTTAGATAGTTTTGAAAAAGGAACTGGTTGGAATTATAGAAATTATATTGCAGATAATCATTTAGCACTTCTTGGAATACAATCAATATTTGATCATAAAAATAAAGAATTATTAGTTACATTTCATAATTCTAAAAAAGATAATGAAGCTAACAGAGATTCTGAAACATTAGTGTATAATGAGGGATTAAATGCATTTACTTCTTATTTTGGAGTTACTCCTACTTTTTGGATGGTATCAGATCCAGCAATTATATCAACAGGAAATGATGTTACTGTTAATGGTTATATAAATAATTCTAGTTATGCTACTCCATCTGGTTTTAGTTTCTACAGATTAGGAGCTTTAAAATTATGGTTATGGGATAGCAATAACCTTAAATGTGACTTTTTTCCTGATATAACACCAACTCCATTTACAAATCTTCCTCCTCAGCCTCTTGCTTTAGCATGGATTGAAAAAGTAATAAATGATGCGGCAGAAAGTGCAAAAGTATTTGATAATGGAGAAATTATAATGACAGGTCATGATGCAATTGTATCTCTAGGAGCTCCTTTAGGGGGTGCTACAAATATAACTTGCGAGACAGAGAATCAATCGGGCTTTATGCAGGTGACTAATTCACTCTCAAGATATAGGGATGGTGTATTAAGATTTCCAACAAGAGGGATTTCTACTGCAGACAGAATGAGGGGTACTTGGTTAAAAATGAGATTTAGCCACCAAGGTAACGAAAAATTTAATATCTTTGCAATCATAGCCAAATACCGTAAATCTTATAATTAATGTCATATAGTAACGCACAATATTCAGATTTATTAAGAGCAATTAACCAAACAGGTAGCGTATATAATTATGGTAATCCTCAATTTGTAAATCCTTATTCAGGGGCTGCATATTCTCCATTTAATTATAGAGAGATTATGTCTAGAAAAACTGCTCCTGTAGATCCAAGAAGTGCATTTACAGATTATAAACCTAGTTTTGCAGAAAGTTTAGCCACTGGCTCTTTAGGTTATCAAATGGGTAGTCAAGGATTAGAACCAATGGCTAAAGGTATTTACTCTTCTCTTGCTGAAAAGTCTTACGCAGGTTCAACAGCAGGATTAACTTTAGGATCAACCATATATGGGGCTACAAGAGATCAGAATCCTTATGAGGTGTCACCAGCAGAACAGTTTGGTAATATTGCTGGTCCTGCTGCAGCTGGCTATTCTATGGCTCCTATGTTGCTTGGTGCCAAGGCAGGTCCTTGGGGAGCACTTATAGGTGCAATTGCTGGAATCTTTATAAATAAAGCACAGATACGTAAAGCTGAGGAATTAGATATAAAAACAGAAAAAGAATTTCAAGAAGAAAGAACAGAATATACAGAAGATATAGCCAAAGAAGCTGAAGAACAAAGAGAACAATATGCATTGGGAGCAGAAGCAGATTTATGGGGACAAGAAGCTTCTAAATATTCTAATCAATATGGAGCATATGCAAATCCTTATGGACAATCCTATTATGATAAGGGTGGTAAAATGAAATTATATAATGGAGGTGGCGGCTATGGAGATCCACCAAGTGTTTGGGGTTGTATGGATTCTGTTGCATTAAATTATAATCCAGCTGCTACAATGGATGACGGTACTTGTACGTTTGCTTATCCAAGTGATACAGATAAAGACATTATAGATAAGGCAGGAGCGAGTGGTGAAGAAAATGTAAATCCTGACCGATTAATAGACGCACAATTAGAGTTATTACCATTAACATTGGAGTCAGGTCCAACAGGTCCAACAAGGCCACCATATGAATCTCCAATTCAAAGATTAACAAAAGAAAAAGCTCCAATTTCTGAAGTAGTAGAAGAACCAATATCTCCTAGAAGTAATGTATTTTTAAAGGATAAGAGAACATCTGCTGCCCCTGAAGATTTAGAAGCATATAGATGGGATTTATTAAATCCTTATATTAGAGAGAACGTAGATATATTTGATAAAGGTGGAAAACTAACAAGTAAAAAAAAATCTAAGTTAAAAAAATTAGGAAGAAAAGGTGATTCAGAATTAGCACATATAAATCCTCAAGAAAAAGCAATGCTTGAAGCTATGGGTGGATCAGGTACAACAAATCCATATACAGGACTACCAGAATATCATTATGAAGGATGGAATCCTTTTAATGCACATAATACAGGGCATCTTAATGAGGGAATTGAAAGTCTTTTTAATCCAACAATGGAGGGAGGTGTGTTACGAGATATTAATGAATGGAGTACAAGTACTTCTCCAAGTGATTACAAATGGGCTGATAGTGAAAATTGGATGGAAATGGGTGCGGAAGCTGGATGGCTGGGACCACCAGAACCAGAGCCATCAAATTATTTACAAGCAAATCCTAGATTAGCAAAAGATCCAAGAAAGAGGAGACCTGAAGATAGAGTTAATGTGGTGGATCCTTTTGGTGGAGGTATTGGGCAAATGTCAGATACAGGTAGTCCTTCAACTTTCCAATTTGAAAATTATAGATGGGATTTAGCAAATCCATACATTCGTGAGAATGTAGATATATTTGACAAGGGCGGAAAATTAACCAAAAAAGAAAAATCT
>Ga0208920_1000087_pt1 | contig 27566 bp, 39 predicted proteins | sample 19_taG_FD_184094 | JGI IMG/M metagenome (GOLD analysis project Ga0208920, IMG submission 184094) | Marine viral communities from the Subarctic Pacific Ocean - 19_ETSP_OMZ_AT15317 metaG (SPAdes) (version 2) | ecosystem: Environmental > Aquatic > Marine > Oceanic | place: Pacific Ocean | collected...
GCCTGTGACTGTTGCTGCCGTGCCAGAAGCGTTTCCAGTAACATTACCTGTAATATTCCCTGCGAAGTTTGTATCCGCTGTGATCACACCGCCGTCGATAGCACTAGAGCCTACGTCAATAGATCCAAATCCTGACGTAATTGACCCCGAGTCCAATGCGCCTACAGTAACAAGATTTGCCGCACTTGTTATACTGGCCTGAGTCGCGCCTGTTACAGTGGCTGCGGTGCCGGAGGTGTTTCCAGTAACATTACCTGTAATATTCCCTGCGAAGTTTGTATCCGCTGTAATTACCCCACCATCTATAGCGCTGGAGCCTACGTCAATAGATCCGAAGCCACTCGTGATCGAACCTGAGTCCAATGCGCCCACTGTGACCGCGTTAGCGAGAGTGGTGATTGCTGCCTGTGTAGCCCCTGTTACGGTTGCGGCTGTCCCACTGGCATTGCCCGTTAAATCACCTACGAAGGCAGTAGATGTTATAGAAGTTGCTCCGGTGACTACTCCAGCATCCACATTGATTGTGCCGTCTAAGACGATTGCTGAGCCTGTGAAGGGTGTAATGTTAATTGCACCTGAGCCCGCTGATATAGTATTACCATCTATAGTGAGATTATCAACTGTTAAGGCTGTTAAGGTTCCTAGCGATGTAATCGCTGACTGGGCAGCCCCAGTAACTGTTGCGGCAGTCCCTGAAGCATTTCCTGTTAAAGCACCTATGAAGGTCGTAGCCGTCACTTCGTTATCTTTAAGCTGTACAGAGTCAATCGTTATGCCGTTTGCTGATGTCTTCTCATTAATAGTATCTACTGAGATTGTAGAGTCAAAGGTCTTAGCCGCAGTAAACTGGACATCATCCATGACATCTTGAAGCGTTGTGTACTTGCTAGTCCCTGCTGCGGTCTCTTGGATCTCTATAGTATCTGAGCCTATAGGAGTAGCCTTAGCCCCACCTGAGATGCCTTGTATAGTTACATTAGCCATTTATTCTGTCACTCTCTTGTTTGTTGTAGAGGTGACACGAAAATCTCCGTTAGATGTCACTCTAAAGTAGGACACGACTACAAGAGATCCGCCCGTATGCTTACTTGCCATACGCCTTCTAAACTTTTTGTAGTCTCTGTCTTTGAATGCCACTATGCTTGCCGCTTAATTAGCTTTAAGGTTATGTCGTATGTACCAGTAGCTTCTGCACCGACAGTAGTCAAGAAAATATCACCAGTTTCGCCACTGGATTGAGGGTCTGTAAAAGTACTCTCAAGATAATCTTTATACCCATTGCCTGAAAGGATAGCCATAGTGTCGTCAGTGGTAGCATCAAATTCAAGCAGAACATAAGTCATGCCTTGTATTGTCCACTCAAGACTATCTATGGAGAAGTACTCAGTTGCTGCGGTTATGTCAGGCCCAACAAGCGTAGAGGCATCAACTTTATTTACATTGGATTCGCCAGTACCATCAGATATATTAGTTATCCTTACTATATATTCTGTTGCACTGTTCCTTAGAACTTTACTTGTGACTGCATCTGCCATTTAGGCGCTCCTATTTACTCTTGCTTGTTCTGCGGCGCGGAAAGCTGCTATATTTGCTGGCGTATGTATGACATCAGAAATTTTTTTCAGTTGCTGATGCTGAGCTTTAGGGGTATCCCCCGGTTTTAGGACATACCTATGAGGCTTAGATACAGCGAGTAACTCACCATCCTTATAGACTCTAGTGATCTCTCTGACTTGTATTTGACCATCATCTAATACAGTTACTTGGTCTGCTACTACTTCTTCTGTTAAAGGCATTATATGCTCTCCTTATACTCTATATTTTCCTGAAATTTGTAAGACAAACGTAGGGGATGTATGGTCTCTTCGGAATTGGCTTATACCAGTCGTGCCATCCCATGTTTGGAGTGTGATTTGATCTGTTCCTGACGACACATAGCCTCCTAGTGACTCGAACTGAGCTATTGCTAACCCGGTAGCATATCCTATAGTACACCCTGCTGAATAAGTGGGGGTAGCTGCGTTGAAGGGGAGGCCCTCTAGGAATAAATAAGTAGCAGCGGGATACGTACCCCATGAAGTTACAGTCACGTATATGTCAAAGTAGCATACGTTGCCTATTTTTGTGTAGTTGCCTGTTTGTGTTCCGTATGTGATAGTGTATGTATCCCAGTCTGTAAACGCAGGAGTAAACGTACCCTCTTCGTAATCATCAAGAAGTTCAGAGGCCATACCGGTAGCATCAGAGGTTGCACTAAAGTCAATACCATCGCCGCTGCCCATGACAAGATCACCAGATAATGTCAGGCCCGTAAGAGTTGGGGAAGTCCCTGTAGTAACAAAGGTAGCATTAGAACAGGCTGTATTAAACTCAGCTAGTGTACCCGTAACTGTATTATTAGCCAAATTAATGGACTTGTTTGTCAGCGTATCCGTAGAGTCCCTAGATACAACGGTAGCATCAGATATTGCAGTATTAAACTCAGCTAGTGTACCCGTAACTGTATTATTAGCCAAATTAATGGTCTTGTTTGTCAGCGTAGCCGCAAAGTCATTAAATACAAAAGTATCGTTACCAGTCAATAGAGGCAGAGTAACAGTTCTATCCGCTACTAATTCACTGACTGCAAATATATACTGATGATCAGACGATGTATCGTTTATTTGAGGAGTAGTTAGCGTGGCTGTACCCGCTATATGTAGATCTTTAAATTTCTTAGAGGAGCTACCTAGATCTATGTCGTTATTCGTTACTGGCTCAATAGTGCCATCAGTAATAATGATCTGCTCTGTAGAGCTACTCGATACATCTACCCAGAATCCTATATTATCATTAGCAGTATCTATAAGGACTTTATTAAGCGGAGTAGCAATAGAGCTATCGCCAATAACATTAATCACTGGGCCCTGATTAGACGAACCATCATGGGCGTGACCTAGAGTATTACTGAACGCTGTAGCTAAAGCATCATACTCATTGTTATGATCTGCTGCTTCTATAACCTCTGTGTCAGCAAATGTAGACTGTCTAGTAAATCCATTATTCGCCATATCTTATCTTCTGTCTGAAGGGACAAACGTAATGTAGAATCCCGTAATAGTGAATGGAGGGTTAGCGTCTACTCCTGAAAACTTAAAAGCTGCGCTAGTACCACTCCCTCTTAAATTGACTCTTTTAATTGGGGTAATGCTTCCGTATGTTGCAGTACCGTATACGCCTGTCCCGTAGTACGAAGGGAATGAAACTGTCCCTACATCCTGCTGGGCTGGCTGCACTAACGAAGGAGAATTAAAGTCATAAGATACCTTCAACTTTATATCCTGAGCCCCTTCGGGCTTAATAGATAGCAGCATATAGTGAAGAGTCTTACCAAGACCCGCGTCACCGAAGTCTATGTCTGGGGTCTGATAAGTATATACTATATTTGTACCATTGAATGTACTACCACTATCATGAGTGAACACATAGCCATCCAGATCTCCATGATAAGAAACCTCTTCGCCTCCTGCGTCTGATCCAGAAGCAAGCGCAGACACCTCTATCCCTAAGGTAGTTGACCACTCAAAGGCCATAGTGCCTGTTTCTAGATTAGGTCTTAGTGTTCCTATTAAACCCTTCTGTGTAACGTACTCATTACTTTCATTAGTGTAGAAGAGTCTGTACTGATTTTTATTTCTTATTACTGTACTAGCAAAGGTGAAGTCTGCTGAGTCATCCAAAATATCCTTTAGTAGTGGCTGTATTTTATGGCTTAGTGTGCCCAGTTCAACGTCTGAAATTCTCTCTGTGCCTGCGATAGTGCGTAGACCATCGGTGGCTAAGAAGATTAGATCGCCTCCTATTTCCTGTATTGTATAACCACTGACACAACCTAGTCGGGCTGTTACAGTCTCTATGGCTATAGTAGAAGCATCATTAATGTTCACTAGCTTATAGATTGCAGTGTCACAAAAGATATATAGCGCGGATCTAAAACTTTTAATTCCTACGATTTTCTCAGGGACTACAATAGAACCAGAACCTGTTCCTGTATAGTCGCTGTCGTCATTATTATTACTATAGTATACTGTAGAAGGCGCATTCACTGAGTCTACTACGCACATATGCTTCTCGTGGTTCTCTATGTACGTAGCACCAGTGGGTGCTCCTGTAGTGTATTCTTCCCAGTGGAATGTACGACTACCTCCTGTTCCTTCAATACGGAAACGAGCTAAGTTGTCATCGCCTGTTGCTACATTTAATACGCCGTAGGTCGTTGTAGTTCTGCCAGTAGGGGCAGTCATCATCTTCATCTGCGCCCTACCTTGATTAGGTCTATCTAGTGCAGCAGTCGCTGGCATCTGAGCTGCTGTCTTGCCCCCTGAAGTAGTGTCTTTATTTATTTGTAGCCAAGTAATACCATCCTCAGAATAGTACACACTTGTATCTACGCAGACAACTACTCCTAATGCGTAGGGCTCTATGCCAAGAATCTTGTTAGCTCCTTCAGGCCTTGTAGCACTTGTTGTACCATACAGAGTAAAGCCATTAATCCTTCTGTACCCTCCTGAGACAGCTACTTCAAAGTTATTAAGAAGTAAAGCTACATTGGGAGTACGCAGTAGTTCATAAGGAGGAGCACTTAGGTCTAGTCCACCTGAGGATACTGTAGTATATGGCAGGAGTTCTGGCATATTTAGTAGCGTACTCTATCATCTAACATATCATCAGGTACACTGTCAATAAGATTACGACGCATTTTGGCTAAACCTTCCTTGAAATCTGCTTTAGCTTCTCGGGCCTGCTCCATGTCCTTTTTGAATAACCACAAATAGTGTCGAGCCTTATCGTATAGAACATTCATCCATACGTCTGGTACTACACATTCATCACTGTGGGCTGAGAGTGCCGTGGGCTGTACCCAAGCACTAAAGTAAATCCTATATACTTTATCAGGTAGAGGGCTTACTCCGAATGATCGAGAGTCTGCGCTCCTAAAGATTCTTACGGGAGTATCGTAGGTGGTAGCCCCTGCATAGAGTGATTGATTATCTCTGTCTCTGTAATACTTTTTATACATTTCAGTAGAGATAAAATGAAGCTCGCCTGTGATGTAGGGCGTAGATGCCCCTGTTACACCATACTCGGTCAAGTAGAAAGTGTCCCAGTCTACGGATCTAAAATCAGACCTTATATCTGCACTGGCTGTCTTTAATTTGTACCATTTCTGGCCTACTACGGTCTCAATGTACAAAGAGCCCATTTCGGGCTCCTCAGGATCTCCTTCAATCAAGAAGGGCCATTCCTCCTCTTTGTTTACTATTTCAAAGTAGGCTTTATTAATCATGTCTTTTGTATAGGCATGTATGCCCACAGCAGAACTAAAGTTACCTGAACTCAGCTCTACTTCGTTCAATTCTTTTAGTATCATGTTTACAGCAGCTAAATATGTTGTAGCCATATTACCTCTACAAAAAAAAAGGAAAGGGGCCCTTGTAAGAGCCCCATCCTTATCTTACTTATGCGTCAGTAGATGTATTCCAAAAGGCTTTGACTAAAGCATCATCACGAAGGAGTTTACGTCCATAAACGTGTAGTCCTCGTACAATGTCACCAAAGCTATTCTGGTCACGGATGGTCTCTGTGTTCAACAAAGTTCCTGCCGTGGCTACTGCCGACATATGACCAGCTAAGCAAATCTTAGCATTAGATCCTGCCGGAGTGTTATTGGATTTGTACATCTTGAATCCACGAAGAAGACCAGACGAGACCAACCCATTACGGATTGAACCTTGACCAGCATTATAGTCTACAGAAAGCAGCTTAGACGCTGACTCTGCAAGTACTTCGTAGAACCGAGGTGTAGCAACAAACCAACGATCTTCCTCGGGTACGCTCTGATCGTCCAGAAGACGAGCCATCCTAGAAAGCAGATCCAAAGGATCACTCTCGCCGGTTGCGAATCCAAGTTTAACCGCTTCAGTTGCGCCGCCGTCTACGTCCTCTAACGTACCGGCAGTTGCGTCGTCTGCTCCGATCACATGATCAGGGCCAGTAGTGGATGCTTGAGCAGAGATGTACGTAAGTACATTACTGTCCATGTTATCCTTCAACGCATACGCAGCTGAACTGGCAGCTACTTCTTTCCAATTAACATGAGACATTCTAGTCTCAATATCATCTACTACGAACTGGAATGCTCGTGCTTGGTCGACAATAAGCGTCAGCTCTTGGTCGGTCAACAGCGTTTCATTCGTGTTCGGGTTCTCGCCACGCAAATAAGCGAAAGTGGTGATTGATGGTTCTTTGATGATATTTACCGTATCACCAAAGCTTGCGATCTCACCAGTGTAGTCAGAGTTAGTGATCGCTTCAACTACCGAGGCTTTGCGGAAAAAGTTTTGAACCTTTTTACTATAAACCTCAGGTAGAAAAAACGCACCAGTCTGACCCGAAATGCCAGTATCAAAGTTAGAGATACTGGGAGTTGCGGCTTCTTCAAAATCAGCCATAATGACTCTCCATCATTTTTAGGGTCTTATACGGCCCTCCTCCATAGCTTGATTGATTTCTCGCTCATAGCGGTCGTAGTCATCGAGGGACATACGTTTAATTTCCCGTCGAGTCCAGATTTTCGGCTCCGAAGTGCTTGAAGCTCCGGTATTCCTAGTAGGCACTAGACTAGCAGCATCTACATCTGGCGCAACAGCGGGCTGCGTATTTTCATCAGCAACGTCCGTAACGATACCTTTGTCTTTCTTATAGAGATCAATCGCTCTAGCTGCAAGAACGCCATTATAAGGATTATTATAAACCCAGTCCTGTATCCCTTGGTCTTGAGCTTCTGCCCAAGCATGGAACGCAGGATCAATCTTGATGTCATTAAAGTCCGGGTGGGCTTTAAGTAAATCAACCTGAGCCTCTCTTATCTTTACAATCTTATTACGTTCTTCAACCTCTTCAAGTTGTTGAGAAAGTTTATCTGTCTTCTCTTGCGTAATGGATTCCATCAGCGCGTAGGTTTCTGGATTACTTTCTTTAAACTCTTCAAGTTCCTCGGCAGTCTTAGGGGGCGCTTTAGGTTCGGCACTGGGTGCTTCAACTACTGCGGTAGCCCTTACTTGCTCTAGCTCTTGTTTGTGAGCATTGACCTTATCGTCATAATGTTTTTTTAAGTCATCATGACGTTTCTTCCAATTAACGTCATCAGGTTTCGGAGAGGTAGCCGTGTCGGGGCTCTCGTCTTCTATTGATCTAGTGGGCATAAATAAGGTATTAGAATCTTCCTTATGTACTACTTCGCCCCCTTTGTGCCAATTTTTCCTTGCGTTATATGGGTTAGGTACTGCTTCGTTCATTACTTTCTCCTTCTGGGGCTTATTAAGTTCCGGTAGCCTTCAATGCTTGCACGAGCATCTTGGGGGCGGGACTCTTAAGGTGGCCTCTAGAGTGATAGGAGGGGCAAAAAGAATTTTGGTGGCCTCCATGTTAAGTATCTAAATGGCTTATTTGGCTGTGCAGCCTTCAAAGTCTTCTAGACTCGATAGGTGAATCCTATCTGCTTTTTGACGAAAAGCCCCTAAGGGCTATTGTCATCGGGTTAGTTTAATATTTAAGATGCTTGTGTAGTCGTGATACCGTCTTGGACTTTACACTGTCCATCAAGATACCAGTTAGTTCCGTCAGACCATACATGAGCGTAGTCACCATGAGCAGCCAGATTAGCGACAAAAGATATTGTATCTGCGTCAGTCACGGTAGCCACTGAGCCTGCTGCGTCTTCTGGGCTAGATACGTTTCCTACAATAATATTAGCACTAGAGGTTGTTACAACTGTATGAGTCGTAGTAGGCTCAGTAGCTCCAATATAGAACCAGTACTCTAGCCCGGCGGCAGGAGAAGGTAGCGTAGATACAAATGCTGTTGCTGTATTAAGTACAAATCTTGTGCCCGACTCTGATGCAAGGATTGCATTAGTGGTTGTGACCGCTTCGGTTACAGAAGGTTTCTCTACTCGTTCTGCCAAAGCGCGAACGCTTGCTACAGAAGCAGAGTTTCTTCCTGTGTCTCTTATTTCAACTATCGCCATTATTCTCTCCCTTTATATAGCTAAATTATACTGATGAAGCTGCTATATTAACTTCTTCATCAGCCATTAAAACTTTCTCTCTCTTTACTGGCAAGCTCATTAAAGATAGCGGGTCTTGCTGCTGTTGCCTTTTTAGCTCAACAGCATCTTTCTTTGCCTTCTCTGCCTTGATGTAGTCAAGGAGCTTACCTTTCTCTTTATATAGATCTTCTAACTCAGTACTCATAGTAGTCTTAGCGCCGCTGTAAGTATGGTAATAATATCTTGTTCTTCTCTGTGGACTTTACTGATCTTAAGGAAATCCGTTTCTTTCTTACGCTTTCCTCTAGACTCGTCAGCCTTCCACTCATTTATTTCTTGAGGGCCCGGAAGTAGTGGTACAATTAAAGGCATACTTTATTCGTAGACTACCGTGCTTTTACAGTTAGCAGTCGTAACCGCTAGCGTCAGCCCTGTAAAGAATGCTACGCCTGTTAAGTCTATAGTAAACGGTACACTATTCGATCCCATTGCTCCTGTTGAGTATAGTATTGTGCCTGTTGCTGAAGTATTATCATACAGAGTAACTACTGCGGTATTCGTTACATCACTAATGGATATTGTCTGTACTGTCCCTGCGCCTATTTTAAGTACTTCGGCAGCTACAGTGCCATCTTGATAGAAGTATAGAGGAGCTGTTATGTCTCTACCTAGCTTTATAATAACACCATTCCAGAACTCTATCGTTCCGTCGGTTGTTCCACCTGCTGTGTTGACCGATGTAACATTGATAGGGACAGTGAAGTCCGCTGCCATTATTGCAGTAGTTGGTATAATTTTATGTATAAGTACGTCATCAATAAAGAACCAAGCACCAGCAGTGGAGTATATAATTTCATACCTATGCATGTTAGTATCCATAGTATATGAGGATACATCGCCATTAAAGGAACCACTTGCTACTGCCGTGGGTGTGCCACCTGATACAGTAACAACAGACAAAGCGCCCGCAGCATCTACTTCAAAGTATACTCCGTTCTGCGGAGTCACTGTAGAGACTGAGTAAGCTCCCCAGCGTCTTGTATTGAGTGCGGCAGTTATGCTTGGTAAGCGGAAAACGCCACTAAACTGTAGCGGGTGAGCAAACTGGAATCTTGCTGGCCTTACTGACGATAGCTGACCATACCCGCTATTAGCCGTACCCGAAGATATAGTTGCAATTGCATTAGCAACACCAGAGGCTGAAGATGCACCAGAGTTAATAGCTGTCCAGAACTTAGCGTCTATTGAAGCACCAAAGCTAGAACCGACAACGCGGTAGGGCTCTGTCATCTTCATGTCGCGCATTGGTGTGTACTGGCCTTGGAACCCAAAGTTATCTAGAGGACGAGTAGGCATAGGGTTAGTGGAGGAGACATCTCCATCATTGACCCCATCAGCCCCTACGGTCAACTTAACCCTCTGGTAGTGAACGCTACTTATATCATCAGCAGCATATACTTGACTCAGCCAAGGTATATCTGAATTATCCGCCATAATCTACGTCCACTCTGTCAATGAGCCCATCAGAGTCTCTGTGTATCCACATAGACTTGACTTGCTTTGTGTTAATTTTGTTTACTAAGTCCTCGATCATTCCGTGGCTATCGTTCTCTGTAGCCTGTATTCTATCCAGAATACCCTTGAGGACTTCTGCGTTTACTTCTTGTGTATCTTGGAACATCCTCTTGAACTCAGGATCATCTCCGTCCCTTATAGAATCTAGCTTAGTAATACCACCTGCTTCTGCTAAATCCTTTAACTCTTTTAGAGTAAGTTTCATACGTTAGCTTCTAAAGTATTGATTCGGTTATTAACACGACTAAGAGAATCACGCGCATTTTCCTTTACTAGGAATCTTTGATCTGACCCTTCTAGGCCTACTTCACTACGCACTTCAATGCCTCTTATGTCCCCTAAGTCTGCTTGCTCTTCTGCTCTAGCCATCATGGCCTCTAGGTTCTGTACACCTATAACCTCAACTGCTTTGGCAGTAAAGACGAACTCACCATCAGATAAACGCGCAGGGATGCTATCGCTTGTGCCTGTGCCTGCTCCGTCTATAGCGCCTTCTTGTGTGCTCTCTATTGCTCTTAGTACTACCTTGTCCAGAATGCCTGCTATAGCTGGATCATTGTCTACTACGTCCATTAGGGTCTGTTGTTCTTCTGGTGTTAGGTTTTCATCTAGGAAAAAATCCACAGCTTCGTCCTCTATCTGTGTGTCTGGAAGGAGCATTTTAGTTCGGCTTAAGTTTAGGGAGATTCTCGGCCCGTTTATCAGCCTTCATTTTGCCGCCCATGTTGTTTCGGCCCTCTTTGGCTAACAATTTAGTCCTGACGCCTCGGTGCAATGCGTCTGCCTTGCCCCCCGCCTTCTTTCTATCCGATTTAGTAACAACTTCCCTAGTATCCTTATCGGCTTTGGCAAAGGCCGATATTGGGCCTTTATTGTCGTACCTGCCTTTAGCCATTCTCTTGTTCCTCTCGTGTTGCTTCAACTAGTATGGGCAAAGCTATCAATTTATCCAGAAAACGAACTACCGCTTGGTGGTTGCACACCTCCGGGTAGGATTTGGCCATCACCAACTGCTGAAGCACCAGTAGTCTCTCCTTGAGTAAGTGCTCCTTGAGGGGCTCCCAAACTTGCTTGTTCTTGACCAGCGGCCCCAGCTTGTGGGCCTCCTGCTTGGTTAGCGCCATTCTGTGCTCCGATGAGAGCTGCAGATATAGCAGCTTCTTCTGGTGAATTCAATATCTCCTCAGGGTCTAAGTCTAGAGTTCTAGCAAACTCCTTAATCAATGTAGGCATCTTGACCAGTGGGGCAACCGCTGGATTTGCTGCTGTCTGCAAGAAGGCTGTAATCCTCTGAGACCTGACCTCCTTTTGAAGAAGGCTACTTGTTCCAAGGGCCTTAACCTCTAGGTCTCCTTTGATTCCTAGTACGCCATCGAAGAACTGGTTGTTCCATTGAAAGTATGCATCACCAAGAGGCTTAAGTAGAGCATCATCAATATTTTTGACCACTGTCTTTATAGCCAATGAGGCTGCTCCGAGCAACATAGACATACCTGAGGCTGTCCGTGTAGTGCTTTGGACTCCTGTCTGCCCATGGCTAAAGGAAGGGATGCCTGTGGATTCATCTGCTAACTGCCTGAACTTATCAAACATTGCTAGATTTTCTTGACTCGTGTTAGGGAATTTGATTGCAAAGATCGATTGGCCGGGGCCTCCTGCTTGCCTTCTAAATACCTTTCCGGGGTAAATTGACATAGATTGGCCTGCTACTAAGGCTGTCTCGTCAATATCAAAGACTACAGAGCCACTCAATGCTAAATTATCTATTGCCATCCTAGCGTGACCGTTCATTACCGCTTGAGAATCTTCCATGTTCTCTGCTACGCCTACGCCCCAAAAAGAATATGGGTTAGTTTCATAAGCTACTGCAAAGTACGGGAGCCTGTTGGGTATGAAGGGATTCACCACGCCCCTAAGGACATGATCGCCACATAGCCATATGTTGGCCTGTACTTCATCTAAAGCATCTACTGACTTAGGAACATCTATTCCTATCTCACGAGCAAACTCAGCATCCATTGTTCCCCAATATTCTAAGATTTCATAACGGGATGCATACAAATTGCCTGTCATGGCTGAGTCATCAATTCTTATAAGCGTTTCAAAGTCCTGCACAACATAGTTGGGCCCGTCATCTAAACAGTCCCTTATCGCCTCTTTATTAAAGTATGGTAGTTTTAATAGACCCCTTATATCTGAGCGAGTAAATCTTCGCCTCTGAAACAAATAGTCACTGTCGGCAATACTGGTCGAGTGAGCATCAGGGTATACATCCCAGCAACTCACAAATTCTATACGAGGGACTCTTACTTCTACAGGCTGATAAGCGCGATTACCTTCTTCATCCTCTGCCCAGTTGTGTAGAGTCTTATTATAATTATAGGGGCCTTTGATTATACCTGTGCCCAATAAGCACATTTCAAAGAATGCATTCCTTAACTCTATATCTGCGTTAGTCTCTTCTAGTTGATCATGAATGAGCTTCTGCATTCGGATTGCAGATTCTTTAGCAGGACTAATCTGTGGCGTAGATGGGTCTGTTGCTGGCCCTTCAATAAGTATGTCTGCTTCTTCTGCTTCCTTAAACTTCTCTGTAGAATCTTGAAGGAACTTAGTTGCGCTCCTAAAAGTTGCACCGGGAGCTAGTACTTTCCCATCACCGACATAGCCCGGATCAAATGGATTCTCTACTTCAGACTCATCCTTCTCTTCAGTGGGTGCAGGGCCTGCTGTATTTAAGTGGGCTCTCTCTGCTGCGCCTTCTGGCACATCAGTCTCTTTGACCCCTAAGGGAAATTTAGTGTCTCCGAAGATAACATCTATTACCATTCCGTAAGCAGCCAGCACCTTAGTCTTTGTGACCTTTACGAATACTTTGGACTTCTCGTGAGCATTGAACTTTACATTCTTACCATATACTCCTCTGTAGTTTTGATAAGCATCTAGCCAAATACGTTCTTTTACTTCTCTGGCTCTTCTTGCTTCTTCAAACCTACTCTGAAGTACACCGACTAGGCTGCTCTTCTGGTTATCCTGTAGATTTAGCTCTGGGCTAGATTCATCCGGTACAGCATGAATGAAGTTCGCACTAAGTAATGTGTTTTCTTCTACCATGTGCTTAGTTTGGCTGAGCTATCCTATTTAGCCCTCGGGGGTCTATAGAAGTAAAGTCAGTCAGAGTAGGACTAGATGCCTCTACGCCCTTGTCCACTGTAGGGATGTCATGGTCTTGAGGAGTATTTATGATTGGGTCATCCCCTCCAAAACACATGTGCTCATACTTGATTTTCTCATTTGTATCTACTTTAAAACTTGGCATATAGTCTATCCTTTATTAAATTGGTGCCTACGTCGGGACTTGCACCCAATCCTTCCCTTGTAGTATATCTCTATACGTGGGGCTGCGCTACTCGTTAAACGCTACAAGGCTCAGTATCCAAAGGTTTCATCTGCTGGTTGATATACTTCCGCCTTAAAGCGGGCCATCCGGGCCATGTGCCCTTCAAGGCGTGGTCTGGACATAAGTATATATCTTAAGGCATCGTAGGCATGATCGCTAGCATGAGTATCTACGTCCTCTGGATCGCTCTTAGCCAAAGGAATACCTTGCATTTCTCTAATTAAATTTACAGCCGTGTTGAATATTTGTAATTTTGGTCGACCAGTATTAGCGTCTTTACGAAGCCTTTCATGGATCTGAATCTTACCAGCCTTTCTGTTTTTATCTGCATAGCGCAGTTTATGACCCATATTGACTAGAGCTTCGCCTACTGTTGGCCCTTGATAGCCTTGACCAGTATGGCTCCATGCTGCCCAGTCTAATACTCCCGGCACACTCCTTGCATCTTTTAACTCCATCTCTCTTATTATAGCACCTAGTTTCGATCCTGTCAAGCCCTTCTTATATAGTTCTCTATATACTATTCCTGTACCGTCCTCAGGGTCTATAGCTAACCACAAACAACATGATTCAGACGCATAGCCATAGTCGATTCCTTTGACTCTTTCCCAGTGCGGAGGGACTTCAAATGGCGATATAACATGTAGATCAGGATCAAACTCAGGGAAGGCTGCCCCCTCTACTACATCCCAATTCCCTTCAAGTAATTGCTTCCTTAGTACAGGAGGGAGACCCTTAAGGATCTTTTCATAATCCCCGTTCTCATGCAGGTATGGGTTATCACTAAGCATTGCAGGAATGAATTGTCTAGTGGTTCCATCCACGCCTATAAAGGGTGTATTGGGTGGCGCAGGATCTAAGTATCTCTTTTTGACCCAGTTGCCTCCTACATTGCCGGGGTTAGCTGTAGCCCTTAAGTAAGGGGTTATAGAGGGATTAGTCGATCTTAATCTGGAGGATAAGTAATTCCAGCAAAACTCAGTAGGCCATTGGGTCAGCTCATCAAACCCTATCCAAGAGTACGCTTGGCCTTGATACCTATATACATCAGAGTCCTTTTCACAGTATCCAAATTCTAACTTAGCCCCGCTTGGGAATGTCCATATCTTTTCTTGCTTAAAAAACCTAGAGCCGGGGAAGGCTTGAGGATACAATTCCATAGAGTGATCAATGAGTTCACGCAGCTCAGGCATAGTACGCCTAATAAGCAAAGCTTTTGCACCAGAGATACTACAAAATCTAAGAGGGTCAATAAGCATCGCATAAGACTTTCCGCCCCCTGCTGCCCCACCATATAAGACATCTTTCTCTCCTGCTGCAAGGAACCTTGTCTGTGGCCCTTTATTAGGCCTGAATACTACTGAAGTCTCGTTTGTGCTTAATTGATCCTGCACTTCTTGAGGAAGCTTATCTATATCCTCCTTCAGAGCCACTCTGTTGCTCGCTGTGCCGTCTAGAACCTTTAGGGTAGCCTTTGTATCCTTCACTAGCTGAGAGGCTCTGACGGCCTCCTGATGAAGCTTGAAAGCCTTATCTTGCTTATCCTTTAGATCTTGTCTTGCTACCTCTTTAGCCTGTGTATCTTTATAGAGTACTGGGGTAATTTTATGGGCATAGAATGGGCCTTTGCCTGTCTTTTTTCTTGGTTCTCCATTTCTTTTGAGCTTGAAAACCCCGTTGGCTGCAATGAAGAGTTCAGGATTAGTTTCCCATAAAGGGGCTTCAGGAGGCTGCGGGCTTATATCGCTCAGTGTTGATTGCTGGGTGGTCTGCTCGCTTGATGATTCTTCGGAGCCCTTCGTAGGTGAGGGGTCTTCCTGTAAGCTCTGTGAGATATTTTGATCCATCTCTGAGGGAGATTGCTCTGGCTTTGACATAAGCTATAATATCCAGTAGTGCGTCGACTGCGGGCTCATCTGGTACAAGTACGTTGAAATCATATTCATTAGTGTCATAGCCATAGGGCTCCATTGAATTAGATCTACGTATCACCTGTGGATACTTCACGGAATTCTCCCTCAATAAGCTCTGATGTAGTCTTGGCAGGCAGTACAAACACACCACCCTTAATGGTTTGATTTACATCTAGGATTTCTTTTCTGGCTATGCCTGTCCTATCTAGGATTGTTTTAGCCACATCTATTTTCTCTTTGAGGTTTTTCATAGGCACATCGCTTGTGAGAACATCATGAAGTGTGCGGGCAGCTATCATGCTATCCGAGGCTACCATGTTCTCTGCAATGGCTATAAGTTCTTGACGAACTGAAGAGACTGCTGAGGGAGGATGCTTATAACCAGCCCTTTCTGCTGCAAGGAGTGGATTATACCCTGAGGTCTCAAGGTTATCCAATAGGGAATTCTGCATCACAGTCAGCTTTCTTTTTGTATGCTTATTGCTAGGCAGGTATTTATCTGTATTCATTTCCAAATAAGTCTCAAATCACAGTTTGTGCATTGGCATCCAATAAGCTTAGCATTACCCTCTTCATCAATGTCATTTATATTTACCATCATATGCCAAGTTCTATTATCACATGTAGGACATAAAGCCACATGATCGTAAGCATCAAATAAAGATATAATATTATCATTATTTTCCATTTATTATCCTTAAGTAGCGATATATACTATTATACACATAAAAAGCTAGGTTGTCAAGCCCCTAAGGGCCTCTGGAGCCCAATGAACATCATGGGGTTGACAAGTCGCAATTTCGTTGCTATACTGAACGTAAGTGGTGGGCCGTTAAAGCCCCCCTATAATCCCTACCGGGATTCTGCTCAGCCTAGTGAACCCTGTGAATAATATATTATTTGCACACTAGGGCACAAGCCTCATAGAGAACCCCCTATCTCTATGGGGCTTTTTTATGCCTGTAAAGTTTATATAGATCTATTAAGACCCTATAAAGTCCCTTAGGGTCTTAGTAGCCCCGAGGTTGTCACTTGTAATATTTGAGATCCATTGCGAGCAGTAGTATATATATACAGATTGACCCCCCTAGGCCACCTGCCAGCCCCCTAAGGGGCTGAATATACATACTAGCCGACAGAGTCCCTACGGGACTATCGCGCACATCATGTGTGTCACGTAACGACAAAGTCGTCATGCAGGAGCAGCAAAGCTGCCGTACACATGTTGAGTCCCTAAGGGACTCTGAAACAACCCCTAAAGGGGTTGACAAGAGGATTTCGATGTGCCAAAGTGGAAATGGATCGGTTGACGACAGCCGACCTAGCCCCTTAGGGGCTACAATTGAAACTGAACAGACCCTTTAGGGTCTCGGAGATTAAATTATGACTACGTCATCACTATCAGCACTAACCGTAGGTTCCACCTTCCATTTCCCTAAGGGGAAACGCACGTATGAACTCGTAGAGTTGGAGGCTGGTAATTCAGCAGCTTACTACGTAAATCCCACTAAGGATGCCGAAGTCATCTACGATTGTTCTTGGGATCACAACGTAGTTGTCGGTGAGTTTAAATCAGCCCCTAAAGGGGCTTCAAAGGGCAAAAAGACCCAAAAAGCCCGAAGGGCTTCTACTGGCTCCAAAGGAGCCCCTAAAAAGACCCAAAGGGTCTCGGCAGAACCTGCTAGTTCTCTCGTAGAGAGAGTGGATGCAATGGAAGCGAAGCTTGATGCAATTATGTCAATCCTCGCAGAGTCTTCTAAGAAGACTTTCTAGAGTCCCTAAAGGGACTTACGTAAGCACAAGGATGTGCTACGTAGCCTACACTAGTCCTTATAGGACTCTGCAAAGCACCATAGTAACTTTATTGATACTATGGTTCCTTGCTGCAATGACGTAGTGAGAATGAAAAGCCCATTAAGGGCTTGGAGATATTATGGTTCATAGAATGGAATACTTTGGTGATTTGCCTAAAGGGCGATTATTTACCTTTAGGGCTAAGAAGTACAAGAAGACTTCGCAGTCTTTGTCAGTCTTTCACGGCACTAAGAAGCCTATTAGGTTCAGTGTCAATGATATTGTTATTGTAACTAGGAGGAGCTAAAATGACTAAGATTTGGAGGATTTATGACATTTAAACCAACCTTTAAGACTGTAAAGACCCCTATGGAGGCCTCTAAAGCAATAAACCTAGTACATGAGAATGGTGAATTGCTTAAGTGGCCCGTAAGGGACATTATACATAGATTAATTAACCTAGATAACCTTACTGAGTTTAATAGGGCCGATGTACTCAATGTCCATGCAACTCTATTTGGATATCTTGGGGTTAATGCAGGGCGATATAGAAGGAGTGAAGTCACCGTAGGCGATGATACTCCACCTAGTTCTTATAGTCTGCCTTTTCTTATGGATAGTCTTGGTGTGGCCACTACGGACAATTACTTAGCATGGTATCAACAATTTGAGACTATTCACCCATTCATTGATGGTAACGGTAGAGTAGGAGGTGTTGTTATAGCAGTATTGTCTTATAATCTTAATGGAATTTTTACAGTACCCAATAAATGTTAAAAGGAGAACTTTATGAAATAATCGCACACATGCGTCCATTATCGCGGTATATCCCCCACATGAACCCGTAGGGTTTGACTTGACACGGTGGGCAGAGTGTGCCATGATGATTGGAGTTCGGCAACAGTTGTTTATATTTACTTTGGAGATTTATATGAAGAATGTAATGAGAAATGGCAAGATATTAAGAATTAAAGATCACCAAGTTCGGGGTGATGATGTATATTATCCTAAGAAGATACGCTGCCAAAAGGGCAATGACGTATTCTTTATGCCAATAGTGGAGTTTCATACACTTTACCCTGAGCAACTAGAACATGCACTGTTGATTAATCGTAATGGTGATGTATTTGACTTAGGGGAAATATAATGGCCTATATAGACTATTTAGCCTCCAAGATGTCTGCTATCCCTATAGATGCTTGGAAGCATAATGCAGTCTTCACTGACGGCGATGGGAACTATAGAGTAGACACATTCCCAATAGAGGACACGAGTTTTGATGACTTAATACAACGTATGTTAACTTTTAACTCTCAAGACCCTTCAGTCCTTAACGGTGAGCGGTGTATTATGATTCAATCGCCAAATTGGGTCTTGAAGGGCTTGCGTTATTTGGACTTTAAAGCCTTAGAGTCTGAAAATCTTTTAGAGTATGATGAAGATACAAAGGAACTTGAGACTTTCAAGATCCTTGAGTCTATGCTGATATTTTGTGCTCCTATGGAGGATGATAAAGTGGTTAATAATGGTATAAGGGCTAAAGGGCTTGTAGGCTCTGAATACCTAGTGCCTGATAAGAGACAAGTAGCTGCCGATATTGTTGCCGAGGATGCTAGAGGGTCTAAGGGTATAGGAGAGGCTAGTTTGCTCACTATGGCCCTTAGTGCCCTTAGGGCTGGTAAGCGTCCTGAACCTGTCATTGACTACGATGAGAAACTTTCAATACTATATGAGGCAATTTGAATGATAATATCTCACGCCTGTGCCCGATATCGCGCAGGATTAGGGGTTGACTCCGCTGCCGAGATCGGCCATGATGATGGGAGTGGCAGGGAAGCAGCTAAATAAATATAAATATGAGTAAGGGGCTGGTCTAGTCTGACAGTCCCTACTCCTAAATACATAGTATGTTATTTGAGAGTGACTTATTTTAGGTTACTCTTTAATACCTAATAAACCAGTGCTACGGAGGCACTTAATTATGGGATTTAAAAATAACTTTGATTTTAGTACAATTAGTAAAGACAAGCCAGCAACTTACGGCCAAGTTCGTAAAGTTGGTATGCGGTTCTCGGCTCCAAACTTTAAAGCCGTTGAACGAGTAGCCGATCAAGATGGTTGGAAGCGTAGTTCACAAGTGGTAGCTTTCATCTATGCAGTCCATAATGCTGAAGGGGCTAAGCCGTTTACTCACGGTAATGTCCAGAAACTCCTGACCATGAAGCAGTTGCCTAAAGTATACCGGGATATGTTTGATCCTGATTACGTTAAGCCTGCAAAGGAGAAGCAGACTGCTACTGCGATAGGGGCAACTAAAGGGACTTTAGAAGAACAGCTTGCTGCACTTCAAGCCCTTATCGCCAACACAAATAAAGACAGCCAGCCAGAGGCACCTGTTGAAGAAGAGTATGTAGCCTTCTAGATAGTACAGTCTCTTTATAGCCCTCCCTAAATCCTTCGGGTTTTCGGAGGGCTTTTTTTTGTCTGAAAGCTATTCATAGGAGCTTTAAATGAAACTAAAAACCCTCTTAGAAACTATACTTACTAACGATTTCAGAGAGTCTAATAGCATCTCTGAACTTCTAGACATGAAGGTTCTTATTAGCACTGATTATGAATTTGAACTTGAACCAGAATCCGTTAGCATTCAGGACGGAGCATTGCATATTGATACTCTGCCTGATGCTGACCTTCCTTGGATAAGCTAGTATGATTAAACCAATCTACAGTGCACTCAACTGCCACTTAGAGGATACGTCAGTCCGTATTGTTAAGGAGCGGAGTGAGGCTCATAAGAAGTTCTTAATTTATGTTAAGGACATAAAGGATGACCTATATTTGGAGTGGTTTGATTGTGATCTTAAGGATAAGAGTATTGAGGAATGGATAAGCATAGCTAAGTCATTGATTTAAAAGGAGAAAACATGTTCGTAAATAAGCTTCCTCCTATACCTAATGCAGTAATCCTTCGCCGTAGAAAGTTAGGGCGAACTTCTGTCCGAGAGATAGCACGTAAAAGTACATCAAACATTATAGCCCTAAGGAGCGATAGAGACTTTATAGAATCCCCCCTCTACTTCCGTTGGGGCTGTACCGAAACCATCCCATGCAACAATGTAATCAACACAGCTCGATCTATTCATGAGGTGAATGACAAGACTCGTTTCCGTCAAACGCTAAATGAAGAAGGCTTGTGTCCTGCTACATACTTTTCAGTCACCGAGGCTGAAACAGCTAACGAGTACCCTTATGTAATGCGCCCTAGGCTTCATAGTCGTGGAAGGCATCTATATGTCTGCAATGACTTAAGTGAATTAGAGAGGGCTGCATTAACCTGTGGTCAAGGGTATTATGTATCTAAGTTAATACAGAAAGCGGCAGAATATAGGGCGTTCATCGCTCAGGGTCGTGTAGTATGTGTTGCTCAGAAAACTCCTAGCAATCCACAGGATGTTGCTTGGAATGTCGCCAGAGGAGGTAGGTTTGATAACGTCCGTTTTGATAACTGGCCCCTCAAATGTGTAAGAATGAGTGTAGAAGCATTCAATTTAAGCAACCTAGACTTTGGGGGCGTTGATGTAATGACCGATAGCTCTGGTGCTGCTTATATTATTGAGATTAATTCAGCTCCTTCTTTGACCAGTGAGTATAGGCAGACTTGTTTTGCAAAGGTGTTTGATTACATCATAACTCATGGTAAGGAGAGGATTCCACTAATAAAGAGTAAGGGGGGCTACAGAAAGTTTGTCCACCCTGCTATATCCGACAGAGCGAGGTTGGAATGATGCACAGAGTAGCAGTATACGGAACACTAAGGCTTGAAGAATCCAGAGGGGGCTTCATGTCTGGCAAAAATTTTAGAGGACTAGCTAAACTCCCGCCCAACCTACATTTATTTGACCTCGGAGCCTTTCCTTGTGTTACAGAGATGCCGGAGCCTGCTCCTAACCCAGTAGTTATTGAAGTCTATGACGTAGATGACGATACGCTATCTGCTTTGGATAGGATTGAGGGCCACCCTTCATTCTATGAGCGAAAGCTTGTACCTGTAGAGGGTCACGGAGTCTGCTGGGTATACACACTAGAACGCATGGGAGCACCCCGTATAAAATCAGGAGACTGGTATGACAGAGATAGAGCCTAAACTTTTAAAAGGTATCGAGGAGGCTAAGCTAACTTTCAGTAAACGAGCGAGTTTCACCAGTGCTAATGCCCATTTCATACGGGTGAAGCCTAATGGTTGCTGTGATGAAATGAACCTTGCCTCTTGTCATGGTGCTGTTATACATGAGCAGAGCGGGGCTATTGTTGCCTCTTTTTACAAAGGGTATCATATGTACAAAGGGTTTCATTATTTTCTAGATCAATACTACAATGAGATAATGCCAATTTTCAATGAACAATTCCTTATCCCTTACAAAGAAGGAGACAAGTGTATTGTTGTTGATCCCGATGGGCCGGGTAATCTAGCCATCATGGCTATGATAGCATCAAGGCAGCCTTGGGAGTACCCTAATGCTATACATAGATACATAGGCTATAGAGAAAAGTATCAACCTCTTATCTCTTTGTACCTTATGCACTATCATAAGAAGTACAATGGGAACCAACAGATAGGCTCCTTCTATCAAGACCATGATGTATTCTGCTCTAATATAGATGTTGCCCAATTTGCTCATTTTGTTACCTCATTAGAGTTTGACCCAGAGAAAGAACGCGACTCATTTAATGAAGGGAATAAAGAAGGAGTCTTTGATACCTTTCAGTTATCTGAGGGGACAAACCCTATTCATGCCCATGCAGTAAAGAAGCATAGGCAAGGGGCAGTAATTCAGAAGGGCTTCTTAGGCAGGGAGATGACTATATATCCTACTAATCAGGAGGAATTCTTAAGCATAGTGGACGAGACATTTGAAGAACATTTACCGAAGGAACTAATATATGCGGAGAGTACATAAATGTGTGGGATAGTTGGAGTAGCGGGCCGCCTCACTACTAAAGAAGAACAAGTCTTCAAGGACTTATTGTTTTTTGATACAGTTCGGGGCATACATTCTACTGGTGTAGTCGCTGTGGATAGCTCATTCAGTGTAAACACCCTAAAAAAGGCATTGCCTGCTCCTGAATTTTTAGAGCTGTCAAGGTTCTCTAAGGTCATGGGAGGAATCAACAGAGTTCTAATAGGTCACAACAGATCCGCTACCTCTGGTAAAGTAATAGATGAAAATGCTCACCCCTTTACTCATGGCAACATAGTAGGAGTGCATAATGGTACACTTGATAGGACTCATAAGCTACCTGAGAAGCACACTTTTACAGTAGACAGTGACAATTTAATCTACTCAATGGATAAAGAAGGAGTGGCTGCTACCTACAAACTCTTGCAGGGTTCTTGTGCTATGGTGTGGTGGAATAAACAAAGCAATACCTTGCACATGTTACGTAATGATGAGAGACCTCTGCACTATGGGTATCTTAAAGGCTCTGAAGTCATTGTGTTTGCTTCTGAGCTTGAGATGCTGCGCTTTGCAGTCCGAAGGAAAGGCTTAGAGTTTGAAAAGGATGAGACATACTCTGTGGCTACAGATACTTTGTATACCTTTGAGGTTCCTCAGAATATAGTAAAGAATATCTACAAAGTAGAGAGACCTACTATAACTAAGCTAGAGCCTGCTCCTTATGTAGCTCCTATTATTAACTATTATCATCAAGGTAGCCAAGCAGCATACGGTAGAAGGAATGACAGAATCAAGGATGGTAATAAGGCGAAGGGAAAGAAAGGCCCAGTCTTAGGAGGCTTCTTAACTAAAGGGGTCACTTGTGCCTTTAAGAATATACAACTTTTTGGCTCGTCTTTAGAGGGCAGGACGCTCTCAGGAGACTATAAAGTTAAAGTATATTTCCCTCAGAGTGAAATATATAAGTCTCTGCTTAGGACACTGCAAGGTGCCACAGTAGATATGCTGGGCACTATTGCTTGGGTAGACAATAAGAATGCTACCGAGCCTTTTATAGGTATAGCTCCTGATTCTGTTAAGCTTGTTAAGGCTTCAACTGAAAAAAAGGGTGGCCCCTCCGCTCAGTTTCCTAACTTGTCAGAAAAAAAGTGCACAAGGTATAATGGGCTGGAACGCACGGAGGGGTATTTATTACATGGTGAAGCGTATAATGTCTGGGACAATGTTACGGTAGACATGGACACATGGCTGCACTATACAGCATGTGGCTGTGCTGTATGTAAAGTAGCTCCTTCTATTTGGGACGCTGACCAACTCATATGGGAAAACATGAGAGATTTTTATTGTGATGATATATGCAAGGCTAAAGATAAAGAAGACCTTATACTAGGAGAAGCAGCTAATGGTTAAAATAGGAATAGATCCCGAAGTATTCTTAAAGGTACAGGGGAAAGTTGTATCGGCTCACGGTGTAATTCCGGGGACAAAAGAGAAGCCCTTTGAAGTCTCTAAAGGTGCTGTGCAGGTTGACGGCATGGCACTGGAATTTAATATTATTCCTACGGATAATGAGGATACGTTTATTGAGAATACACAGACAGTCTTGACCTCTTTAAAAGCTATGTTGCCTGCTAGGTCTACGTTGGTTTTTAATCCAGTGCATACGTTTACAGCCGACTACATGGCACTCCAGCCACCTGAGGCTAAAGAACTAGGGTGTAACCCCGACATGAATGCCTACGATATGGTGTATAATCCTATACCAAGAGGGGATGTCATTAATTTCAGGACAGCAGCAGGGCATTTACATATAGGCTGGAGGGATGATGATGAAGCCAATCTATCTGACCCGCTCCATATAGAGGAGTGTGCTATGGTGGCTAGAGAGCTTGATGTAGCCCTTGGTGCCCCTTCTTGCTTGTATGAACCCTTCACTGCCGGGAAGCAACGCCGCTCTTTGTATGGTGCTGCTGGTTCCTTTAGGCCCAAGCCCTACGGTATGGAGTATAGAGTGTTGTCTAATTTTTGGCTTAAGGAAGAAAGGGCTATGCGCTGGGTCTTTAATACCTCTAAGCAAGTGATGAAAAACATTATGAGCACTGCTTGTATTCGAGCCAAAGAAGAATGCCAAGACTATAGGGAGATGATTGATAAGGTCACTACTCAAGCTAGACTTGTCAGACTACTAAACAATAAAGTAGGCCAAAGGAATTATAGCTCAGATGAGAGGTATGCTTCTTATGCAACACTTTAGCCACATGAACCTTAGAGATTTAAACTCTAGGTACTCTGGCACTGTAGTAGAGGCTAAGTCTCGCCCTCTATATATTAATGATCTTCTACACGGAGAGGACGGAGTAGTAGTAGAAGGATTCTATTGCCACTCTGGTAGGCCAGTACGCCTTCCCTTCACTGCAATTAAAACCTCCCCTTTAAGGCTAGGGTACATCAACGGCTTCTCATACCCAGTGTATGTAAGTAGGAGACCTGCTAGACACTACAAGCAAGGAGTAAGTGAGCAAAACTTATTGTTCTCTAAAGGCGTTAACAGAGACAGGATGTCTATCTCTTTACGAGAAGATAATCAAACCATGAAGATGTTCTTCGACATGATGAACAACGTGTATCCTTCTTACACTGATGCACTAAGTATGGTAAAGTCAGAGGACTACTTGCCTGCTCAAGCCTTCTGTAGAGAGTTCTGTTTATTCTCTAAACGAAATATTATTGAAGTTCATTGGCGTAATAGAATAGTAGGAGAAATTCTAAAGGGCGAGGTAGAACTGACAAACACTTTCTTTTATTTAAATAATCACCTGAAGGAGAGGCTATGATAGTCCAAGACCTATTCGGTACTACCCCTAAAGTAGGGGAGGTAGGTATAGAAATAGAAACTGAGTTCAATAACGGTGAGGATGTAAGGAGTGATGTGCCTGCTGGTTGGTCTTATAAAGGTGATGGGTCTCTAAGGGGCGAACAGGCTGTAGAGTATGTCCTTAGGCAGCCTTGTAAAAGAAATAAAGTGGATCTTTATATAGATAGAATCTATGACTTCTTTGATATTGTAGAGCCTGATGAATCTGCTAACTGTAGTGTCCATGTACATATTAATTGCCAAGAACTAGATATAAAGGAGATGGTAGACATGGCAAGCATCTACTATATCCTTGAGCCTCTGCTAATCTCTTACTGTGGTGAGCATAGGAAAGGTAATCTCTTTTGCCTATCAGGCTTAGAAGCAGAGGAGCAACTCTTTGCCCTTGAGTCTATTAAAAGACATAACCCTAAGGTGTCCAGAGGGACTCATAAGTACGCTGCTTTGAACCTTAATGCCCTTAGAGAGTACGGGTCTTTAGAGTTCAGAGCAATGCGCTTCCCTATTACTAGAGAAGAACTACGTATTTGGATCAACATGTTACTTGAGATAAAGGACAAGGCTAAAGAAGTTTCAACAGCCGATGAAGTCCTTATGAAATTCTCAGAGCTGGGGCCATTAGGATTTGTAGAGTTTTATCTTCCTACTTACGGCAAGTATCTTGACCTCAAAAATCAAGATGACATTGAAGATATGCAGAGTGTTATGTACAGATTGCAGCCAGTGTTCTATGCTAATGAGCCAGAAGAAAGAGTAGAAAGAGCAGGGGATTTTTCTCACAATGGGTTCTCTCAGTTAGCCATGTTATTTCCTACTTCTAATGTGATCCAAGAAGAAAGTGCAGCAAGACAGCAAGCAAGGTTCTTTACTCTAGGCGATGATATCACAAAGAGTAATGGCAACTTTGTAAGATCTGGATCGTTGGGATATTATAAAACCATACTAGAATACTGCCCAAGAGCGGATATGCGTCTTCGTATAGCTTATGAGGATAGGGATTGGGGTAGCTTTGATGACAGGTACAGAGCGATATCTAGAAGTTATTATGAGGAGACTTTAAGAAGAAATGAAGAAGACGCGATGTTAGACAATGACAACTATGATTAAATCTCCAGTAGTTGCGAGGATCTGGACAGCTAATGGGTGGAGAGTGGGCCTTTATTGCAGGAGTGGGACTAAACTTATATACTATATATGCGTAGAGCCTAGTGGTGCTAAGCTGTATAAAAAAACTAAAAAATATTTAGTTAATTTAAGAGAGGCTCCTTATAGCGTGAAGAAGGCTATTAAGTTTATTAAATCTAGTGGGCCTTTGAGTAAAGAGGTTCAAAGAGAACTGAAGAAAATAAAAACAACAGAGAATAATAATGAGAACAATAAGTTGTAAAATATGTGATAAAGAAGAGAACTTTAGGATAGTAATCTATCGTATATCAGAGAAGTATGTTATAAATAATAGGCTGCCCACAGATGATTGGCTTGTGCCAATGGACACTGATGATGACTTATGTCCTGAGTGTCATCAAGCCTACTTGACTAATAAGGAGGCGGCCTTAGAGGCTATTATATTTAAGATGCAATCAGAAGCAAAGAACGAGCCTAAGGTAGTGACACTTGTACCTGAAATGGAGATAAATGATGAACTTTAAAGAAGTAGTAGCCTACTGTGAGGTAGCACCTGATGGGCCTTGGGTAGCAGGAGGGTCAGTCCGTAAAGAAGTTATGGGCTTGACACAAGACGCAGACTATGATATATTCTTTAAGGATGCGGGACAATTTGAGTACTTGTCCAATATATTTGACGAGACTACAGTAACTACAAATGTGTCAGAGTTCTCCAGAACCTACGACATAGAGGGGGCCATTATACAACTATGCTGCCCTAGTTTCCATGCAACTCCTAAGGAAACAATAGATAACTTTGACTTCACAGTTTGTCAGTACATTTATGACGGTGAAGACTTCTTAGTTGGGGAGACTGCTAAGGCCGATTGGGATTCAAAGGTACTGAAGATTGTACCGGGATGTACAAAGCTACGGTCTGCTCTGTATCACTCTCAGGCTTATATAGCTAGGGGGCTGAGGTTTACTACAGAGACTATGGATACTATTGTGAACTGTAAAGATACCTCGACTCCTTATAGTGGTAAAAAAGGTGAGGAGGTTAGGCCTCATGGAGAAGGTCACTATGGGCTACCAGCTCTTTTGCGCTCATTTAATGTGGGTACAATTGAAGCTGGAACCACATGTACAGTCCGATCAGGGGTTTCTACTCGTGAACAAGAGTATGAGGATAGATAATGAAAACTGTATGCAGAACCTATGAACTTTGTGGCCGCCTTTGGACAACATTCTATGGGACTCCTGCCGAGTGTGCTGAAGCTGATGGGGGCCATGATGAAAATTATTACAATGAAGTGTCGGGCTTTACTTGTTCACAGAGGGCTATTCTTTACATTGTGCGTGATATTCAGGAGACTACAGAATACAGGCAGATAGTTTGGTGGCATGAGTTTTGCCATAGTGTCTTGTATAGCTTGGGAGTACCAGCAGACCTTCATGATGAAGTTAAGGTTGACGCTGTAGCCCATATGCTTTATAATTACATGACCACTAAGAAAGGCCGTGTTAATCTAAACGGAGAAACAACATGACTAGAAGCATATTCTTATTACTGGTACTAACACTTTTTAGTGCTAATGCCGCAGCACCACAAATAGCGGTAAAACCTGAAAGAGTTATAGATTCGGAGCAAGTACAATGCCTTGCTGCAAATATATACCACGAAGCACGTGGAGAGTCCTTAAAAGGAAAATTTGCAGTAGGACACGTTACCCTAAATAGAGTAAAAAGTACTTTATTTCCAGATAGTATTTGTGGGGTAGTTTACCAAGCAGAACACAAAGAAAATGGACTACCTAAAAAATATAGATGCCAGTTTAGTTGGTACTGTGATGGTATG
>Ga0208920_1000088_pt1 | contig 27306 bp, 42 predicted proteins | sample 19_taG_FD_184094 | JGI IMG/M metagenome (GOLD analysis project Ga0208920, IMG submission 184094) | Marine viral communities from the Subarctic Pacific Ocean - 19_ETSP_OMZ_AT15317 metaG (SPAdes) (version 2) | ecosystem: Environmental > Aquatic > Marine > Oceanic | place: Pacific Ocean | collected...
GAGAAAAGTTAGCACCTCAATTAAGTTTCTTAAATGACATTGAACAACTACAAAGCTATCCACTAAAAGATACTTTCGAGATAAACGGGCAAAGGTATAAACTTACTTTAAATGTCGTTAATCAAACTGCAGGGCAGTATATGAGTGTAACACAGATATTAGCCGATGACGACAGGGATGTGTATTGGAGAAAGTTACATAGTGTACTAGCAGCAATAAGCCACCCGATAGACGACAAAGGAAACAAGCAAGAGCAACCAAACGACTACTACATAACTACAGCGAATGTCTTTAAAGACAATTTAACAATGGATATAGTTTACCCTTTATCTGTTTTTTTTTGCAGTCTTTATCCGATACTAACAAAAGGTATTCAGGACTATTCGGAAAAGCAGTTGAGCAAAGCGGAAACGATAACAACGGAAGTACAAAGAAGTTTGCGGAAAGATGGGGTTGGTACGTGACATTGGATAGTTTAAGCAATTCACGACCCGATAAATGGAAGTATTACTATGACATGGGGGTAATTGAGTTTTTAAACTTAGTGGCATTTTACAAAGATAAAGATAGAATGGAACGAATGAAAAATAAGAAATAATGGCAGATGTAATTTTAACCCCTGATTCATTTGATGAAAGCAGAATCATAGACGAAAGCAAAAGCATTGGAGGTATATTAACTAAGTTCGGAAATGAGTTAATAGAAGACTTAAAGTCATCAATAGAAAAGCACCAGTTAAGAGATACGGGCAGCCTTAGACAATCGCTAGATTTTAAAGTAGATTTGTTTGGCTCTACGTTTACTTTTCAGTTTATGCTTGCTGACTACTACGATTATATAGATAAAGGCGTACAAGGTGCAGGAGGTAAAAAGGCAGACGGTACACTATGGAAGAATAAAGGCGGCAACAGTGAATATAAATATTTCAGACTTAAACCCCCCGTGAACTTTTCTAATGTAGACGGTCAATCACTAAGACAATGGGCGAAAAGAAAAGGGATAAACGAATATGCTGTAAGAGAATCTATTTTTAGACAAGGTAAAAAAGCACGACCATTCTATTCAGAAGTTGTAACAGATGCAAGACTAGACCAATTAAAAAAAGATTTATCAAAAGCAATAGCATACGATGTAGGATTAGTAACTAAGGTACTAATGAAGAAAGGTTTGACTGTTAAATAAAAACACTTTTTTTTATATTATAGTGTATTATGGCAATAACAATAGAAAAAGATTTACCATCCTATAGTCCCGTTTATAATGAAATGGTAACTACATTATCTAGCACAAATGTAGCACAGCCAAATTTTAGCTACTTAATTGACGTATACATAAACGGATCAGTAACTAAAGAAGCACGTATAAGGGTTTCCCCTGAAAATGATTATAATTATGGAATCTTTGATGCTCATAGAATACTAGAATCTTTTGTTAATTCAGATGTAGGAGATACAACAGCAACCAATGGTATAGTAGGTAATGAAAATTCAATAATAAGTTATCAATTAAAGTTTGGTGAAGAGTACGGAACACCTTTAGTTCAATATCCTGATTTAACAGTGAACAGTGTTGTATATGCTTATAACGCTGCGCTTACTTATAATGAATTTGTAGACTATAACGAATCGGAAAGAATACTAAGAAGTAGCGTAAGAAAATACTTAACAGATCAGCCAACAGTAAACACAAGCATAACAGATAGTGGTTGGTTATATTTCATTCCTAGAACAACAACTTCGAAAGTAGACGTAATAGAGATCGAAACTTTTGATAGTGCAGGAGCAAGTATAGGAGTTTGGGAAATACAAAACAATACAACATTTGCAACAATAGGCGAATACTTATTACGAGTACCCTCGAATCCAGTTAGTATAAATCTAATAGACAATGCAGAATTTGCAAGCGGTGTACAACCCGTTATAGATTCATCTACAGCAAGCTACACGATCAAAGCCTTAGATTCAGGAAGCGGTGTAATAAGTGAAACAAAAACTTATAATATTCAAGAGCCTTGCAAATACGAAAAGCAAAGGTTAATTTTTCTTAACAAGTGGGGCGGCTTTGATGGTTTTAATTTTAATCTAGTGCATAGAGAAACAGCACAGATAGAAAAACGAAACTATAAAAAGAATCCTAAAAGGATAGATAGTTCAGGGGGTTATACCTACACTAAGCAACAAAGAAGCAAAGTACAGTATTATACTAAGTCAGTATCTACAGTTCAATTAACATCTAACTTTGTAAACGAAGAAACTTATAGGTGGTTAAAAGAATTGGTTGAAAGTCCTGAAATATATTTAGAGAATGAAGATAATGAGTTAATAGCATTGCAAGGAATTACTAATACTGAATGGACTGAAAAGACAGACGTAAATGATAGTCTATACAATTTAGAAGTTACGATAGAATTCACTAACGATAATTATAGACAACGTGGTTAAAGAACAGTTATTAATAAATAATATAGAAGTAGAACTATTAGAAAGTATTGAAGCAAATTTTACTTATTCTATTAGCGATATTAAAAACCCTGACCAAAGAAAAGCCGACTATTCTAAGACGGTTGTATTGCCAGGCTCTAAAACTATAAATAAGTTATTCGGGCATATCTTTGAAATTAATATAGACGGCACTTTTAATCCTAATCTTAAAGCCAATGTTAAATACTTAATAGATAGTGAGGTTATCTTTGATGGTATATTGAAACTAAACAAGGTTATCAAAAATGATAATGATTTAATTACCTATGAGGTAGTAATGTTTGGGAGGTTAGCAAATCTATTTAATGAGATAGGCGATTTAGAATTAACAGACATTCAAGACTTAGACGATTTCGACCATACATATACTAACGGTCACCAGTCAGACAGTTGGGCTACACAAATAGAGTATAACGGTGGCTCTATACCTTTTCAACTTGGTAACGGTTATGTTTACCCTTTAATAGATTATGGGTTTAATAATGATTTAACTACGTATGATGTCACACATTTATTTCCTGCGTTCTATGCTAAAGAATACTTCGAGAGAATTATAAGTGATGCAGGATTTACATATTCAAGTCCTAGCAACTTTTTTAATAACCAAAGATTTACAAGGTTAATCATACCGTATAACGGTGGTAATTTGGCTTTGTCAGATGCTCAAATAGAAGATAGGCTAATAGATGTAGATACACCCGAAAGCACAGCAGGACTATCGACTATGTTAGTTACAACGGGAGGTGCTACAACACCTTTAAGATACACAAACGAAATAACAGACCCAACCAACCAACACAACACAACAACGGGTATTTGGACGGTAGGAGAAAAAGGATATTATAATATTAATGCTAGTTTAGATGCTAACTTTGATTTAGTACCAAGTGGCGCACCTAGTAACGTAGTAGCGAATTTCTACATTAGAACATTAGTGCAGATTAAGGTTAACGGTACAGTAGTAGATGGTGGAGCGTATTATGTTTATCATGATGCTAGTATTCCGAATACTGGTTATACTACATCAGCAAGTCCAACATATCCCGACTATGACTATTGGCAAAGTGAAAGTGTTGTATTAGCTTATATATTTTCAGGAGGTTCACAGATAGCACGAAACTATGATCCCGAGAATAGGTTAGCCCCTCAAAGTTATAACCAATTCTTAGATGCAGGCGACACAGTAGAAATAGTTTGCTACAATCAAATTAAATTAATAGATATAACAGAGGACTTGTTCGAGGATGCAGCGACAAGCGGCACGTTTTACGGTGGTACGGTTACGGGTAATATACTAAGTGGAGTATTTAAAAATCAAGTTGTAAACAATAACATCTTAGAGGGTAATACTATTGATATGTATCAGACAGTCCCTAGAGATATAAAGCAAAAGGATTTTTTAATGTCATTGGTTAAGATGTTTAATTTGTTCATTGAGCCTGACAAAGACAACGAAAGAAACTTAATTATAGATACAAGGGATGAATTTTACAATAGTGATATAGTAGATTGGAGCGAGAAACTTGATGTAAGTCAGGATTTGGAAATGTTGCCAATGGGCGAACTAGATGCAGGCGAATACTTGTACACCTACAAAGAAGATAAAGACTATTATAATACAGTTTATACAGATACTTGGAGTAGAGTATATGGAGAAAAAATACTAGATATAGATAATGATTTTTTAACCAATACTAAAAAGACAGAGTTAATATTTAGTCCAACACCAATAGTAGGTCAACAAACACAGGACAGGGTAGTACCTACGATTGTAAAGATAGACGACAACAACCAATCTAAAAGAATAGAATCTAATATAAGAATTTTGTTATATGGGGGGTTAATATCAACGGTTCAAGGTTGGGTACATGGTCAGACTACAAGATTTGACTATCCGTTTGCAGGAATGGTTGACGATCCTTTTGCAATGGCATTTGGTATAAACTATTCTTTACCTAGAGAGATATACTACGACAATACATTTAACACTATTTCTTTAAATGACGATAACCTATATAATAGATACTGGTCAAAATTTATAACAGAAATTACAGACAAGGATAGTAAGATAGTAAAGGGTTGGTTTTTATTAACCCCCTCGGATATTAGAAAGTTATCTTTTCAAAAGTTGTATAGATTTGATAACGCTTATTTCAGATTGAACAAAGTTGAGAATTACAACCCTAAAGACTACAACCTAACTAAATGTGAATTTCTTAAACTAAAGACAGTAGATATATTTTCGTCTACAATAGGCGAGGTAATAGGCGGCAAAGGTGAGAGCATTGGAAACGATGACAAGCCCGTAAACGGTGGCGAGTTTTCGACAAAACCAAGTGGCAACAATTACAACGCTAAAAGCCAAGAGGTACAAGGAGAGGACAACTACATTAATCAAACAGCCGACAATATAAAAGTCAAAGGAGATAACAACAGAATTGCAGGCGATACCAAAAACATAGTTATACAAGGCGACAACAATAGGATAAATGCAGGGATAGAGAATGTTACCTTAATCAACTCTAATGATTTAACGATAGATAGTAGTAATGTCACATACATTGACGGTGTAGCAATGAGTGGGAGTGATGTAGTGAAAGAGAAAAGCGCAGACTTTACACCCGACTTAAAAGTAACTACTTACGAGGTAGATACAAGCGGTGGCGATGTTACAATTAACCTACCAACTTACAAAGCACCTCCCGTACCTTTCGAGGGTAAGATATGGAACTTTAAAAAGATGGAGAAGAAAAAGAAAATGATAATACTTGCAAATGATATAGACGGCAAGACAAAGCAAACTATTAAAGGGCAATATAGTAGTGTTCAAATTCAATTTGATGGTGAAAAATATATAATAATATAATATGAGTTATTTAAAAGAAGTCCTAATAATAAAAGACACCGACAGAATGTTTAGCGAAAATATGGGGCGAACTCATGTAAACGCAAACAATAGAGATAGATGGTATTTACTATTCGCCTTTAAGTTAGACGGTGTAACAGAAAAGTATTTAGATATATTGTTAGGCTCAGTATTAGCACGAACAAATGACGATTTTGTTTATGAGTTTAGAATTAACCAAACTTTAAGAGGTGGCTCTTCTACACCTACATTTAATTCTGTAACAGATTCAGACTTTCAAATAGCAATTGGAACGGGTGAGGATTATGTAGATGACGGTGATAAACTCTACGCAAAGTATGTAGAGGGTAATAGATACGATAGTAATGGTTTACCAAGCAGTGTGCTATTAAGCGGTTCAGATGAATTAATTATAACGTGTCGCCCCGTATCAACAAATTTAGATATATTAAGTAGTGTTAACTGGAAAGAAATAGAAATATAATATGACTACATACATCACAATTACAACCACAAGCGATACGATAAGAGTAGATTTTAACGATATGGTTACACGCCCTGACGTTAATTCTTATGATGCTAGTTTTAAGCGTTCAGGATTAATGCAAATATTTCATAACTATAGCCCTGAAATGATTATAGTAAAAATGTGGGACGGTACAAAATGGCTTTTATCATTAGACGGGAATAATGATACTTTCCCAGTTACAAGCATAGATACGGGCGACGGTTCAGGGGCGCAAGTTCCTTCAACTATGATTGAATTACACAACTTACTAGAAGAACTATTATTGGTATAACATGGCAGCAACGGAAACTATAAGCATAGACATACAGATAGAAGCGGCAAAAGGTGCAAAGACTTTAGGCGAGTTAGAGAACTCCTTAGACGAAATGAACAAAGCTATTAGGGAAGTACCTAGAGGTTCTAAAGAATTTGACAAACTATCTAAACAAATTGCATCTACTAGTGCAGAGGTAAAGAATCTTGAACTAGGTTTTGAGGGATTAGATAAAGAGGGTGTAGCAAGTGAATTAGGTTCTGTTACGGGGGCTATTGGAGATATGACAGCCGCTTTCATTTTGTTTGGTGACGAATCAGAAACTTTGCAAGAGGTAACTAAAAACATTGAACAAGCTATTGCTGTATCAATGGGGTTAAAAGGTGCAATAGAGGGTGTAAGTTCAGCGCAAAAACTTTATAATAATCTAGTCAAGACTGGTAAACTACAGACGATGTTGCAAACAGCAGCACAAAAAGTAGCAACAGCCGCAACGTGGTTATGGAATGCAGCACTAACCGCTAACCCTATTATGTTAATTGTGGCAGGTGTAGCAGCATTAACAGCCGCATTAGTAATATTTACAAGTTCAACAGACGAAAACACAAGGGCGCAAGAATTAAACAATGAAGCAAGGACAAAAGCAGCCGAAGCAGTAGCCGAAGAAAGAAACAAAATAGACGAATTAGTAGGAACATTAACAAGAGAAACAAGCAGTCGAAGAGATAAAGCGGAAGCAATTGCAGAACTTCAAGACGCTTATCCTGAATTTTTGGGTAATATAGATTTAGAAACAGCAAGCCAAGAAGAACTAAACGAAGCGATACAACAACAAATAGAATTAATTGAACTACAAGCAAGAGCAAAAGCATTAAGTGAACTTAGAGCAGAGCAATTAAAAGAACAGATAAAAGCTGAAACAGAAGTACTAACTGAATCTAACGAAACTTGGGCGAGTTGGGGGTTATCATTTACGGATGCAGAATTGGCACGTAAAGTAGCAAATGCAGAAAGTCAAAAATCTATTAATCTAGCACAAGAAGAGATAGACGTACTAGATGATTTAATAAGTACAGTAAATAGCGAGATAGATTCTAAGACGGCTTTATTCGATGCCAACAAAGACGCAGAAGAACAAGCGCAAAGAATAGCAGCAGGAGAAAAAACAAGGAACGAAGCAAGAGCGAAAAGAGAAGAAGAAAATAAAAAGAGGTGGGAAGCAAACAAAGGATTAAGAGAGGCACAAGCTTTTCATAGACGAGCAGAAACAGAAAGTATAGAACTAGAATCTAAAGAGGTTGTAAGAATTAAAACAGCCGAAACAGAAGCGTTAATAGATTTAAACTTTCAGGTAGGCGATAGTGAAGAACACTTAGCCCACATGAGGGAATTAGAACATCAAAAACTATTAGATAGATTAGCCGAAGAAGATGCAGCACGACAAGCCAATATAGATAAAATTCAAGGCGGTTTAGACTTCTTAAATGCATCAGCAGATTTATTTTTAAAAGACGAAATCAAAAGAGATAAGATAAAGAAAAAACTAGCGGTTGCACAATTAGCAGTTGACACAGCAAGGGCGATAAGTTCAGGAATTGCAGCAGCAGCAGGAATTATGTTTCCCGGTAACATCATTGCTTTTATTCCAACAATGGCGGCTATACTTGGAAATATTGCACAAGCAAAAGCATTACTAGGAAGTGCTGGAAGTGTTGGAGGTAGCGCAAGTATTAGCGGTTCAAGTGGTTCGATTGGTGGAGGTAACGGAATTTCATTAAGTCCAGTTAGTAACACAAATACAATTTTAGGCGAACAAGCAACACAAGTATATGTAACAGAAAGCGATATAACAACCACACAAAATAAAGTTAATGTAATAGAGCAGCAGGCAACATTTAAGTAATTAAACACATTTAAAATATATTATTTAGCATGGAAAATTTAATAGAATTAGTCATAGACCAGGACGATGAAAGCGGTGTAGATTATATTGCACTAGTAGACCATCCTGCAATAGAAAGTAATTGGAGAGCATTTAACAAGCAAGAGAAAGCAAAGTCTAATTTTGCTGTAGAGGACGAAGAAAAAAGAATTATAAGCGGTGCTTTAATGGTTGCAGATTTACCTATTTACAGAAATGACGAACGTAATGGTGAACACTATGTAGTCTTTAGAAAAAATACTATTAAGGATATAGTATTTAAATTCTTTAGAAACGAGTTTACAAGCAATACTAATCTTATGCACAATTCTAACCAACTTGCAGACGGTGTATTCTTATTTGAATCATTTTTAATCGACAAAGAAAGGGGAATAGAAACACCTAAAGGCTTTGATAAATTAACAGATGGTAGTTGGTTCGGTTCTATGAGGGTAGAGAATGACGAGATTTGGCAGCAAGTAAAGGACGGTACTTTTAAAGGATTTTCAGTTGAGGGAATATTTGCTCAAACCAAAGAAAAATCAATAGAAGAAAAGCAAATAGAAAAGATAATAGACATAATAAAAAACGCTTAGAAGTAATAAAAAAGCAAACAATTATATTATTAATCAAACACTTATAAAAATGAGTAAAGCAAAAGAAATCTTAGATAAGATTAAAATTGAATTAGGGATTGAAAAAGAACTAATAGAAGAGCCAAAGGAAGTAAAAGAAACTTTCTTAGATGCTGCATTAGCAGATGGAACTTTAGTGCAGATCGAACCTGAATTAGTAGAGGGTGCGGCTGTAATGGTTCAAAACCCTGAATCGGAAACTGGATTTAGTCCAATGCCTGACGGTGAGGTTGAACTTGCAAGCGGTGAAATAATCACTACCGTAGACGGTGTTATAACTGTTATTGTTGCGGTTGCAGAAGAAGAGGTAGTAGAAGAAGCATCCGAAGAAGTTGTGGAAGAAGAAATGGAAACGGAAGAGCAAAGAGTAAGAAAGATAGTAGAATCAACTATTAAAGAATCACACTTTGCAAGCGTTGAAGAGGTAGCAACTTTAAAAGAAGAAAACGAATCTTTAAAAGGTTTAATTTCTGAAATGAAAGAAGCACAAACAAAATCTACAGAAGCATTTTTAAAAGCAGTAGAAGAGTTGGCAAATGAGCCTGCAAAAGAACCAATTAAAAAGACAAAGAAATCTTTTAGCGGTTTAGAGAAAAAGAAAAACATATTCGAGAGATAATAATATAATAATATAAACTAAAAAACAAAAATTATGGCATTTGACGTAACGGCATTATCAGCCTACATAGAAGACCAGGACTTTCCATTAATTGCACAGATGCAAGCAACGGGAGGACTAGCAAGCAAAGTAAATATCCAGACGGGTATTAAAGGAAGTTCTAATTTACAATTCTTAGACACAGACGTAATCTTTCAAGATGGTTCTGCTTGTACAAGAACGGGAAGCGCAACAACAGCGTTTACACAAAGAACACTTACAGTAGGTTCTGTAACAATCGCAGAAGATTTATGTATCAAAGACCTTAACGGATATTGGTTACAAACTAAATTAAAGCAAGGTTTTGCAGGTGAACAAGAAGTACCTATGGACATTGAAACAGTTTGGTTAGAGCAAAAAATGAACAAGATTCAAAATGCTTTAACAATTTCAGATTTTCAAGGTGATACTTTAAGTGGAACAAATAACTTATCTTACTATGACGGTCTTTTAAAGATTGTTGATGCAGCAGCAGGTGTTGTTCCTGGTAATACTGGAGGGGTAACAGTAGCAACTACTATTTCAACTACTAATATCTTAGCAATTTTAGATGCAATGTGGACAGCTATTCCTGAAAACATTACTAACGCAGAAGATTTGACTTTATGGTTACCAGTTAGACTATATAAGATGTATGTAATTGCATTGAAAAACGCTAACTTATTCCATTATAACGGTGACGATGGACAAGAAACTTTATACGGGACTAGCCTTAAATTAGGTGTGACAGTTGGTTTACCAAGTGCAGCAGGTTCAGAAAGAATGATTATCGCTAGAGATTCTAACATTACTATCGGAATGGATGGTAACGAAGAAGAAGATGACATGAAAGTAAGACTTGACCCAGTTACAGACAAAAAAGTTTTATTCGATGTTGACTTTAAAAGAGGTGTACAAATTGCATTTCCTGACGAAGTAGTAGAATTTACTTTAGTACCGTAAGATTAAAAATTAAGATTAATAAACATTAAAGAGGGTGGGTAAAATAGCCTACCCTTTTTTATTATAAAAAAACTATAATTATGGCATGTGCATTAACACAAGGATTCGCTTTAGATTGTATGGATTCAATGGGAGGTTTAAAAGACTTTCTAGTAACTCCGTACGTAGCAGCCCAAGCAACAGTAGCAGCAGGAGAGATAACGGCTATAGCCAACTCTGGAAGTGTTACATATTACAGATATGAAATAGATAATGAAGAGGCAGGATTTGAAACTTCAACGGCTACCGATAGAAATACTGGTACAACTATTTCAGAAACTACTTTAACTTTATTACTTAAAAAATTATCATCTACTAAAAATGTAGAACTAGGTTTGTTATCAATGAACAGACTATCTATTATCGTACAAGATAATAACGGTGTTTATCATTCGTTTGGTTATGACAACGGTTCTAATGTATCAACTAACACTAGTGGAAGTGGTACAGCATTTGGAGACTTAAACGGTTATACAGTTGAGGTAATGACTAAAGAAAATCATAAACCCTATACAGTTGACGCTACAGTAGTGGCAGGATTAACAATAGTATAAACAACTTTTATTTTTGTCTATTAAAGCATCTCTAAGGGGGTGCTTTTTTAGTTTGTAATAAATCGTACTTTTTTTATATTATAGTGTATGGAATTAAAGAAAGAATGTATAGGGGTGAAATACCCTACTAAAATTGGTTATGTTATCATTGAAGATAATATAGGTAAATTTGAATTATACAAGTTGTTGAAATTAGACGTTTTTAAACCTAAGAAGAAATCTAGTGATAAGTCTAAATAAAGATAGCGTAAACCAGTTTGATTTAACTTTAACAGAAAAGACTACAGTTTCTAATGTGGTTTATTTGTTTGAGTTTAAAAGCGACCAAACCAAAGAAAGGTTCTTTTGTATCATTGAAGATACTTCTTTGCATCCTGCAAGGTATAACGCCTTTACTTTTACCGAGGGCAACGATGTCCCTTTAGATGGTGAATTGGTTTTAGGTGAAACGGGGTTTTATCATTATACGGTTTATGAACAAACAAGCACTACGAATTTAGACCCTGACAATACAGACGGGATAGTAGAACTTGGTAAGATGAAACTTATCGGTGATGACCAACCCGTTTATGTTGGTTATGATCCTGACGAGGGGGTAGTAATTGTAAATGGAAATGCTTGTCTACCTGCAACTGTTAAAAACTCAAACAATAGTTATAACACAACAGCAGCAAGCGGCTATACTTTTAGTTTACCAGATATTAATTTTACAGATTCGGATGGCTCAACGGCTAGTGTTCCAAGCATGGAAGATTTAGTTTGTACACCATCGGGAAGTTGTGCAGATGCAGATATAGAAATAAACGGAACACCTTTTACATCGGTGGCAAGTGGAGCAACAGAAGATATAATAGTTAAAGATACTGACGGGGTACAAGTAGGCTCTAAAGTTGGTAGTGAATGGATAGTACCATTAGGCAACCCAAACTATACAATTGATAATAGTGATGATAGTTTTAGTCAGGTTATTAATTCAGACACAACCCTAACAGACATTAATGTAACAGATTCAGACGGCTCAACAAGTGCATACCCTAGCAATAAAGACTATGTATGTACTCCATCAGCAAAGGATATTACTTTTAGGTGTAACTTTGCAAAAGGTGTTTATCCTAGTTCAATTGTAACTATAACAAGCAACAACGCAGGAACTTACACAAGTATCGCAGACGATGGAGCAAGTGGAACAATTACATTAAGTATAAACGGTGGTTCTTTTGTTGCTTTTTCAAGTCCTTTGGTATTGGTTGCAACTGACACTATACAATTTAAAAGAACATTAATTACAGCAAGCGGATATACAGAAATAACAGGAACTTATGTCTAAGAAATTCGAGGTAAATACACATGATTTTAATCCTTTAAACATAACGGGGTTAAAATTATATTTGAATAGGTACAACGCAACTCCTAGTAGTTGGTTAGATGTATCTAGTAATGGCTATAATTTTGTGCAAGCAACAGCGACTAAACAACCTGTTATCGGGATTAATAATGTTGCTTATGATGGTGTTAATGATTGGCAAGGCTTTAATATTTCTAATGTTTGGAGTGGTGATAGTTCAGGAATATTCTTTTTTAGTGGCTATAGACCAACTGCAGGAGGTAGTATTTATTTATGTTCTGCCGATAATTCTACCACAAATAGCCATATATTTTTTAATTTAAGCGGTGCAGGGCAGTTGTATTTACAGGTAAAAGACTTACCAACATTTGACAATATAATGACCTCGACAAATTCTATTTCAGTAGGAGACTATTTTTATGGATATATAAAAAGTGATGGCTCTACCTATACAATGAATTTAAACGGTGTTAATGAAACTTTAGTAGTAGTTAGTGGTGTAAATGACGGTAAATGGTTTTCTAATGTTCCTAGTAGAGATAATTTAACTATTGCATCTATTATAAGGACTACAATAGTTGTAAATAAACCAAGAATTAATAAAACGATTTATAGTAACGCTGCTTTAAGTAGTGGAGAGATTGACGATATTATGAATTTCATGAGTGACGAAAATAATTAAATGAATGCAATTTTAAAAGATACAGAAAAGGAGTGTATAGATTTAATTGAATTTATAGATTCAAGGGTTAACACTATTTTTACGGGTGAAACTAAAACATACACCTATTGGATGAAGCACCCTGAATTAGAAAAATATGCAGTTGTTGTTGATTTAAAAGATATAGAAATGTTAAATGATAAATACCCGCAAATCTTAGCAGGATTCGGACAAATATTAATTGATAGCGTGGAAGAAATAGACAGTACTTGGATAGTAACACCTGACGATTTAGACATATAAAAGATGGAAATAAAAGAAAAATATAAATTCATATACAGCAATTTCGCTACACATGAAGCGCCTATATTCAAAGAGGTTAAAAAATACAATTGGGTAGTATTCGGAATTGATAAACCTTATTACAATCGTTATCCTGACTATTTAATTAATCTTTATAACACCTCAACTAAACACAATGCCGTTATTAATGGTTATGTAAAGTATATTTGCGGTAGAGGTTTTGAGGTAGTTAATACAGCTTTAACAGTACAAGAGAAAGTACAGATAAACGCTTTTATAGGTAATGCCAACCAAGACGAAAATCTAAACGAGGTTAACGAAAAGTTAGTTAAAGATTTTAAACTATTTGGTGGGTTTTATTTGCAACCTATCATTAACAAGAAAGGCGATAAAATAGCCGAATACTACCACATAGATTTTAGTAAGGTCAGAGCAGATAAAGACGATGAAGAATTGTTTTATTTTACTTCGGATTGGGGAACAAGAAACCCAACTAAAAATGAAGACTTTAAAGAATTACATTTATTTCCAAATGACTTTTCAGAAGTAGACAAGAATAAAGACTATGTAATAGTTTATAAATCTTATAGACCAGATTTAGGTGTATATCCTTTGCCACAGTATCAACCTGCAACGGCAGCAATAGAAACAGATGCAGAGATAAGCAACTATCATTTAAACAACATTAAAAATGGGTTTTCAGGCGGTTACTTAATCAACTTCAATAATGGGATGCCAACAGAAGAAGAAGCGCAAACCATAGAGAAACAAGTAACAGAAAAGCATACGGGTAGTTCTAATGCAGGTAGATTTGTATTAAACTTTTCAGACGGCAAAGACAAAGAAGCAACGGTAACGCCATTAACCCCGAACAACTTAGACGAGCAATTTACAACACTAAGCGAGCAGATAAAAGAATCTATCTATATAGCACACAATGTCGTTAATCCTAGTTTATTAGGTGTAAAAGATTCACAAGGGGGTTTAAATAATAATGCTGACGAATTACGAACTAGCCAAAGTTATTTTCAAAACACTTTTGTAACACCTGAACAAATGGTTTTCGAGAGGTTATGGAATACGCTTTTAAGAATTAACGGAATAAAAGGAACAATAAAGATAAAAGAAGTAGAGCCTATAACGGTACAGTTTTCAGAATCTACAATAACAAGCGTATTAACTCAAAATGAAATTAGAGAACTGTTAGGATATGAACCTTTAGGAGTTAAAGAAATTGCAAAGACTAACATGTCTAAGGAACAAGCAGAAGACGACTTTATAATATCAGAATTTGAGAAGTACGGAATAGACGACAGCGAGTTTGAAATATTAGAAACTAACGAGGTAAACTTTGAAAGCCATCAAGATTGTTTAGATTCAGAGGAATTAATAAAACAAAGGTTTTCAAAAAATGAATTTGCAATAAGTTTAGAATTAACTAATATAGATAGACAAGTTTTAGACATGATAGCTGAAAACCCTACTATAAGACTATCAGAAGTAGCCACAGCAATAGACAAAAGCTTAACAGAAACAAACGAGATAGTAAGCAGGTTATCACAGTCAGGAGCATTAAGGGTAAACGATGGTGTATTTGAAGTAACTTCTGACGGTTTAGAACACTTAGAAGATAACAAACCAACAGAGAAAATATTTGTAGTTTATAAATATGCTGTTCGTAGTGACGTACCAAAAGCAGAAAGCGGTAGTAGAGCATTTTGCAGCCGTCTAATGGCTTTAAATCAAAGTTACACTAAAGATAATATAGAATCTATTTCAAGAACAGTTGGTAGAGATGTATGGACTAAAAGAGGTGGATGGTATCATAACCCAAACACACACGTTAATACACCATATTGTAGACACATTTGGAATCAAAGAGTAGTAAGAGTTAAAAATTAAGAAACATGGCAACAGTATTATTTATAAATGAGACATATTTGAAGAACAATTCTGTAGTAGATGAGAATACAGATATGAAAGTCATTCAACCTACTATAGAAGATGCACAAAACATACATTTGCATCCAGTTTTAGGGAGTGACTTATTCAATGATTTAAAAGATAAGATAATCAACGATACATTAAGTGTAGACGAAGAAACACTAATACAAAACTATATCGCCCCTATGCTTTTAAAGTGGGTTTTAATGGAACTTACTACTACTATGCATTTTAAATACCGTAACAAGAACGTAAGCACTAAGAACAGCGACAATGCTGTAAGCGTAGATTATACGGAATATAGACATTTGTTAGATACGTGGAGAGATAAAGCCGAATGGTACACACAAAGGTTAATAGATTACTTGTGCGCAAATAGTTCTACATTTCCAAAGTACACAAGCAACAGCGCAACGGATGATTTAATTCCTACAGATACTTCTTATCGTACTTCTATGTGGTTAGGCGGTGGGAGTTCTTGCAATGCTAAATACAAAAGAATTTATGACAAGTAAGAAAAGACGTAGAAAAGACGTAGATAAGGAGTTAAAAAAATACTTTGCTAAAAAATTGAAAAACAATGTACAGTTACAATCAGATAATAAAAAGGATTAAATGGTTTGCCGATAATCACAGACAAGTTAATTCTTTTGGTAATGGTGATTTGTGGGAAGTTATAGAGCATGACCAGTTAGCAGATTTTGAATACCCTTTGATCTTTTTGGTAGATGTTCCGAATACTATTAATGCTTCTGTAGATAGTACAGCGTTTGATGTTTATTTTATGGATTTAGTTCACAAAGACGAAAGCAACGAGAACGAAGTAAAAAGCGATCAAAAAAGAACAGCACTAGATTTAATTGCCTTTCTTAAACAAGATGCAACTTTAAAAACGAATAGTATAGTAGTAGGAAAAAATAATACATTAACATCTTTTACCGAGAAATTCAATGATGAGTTAACAGGGTGGAAAATGAACATACAACTAAATCAACCATTTAATTACAACAGTTGCCAAATTCCTTTTGTATAATGGGCTTTATTTTGTTTTTCATATCTTATATAGCGAGTGTAATATTTGCGCCTTTAGGTTTAATTTATGCTTTATTTTGTAAAGGTAGAAACGAATACTTCGGTAAGGTTGCTTTATCTATTGACCAGTTAGACAATGTTATTATGTCGAAATTATTTAATAAAATTCTAATAAAAAAAGGCGGCTATCTATTTGGTAATGAAGACCAAACAATATCTTATTGCATAGGAAAGAATAAAGAATTAAAAAAATTAACAAAATTTGGTTATTTTTGGAGTAGATTTTTAAATAAACTAGATGCTAATCATGTTGAGGACGCAGTAATAAACGAAGAAAAATGAGTTACAATGTAAAAATAATCAGAGAAGACGAGAACGGAAACGTAGTAGAATCTGTAAATTGGGCTATGCCAACGAAAGAAGAATCTATTGATGTATTTGAAGAATTTGAAACATTCGGAGAAACAAGTACCTTAATTAAAGTCTATCCACACATAGGAAACAGACCAAACGACAGAGGGTGAGAAAAAACCTTTTATATATCTTAATACTAACTTTTGTTTTAAATTGCTTAAACGGTTTATTATGGGGGTATATTAAAGACTTAACGAGCTTTAGTCCTTACTATGCAATACAATCACTTTCTTTTGTTGGTTATACGTATGTAATTTATAGTTTAGTTAATGGTTATAGTCGTATAATATCAAAGTCTATTTTACTAGTTACTATCAGTAATTTGGTTGATGAGCTATTTTTTAATCCTACCCTTTTTGAATATAACGAATTTATGGCTTTCGGGCTTATATTAGTCTTTTTAATAGAGGACTTATTAAATATTAAAAGAAACACAAACATAATATAATGGAGGATTTACTTGGCACTTTAACAGAATTAGGTATAGGCGGTGCAATCGTTGGAATGTTTTATCTTTTCACTTTAAGATTTGAAAGGCAACTAGAAAAGCAAAGAATCTTACACGAGGAAGAAAGGGAGAAACAAGAACTTAGACACGCAGCCGAGCGCAAAGAATGGAGAAAGACAGTTGAGAATTTTGAACATACAATGGCAGAATTTAACAAAACTCTTATGGAAATGAGAATAGAATTTGCAAAAGGAAAATAACTAACTATGGAGTGGATTAGAGGGGTTAGAATTGCATTCATAATATTAACTATAATTTATGTAGTTATTTATTTAAACATTGATAAGCTTAGAAGAGAAGAGGTTAAACAACCATTAAGATATACTTTTTTAGGTTTAGCTTGGTGTACTGGATCTTGGGGGGTAATTGGAGCGAATAAGCTACCTGTTATGCACGAATCTATTATAGCTTTAGCACCTTTTTTAATCGCCAGCTTATGGCTATTTGTAAAAGTAATTAGATTACAATATGAAAGTAAATGACTATGTATAAATTAAGCAAAAGAAGTTACGAAAGACTAAACGGTATAGATGCTATATTAATAGCGATAGTTACCGAAGCAATCAAAGAAAGTCCTTATGATTTTGGTATTCCTAAACTTGGAGGAATGAGAACAGCCGAAGAACAAAATATATTGTTTGCTAAAAAGAGATCAAAGTGTGACGGCTATACTAAGAAATCATACCACCAAAGCGGTAAAGCGTTTGATATATTCGCTTATGTGGACGGTGGGGCTAGTTGGGATAAGGAATATTTAGAGCCTATTGCTAAACACATTGTAAAGGTTGCTCATGAAAATTTCGATATTAATTTAGAATGGGGAGGAAACTGGATCAACTTTAAAGACATGCCACACTTTCAAATATAAGACTATGAAAAAGGATAGAAAGAAGCTAAAAGATACTAAACTTGGAATTTTCTTAAAAGACAAAGCCCCTGACATACTAGATAAAGTTGGCGATATATTACCTAGCAATGGTGCATTAGGCATTTTAAAGGAGGTTATAAGTAAAGACGATACATTAAGCGCAGAAGATAAAGAAAGAGCCTTACAACTCATTAATAAAGAAATAGAAGAACAAAGAGAAGTTACAAAGAGATGGCAAAGCGATAACGAAAGCGGAAACAAATTAGCAGCAACAGCAAGACCAATTACATTGCACTTTGTTAGCTTGTTAATTCTTAGCTATTTTGTAATGGGATATTGCGAAATATATGTTCCTGCAGAGTACACCAGTTTATTAGTTGTTATCGTTCCAACAGTTTACGGTGGGTATTTTGCTCTTAGAGAATTTGGTAAACATAGTAAAAGGAAAAATAAATAAATTTACATAACTACTTGATTTTAAACCCTTAGCATTAATTTGTTAGGGGTTTCCTTATTTAGAATCATTATAAATAACATATATTATATAATATTACTTGTGTATTAAATTAATATTAGTACATTTGTATAACAAAACAAAGAGATATGATTTATTTAAGAGAAAAAAGAAGTGGAAATTTTGAGATTTCAAACAAGAAAGAGGCAACGGTAAAGATATTTAAAAAGAATTTTTCAAGTTTTTGGAATGACAACATAAAAAGAAGAAGAAAAAAAATAATTAAAGGAACTTATAGTAAATCTCAAACATATTTTAGCACATCGGCAGAATTTTTAAACTATATAAAATAAAATAAAATGAGTAAACCAAAATTTAAACAAGTGCAATTTCCTAAAAGTCTTTATGACACCATAGAGAAACAAGCAAAGGAAAGCGAAAGAAGTATTAACAAGCAAATTATATTTTTGCTAAAAAAAGCTTTGAAGAAATGAAAGAATTAAATTTTACAACAATTTGTGCAGCCATTATAAACGAGCATACTTTTATAGAAGAAGATAAAGACAATGTAATACTGTTAACTTTAGAGAAAGGCGATTATTTACAGATCACTTATGAGGGCAACGATATTATAGAGTTTGAGACTATGATAAACGATGAAGTAGAAACTTGTAGTTTTAAGCAGTTTCAAAATGAACAGATAGAAGCACTTTTACATGATTACTTTTTTAGTCAAGATGAAGCAGAAGATAACAGAAGTCAAGAAGAGATAGACGGCTTTGTACATGGTACTTTGTAAATGTAACACAGTAAAAGATTATGAAAAAAAAATTTTTATTATTTGCAGGAGATGATTACTACCCCGAAGGAGGTGCATACGATTTTAAAGGCTCTTTTGAAACAACCGAATTAGCAGTAAAGGCACACGACCCAAACGAACATAGATACGATGGTGGTTGGGCTAACATATTTGATTTAAAAGAAGAAAAAATTGTTAAGCAATTTAGTAGAGGTAATTGGTATGAAGGTGACGCTGAAATATATTAAACCTAATGGATGATAATAAAAACTTTTAAATTATGAATGAGATACAGATTGAAGAAAACAAAAAGCTAATAAAAGAATTGGAAGCGTTTAAATCAAAATATTATTTAGACCCAACCGAGTACAATGATGTAAATAATGTCATTGATATTGTAAGGTTGAAAAATATAGCACTAAGCAAACAATAATTTAATTGATTTTATTATGTGTTAGGCTCATTTTCAATTGATGCCTAACGCTAAGTGTATGGGGAGTTTTAATGCCCTATAAACAATGTTGTGTGTAGTTTTAAAAAAGATTAGATAGATGAAACAAGAAATAATAAACGAAGATTGGCAAATAGCAATAAAGCAAATTGCAAATAATAGCGTAGACTTAGTAGTAACTGACCCACCTTATGGTATGGAATTTCAAAGCAATTTTAGAAAGACCAAACACAAAAGTATCCAAAACGATGACAACCTTGATTGGTTGGGTGATTGGGTAAAAGAACTAAAGCGTGTATGTAAAGATGAAGCACACCTTTATATTTTTTGTTCTTGGCATCACATAGACCAATTTAAGCAACAAGTAGGGGCGTTGTTTAATGTTAAGAATATATTGATATGGGAAAAGAACAATACAGGAATGGGTGACTTAGAGGGTGACTACGCCCCGAAATATGAAATGATACTATTCTGCAGTAACGGAAAGAAAAAATTAAATGGTGGGCGTGATGCTAACATACTAAAAACTAAAAGGACACAGAACGAAAACCACCCAACCGAAAAACCAATAAACTTGATTAAATACTTTATAGAAAAAAGTAGCAACAAAGGTGATTTAGTTTTGGATACTTTTGGGGGAAGTTGTGGAACTGCAATAGCAAGTAGGCAAATAGAAAGGAATTGTATTTGCTTTGAAATTGAAGAAGATTATTGCAAGGTAGCACGTGAGCGATTATTTTCTACAACGATGAGCCTTTTTTAATATTACACACAATGAATGGTAATATGGCATTTCAGCCTACGGATTAATAACTAAAAATTTAATAACGAGAGAAAATATATTTAATAAAGACGGAAAGTTGATTGGACAAAATTGGCAAAGAGAAAACGGAAATTGGATGCACAAATGGACTGATTTTAGAAGTGATGAAGTTTTTGAAAAGCATAGTTGGAAAAACAAAGCAAAAGGTAAAGATGATGATAGTTGGACTTACGAAAACGTAGTAGGCTAATTTGCTATATTACGTGTTAGCTACTGCACGGTATTATTAAAACGAAATTATGAAATTATTAGAATTATTTGCAGGATCAAGAAGTGTAGGCAATGAAGCCGAAAAACAAGGATTTGAAGTTTTTTCAGTTGATTGGACTGCATACGATAAAATAGATTTAACTATTGATATTGGAGAACTAAAAAAAGAAGATGTTCCTTTTGTTCCTGATGTCGTTTGGGCTTCTCCAGATTGCACTACTTACAGTATAGCGGCTTGTAGTACTCATAGAACAAAAACAAAAGAGCCGAAAAGCGAATACGCTATTAAATGTGATACAGTTAATAAGCATTGGATAGGCTTAATTAAAGAATGGCTTTTGATTAACCCTAACTTGATATTTTTCATTGAAAATCCAAGAGGTATGATGAGGCACATGGATTGGATGCAAGAGTTTAAAAGGCATACTGTATGGTATTGTAAATATGGTGATGATAGAGCAAAACCAACAGACATTTGGACTAACTCTAAGACATGGATACCAAGACCACAATGCAGAAATTACAAGTATGATAAGGACGGAAATATAATAGATAGACATTGCCACCATGAAAGCGCAAGACGTGGAGCAAAAACAGGGACACAAGGTAAAAAAGGGAGTTACAACCGATCTAAAATACCACAGCAATTGTGTGAAGAGATACTTAAAAGCACTAAAGTAGTGTTGTAGCTAACGTTTAGAATAAACACAGTAAAAGATTATGAAAGAAGACATATTAGAAATAGCAAGAGAGTTAGAAAACAACGAAATAAATTCATTAGAAGCACGAAACCTTTTATTGGGTTTATTTAGTGTTACCAAACGTTTTTCTTATACTGAATTAGAGAACGTTTTAAGAAAGCCTAAATTTGCAATGATAAGTAAAGACCTTAAAAACATTTTAATTAATGATGTAGATAAACACTACAATATGGAAGATGATGGAGATTTCATAAGAAAGTATGCTGGTAAAAAGGTGCTCGTTTATGAGTGGTGTGGCGATTGGTGGATATGTGAAGATGATAACTATCGACTATTTGAAAATTTTTTTAAGTTATTGGACTAAATGTTTGGTAACAACCTTATATATGTACTTCAAAAATTTGAACCATGAAAAACATTGAAAATCAAATACTTATAGACATTGACAATCTCAAAGATATAAATAAATTAGTTCAAATAATTGAACTTGCAGCACATAAGCTAGATATTAAAACAATTTCAAATTATGCAAATGATAATAATTTAAGTTATAACGGTGTAAAAAAGTGTAGAAATTCAATAGATTTAGGAGGTGTTAAATTTATAGTTGATGGAATAAGTAAAAATAATTTACCTTTTTAAATTGTATTAGTTGTATATTAAAATAATATTACTATATTTACATAAAATTAATAGATATGAAAAAAACAGATGAATTAGTAAAGTCAATTTTAGACTATGAAAAAAGAACAAGTTATCTAGTTACCTGCGAGATGCAAACAACTAAAGAAGATTTGTTAATTACTGGAATTTACATTAGCGACACTTTAACGGCTGAATGTATAGACACCTTTGATACATTAAAAGAAAGCGAGCAGACACGTTTAAAAACCTTTCTATCATGTTAAAAATCAAAAACACAGTATATCCAAAAGGAAAAATTAAAACTTTTGCAGAATGGAGAAACTACATTAAGCTAGAGTTAATGTACACACGAATTAAAAACAAAAAATAGATATGTCAAAGCAAATCATAATTGAAGCACAGGAAAGTATTATAGAATCTTTAGAAGAATTAGTAAAAGTGAAAGATAAAACTATTTACACTTTAGAAAAAAAAATAGAATTAAAAGAAATATTTATTAAGGAATTAGAAAAAAGAACTTTAAAAAGAAAATAGATATGAATATTTACAAAAAAATACACGAGATACAAAAAGCAGTTAGTGGACTAAAAAAAGACACAAAAGCATTTGGATATGATTATGTATCAGGAACAAAGATTTTATCTTTTATAAAGCCTTTAATGGATAAACAAGGGCTTTTATTAAAGCAAGAAATATTATCTATTGACAATCAAAGGCAAGATTATAAAGCAAAGAATGGAGAAAAAAGCGAAATTCTAACAAAGGTAATGATGCAGTTTACTTGGGTAGATATTGAAACTGGAGAAAAAGATATTAATTTATTTGGGGCTAACGGTCAGAACGGATGGGATAAAGGAGTAGGAAGCGCACTAACTTATGCAGAAAGATATTTTCTTTTAAAGTACTTCCACATAGCAACAGACGAAGACGACATAGACCAACCTAAAGCAACACCAAAGGCAAAGCCAAAAGCAACACAAGACACTTTAGATAAGGCACACAAAAAGGGAGCATCTTTAATGGAATTAGAAAAGTATTATAGTTTAACACCTCAACAGAAAAAAGACTACCAAGATGGGCAAAAATAAACAAGAGTTTACAGAACAAAGAGAGAACTTTTTTACTAGGTTAGAAGAGGGCGAACAATACGCAATTATTAGTTGTGATATGGGTTTATTAGGACAGATTCAAAATGAACAGATAGAAGATTTTAACTATTGTTTACATAGCATTAAGCAGCGTAATAGCAAACATAGAGAAGATGATTTGTTGTGTAGCCTTTACAAAGAAAGTAAGAAGATTAAAAAGAAGATTTTAGAAAGAGAGCAAAATATTAATCATAATAATAAGACATGAAAAAAATAGATAAATACGGTTACTGGCTTTTATTTGTAATATTCTTCATTCTTGCAGGTATTTACGAATGTTCAGGTCAAACCAAAGAAGAGGTTAAAGCTTATGTAAACAACTCTACTATAATTAATAAAGAAATAGTAGTGAGACAAATTTGGAAAGAGACAGAGCATTTAAAATGTACTGAATGTTCATTAAGGTATAATAATTTATTCGGGTTTAGATTATCAAAAAAATCAACAATTGAGAATCCTAAAGGATATTTAAAATTTGATACATGGCAAGACTCAATTGATTATTTAGAAAAATGGCAGAAGCGACACCCTTTAAAAGAAAATGAAACTTACTATGATTTTTTAGTTAGAATTCATTGGGCAAGTGATAAGAACTACATTATAGATTTAAAAGGAGTTAGGTATTAATAAATTAAAAATTAAGATATGAAAACAGCAAGCAAAAAAAGTTTTTTTAATTCTCTCAATTTTAAAGGATCACACCAAAAGCAAATTCTACAAGCTTTTAAATATTTTAGAGATGAATTAGAAGTTTTAAAAGTTGATGTAATAGAGTTAAGCAAATTAACTGGATTAACACAATTACAAGTTAGTAGGAGATTAAGCGAAATTGAAAGGGCTTACAGGATAAAATATGTAGGTGATAGAAAAAGATTCATTGATAATAGAGAAAGTACATTTGGAATGTATAGTTTAGTAACTAAAAAAACATATCCACAAGCACAAGAGGACTTGAATTTAAAGACTTTAAAAAGAGGTGTTAGAATGTTATTAAGAAAGAAACATCTATTAAGCAATACACTTATATTTGAATTAGAAAAACTAAACAAAATAGTATAAACAAAAAATAAATAATTATGAAAAACACAATTAATTTAACATTATGTCCTAAAGTATTAGATGGTGATATTCCAACCTTTAGACACGACACAAAAGAAGAAGCACAAGCACACGCAGTAGTGTGGATGGCTGACATTGATTTAAACGATACAGTACTGGTATGTTTTGAAAATTACAGAGAGTTACCAATAGAAGAGTTAAGAAATGAGCAAATGAGTTTTATGGTTTCTCATGATAGCGATGATTTATGTTATTTTATCGAGGAGTTTTTAGACAACACTATCAAGCCAATTGATTTTGCAATATTTGCTTTTGATAATTATCAAGAAGCTTTTAATTATTGTGCAGACTTAAAAGAGGGTTTTTAATAAAAAATTACTATATTTGATACTTACTTTTGTCATCTAAATTAAGGGGTAATCACTCTAATGGTTGCCCTTTTTTTTACTCCTTTTGTATTACGTATTGAATTAATTAGTATATTTGAACTCAATAATAAAGTAACGACCAACTTACAAGAAATTTTATTTTAAAACCTTATGTTGGAATGCCTCTTGGTCGTGGCTACCTTCATAAGGTTTTTTTATACAAAAAATTACGACCTATGGCAGAAGATAAAAAAGGATTTATTTTATATGCAGACCAAAAGGAACTGTTTGAACAGTTACCAAATGACAAGGCAGGAGAATTGATTAAACATATATATAAGTATGTTAATGATGAAGACCCAAAAACAGATGACATTTTAATAAACTTAGCTTTCACTTCTATAAAACAGCAGCTAAAAAGAGATTTAAAGAAGTTTAAAGAAAAGATAGATAAAAAATCTATATCAGGTAGAGAGGGTAATTTAAAGCGTTGGAATTTAGACATTTACAAGCTATATAAAGATGGAACTTACACTTTAAAGGATGCTGAAAATATCGCAAATGGTCGCAAAGTATCGCACAGCGATAAAGTGCCATCGCAAAGTATCGCAAACATCGCTGTTAAAGATACAGTTAATGTTACAGTAATAGATACAGTTAAAGAGAAAGATATATTATATATAAAAAACGATTTATTTAAATCTAACCAATGGAAAGAAAGTATAACAAGAATTTATAATTGCAAATTAATAGAGGTCGAAAAGTATTTAACTATATTTTTGGATGAACAAGAAATAGACGGAAATCTAAACAGAGAATTGAAAGAAATTAAAACACATTTTAGATCATGGTTTAAATTACAACCTTTCAAAAAGAATATTTCTAAAGAACCTCATATACCTCGAATTGCTTTATGATAGATTGGAATAAAATAGAATTAAAAGGTCGAACATCTGGAAACTTTACTACATTATGTCCTGAATGTTCACACACAAGAAAGAAAAAGAAAGACCCTTGTTTAAGTATTAACCTAGATAAAGGAGTAGGAAAGTGCCACCATTGCCAAGAAGTAACGATAAGAGAAACTAAAGAAATAAAAGAATACAAGTTACCCCCTCAAAAATGGCAGAACTATACAAAGCTATCGGATAATCTAGTTAAGTGGTTTAAAAACGAAAGAAACATTTCACAGCAAACTTTAATTGATTGTAAGATAACGGAAGAAGAATATTTTCAACCAGCAGCAGGAAAGAAAACAAACAACATAGTATTTAATTATTTTGAAGGTGATAAACTAATAAACAAAAAATACAGAAGCGGTAGCAAGCAGTTTACACAAACAGCACAAACAAAGAAACTCTTTTACGGTGTTAACGATATTGTAGGAGAAAAAGAAATATATTTAGTTGAGGGCGAAATGGATAAACTAGCATTTTGGGAAGTAGGAGTTAAAAATTGTATTTCAGTTCCAAACGGTGCAAACGATTTAAACGATATTTTTGATACTTGCGAAAAATATATATCAGATTTAGAAAAGATTTACATTGCAGTTGATACAGACGAAGCAGGAAAGAAACTAGAAAGGGAATTATTAAAAAGATTTGGAAAGTGGAAATGTGAAAGAATAGAATTTACTGGTAAGGATGCAAACGATTCTTTGAAAATATCTAAAGTTGAATTATTAGATAACATTAAAAACTCAATAGCCTATCCAGTTGACGGAACTTTTACAGCAAAAGACATCGAGGAAGATATATTTGATTATTTCGATAACGGAATTGAAGCTACAATAGCACCCAACAATCCAAACTTTAAAGAATTGAATAGTAAATTTTCTGTAATGATGGGGCAACTAACAACAGTTACGGGTATTCCATCACATGGTAAATCTAATTTTATCGAGTGGTACGTGTTAAATTTAATAAATGATTTAGATTTAAAAGCGTCTTTCTATTCGCCTGAGCATTTCCCTTTAAAACTTCATCAGGGCGCAATGTCTGAAAAGGTAATAGGGAAATCATTCAATGAATCAAAGTATAGCGAACGAATGAGTAAGAATGAACTAAAAGACTATATCGAATGGAGCAAAGATAAAGTTTATTTAACCTATCCTGAAAAAGGAGAGGTAGCAACTTGGGAATGGTTACTAGGAAAATTTAAAGAGCAAATGTTTAGATTTGGAATAGACATATTTGTTATTGATGCTTTTAATAAAGTTAAAAGAAACTCACCAGATTCATTAGGAGAAATAAATGATGTACTTTCAACCCTTACTTTATTTGCGCAAGCCTATGACGTACATATATTTTTAATTGCACACCCAACAAAAATGCGAAAAAATGATAGTGGAGTTTATGAAATGCCTACTTTGTACGATGTAAAAGGTTCGGGAGATTTTCGTGACCAAACACATAATGGACTTTGCGTATATCGAAACTTTGAAATAAAAGACGAAAGCGGAATGATTTTACAAGAGGGTAGCACAGTAGTAACGAATTTAAAAACAAAGTTTAAACATCAGGGTACAATAGGAGAAAACGCAAAATTTAGATTTAATATGCAAAACAATAGATACTATCCATATCATGATAAACTAAGTAACAGCAGCTTAATACACGACAACAAAGAGCAGCAAACAGAAATACAAGACAGTTCTTTTAGTAAACCAATACAAGCAGACTGGCTAACAGAAGAAG
>Ga0208920_1000090_pt1 | contig 27183 bp, 41 predicted proteins | sample 19_taG_FD_184094 | JGI IMG/M metagenome (GOLD analysis project Ga0208920, IMG submission 184094) | Marine viral communities from the Subarctic Pacific Ocean - 19_ETSP_OMZ_AT15317 metaG (SPAdes) (version 2) | ecosystem: Environmental > Aquatic > Marine > Oceanic | place: Pacific Ocean | collected...
TAGAGATAACAACAAAACATAAAACTAAAATATGAAAAATTTAATTAGAAAATATTTAAGAATTGAATTAGAAGATTTATTAATAGGATTATTTTTAATGATAGTTTTATTCTTTGGAACTTTATTTTTTCTAAAGCTAGAATATTTAATTGACTTAGTATTATGAGAAATCTAGGACAGCTCCAATACACTACAGACATGGATTTGGTACTTAATTTAATTAAAGACAATGATAAGTACAAGGATTTTGAAACACCAATAATTAATATCTTCTTTTATGTAAATCAATTAGAATTAGAGCGTAGATCATTTGACAATGTCATTGATAAGTTAAGAGGAGATAAACTTAGAGCAGTTAAACGAGCAAGGAGAGTAGAAGAACAACTAAACAACAAACAAAATGGAAAACAAAATAGAATTTGATTTAAATATCATGGGTTCAATGGATATTGAATCTATGCACATAGTAATAAAAGCTTTTCAAGATTTAGAATATAATGAATCTATAATGGAGGGTGGAACTGGATTTAATACTTCAAGTGGCTATGTCTATATAGCTTTAGAAAATGGGATAACTCTGGCATCTTGCTTTGGGCAAAGTGTGGATTATTTAGTTACTGATTATGATACAGGAGAAGAACATTTTTGTGATACTTACGAGGAAGCCATTAACACACTAGAAAAAATAGCATTATGAGAATTAAAAAAATAGTAAAGTTTTATAATGAAACTACACCTGCTGAAAAAGTCCAATTATTATGGATGATGGCAGATCAAATAATGATACCAATTCAAAAAGAGGATGGAGTACATTGTTTAGAATTAGACAAAGAAATTCCTGTTTGTATGAATGGGATTTGTTTTCAATTTAATACAGAAGAATTATATGAAAAAGAAAAAAAGAAATAACAATAGAAATGAAAGTAAAAGAATTAATTAAGGAATTAAAACAATTCAACAACAATGACATTGTATGTGTTGAAGTTTTTGATATAACTGCTTATGAGGATTTATACGAATTTTATATTGATTGTGTAGCAATAAACCCAACTCAAAACGAAATAAGATTATCAATAACTAAAAATTAAATAACTATGGAAAAATACGAAAACAAAATAAAAGCCTTAACTTTTAGTTACTTAGGATTAATACTTACTTTTATATGGATAATATTACACTCTTAAATGGAGAGACCTATTCTAAAAAAACTCTTTTAGAGAAAATGAAGGACGATGAGTTCTACTATAATTACTTAGGAAAGAACGCATTAAGTTCCTCCTCAATTAAGCTCTTATTAGATAGTCCTAAAAAATATAAGTATGTTACTGAGTATGGTTCAGAATCAACAAACGCTTTAGCTGCAGGCTGGTTATTTCATACCTGCATATTAGAGCCAGATGTTTTTAATTCTCAAATCTTTGTAGATGTTCAAAGCAAAAATACGAAAGCTTATAAACTAGCTAAGGAAGAACATGGAAAGGTCTTTACTATAAAAGAGAAATACCAAGCAGAAAGATTAGCTGATGCCTTTCTAAGAAACGAACACGCACTTCAATTAATAACCGATTGTGAATTTGAAGTTTCAGCAATAGGAATGATAGGAGGCTACCCATTTAGAGGCAAAGCAGACGTATTAGATTCTTATAGAATTATTGATCTGAAAACAACAAGCGATTTAAAAGCCTTTCCTTATTCAGCTAAAAAATATGGTTATGATGTACAAGTCTATCTTTATTGTGAACTCTTTAACAAACCTTATGAGGAGTTTAAATTTATAGCAGTAGATAAATCTTCCTGTGATATTGGTATTTATGATGTATCGGAGGGATTTTATAATCAAGGCAAAGCAAAAGTATTACAAGCACTAGAAACATTTGAAACATTTTTTATTAATGGAGCAGACTTAGATAGTTACTGCATAAAAGGTACATTATGATCCATTCTTTATTAAGTAGATTAGGCATAGAAACTTGGAAAGATATACCAACCTTTGAAGGTGTATATCAAGTAAGTAATTTAGGAAACGTTAGAACTTCGAGATTTAATAAAATAAAATTGATTTCTAAATGCATAAATTCTACAAATAGATATATAGTAAACACATCCTACAAAAAGAAAAAAAAACAGATGAAAGCATCGGTTTTAATGGCTATGGCTTTTTTAAATCATAAACCTTGTGGGCATAAGTTAGTAGTAGATCACATAGACAATAACCCTTTAAATGACAGACTTTATAATTTACAAGTAATAACACAAAGACAAAATTGCTCAAAAGACAAAAGAGGAACTTCTAAATATACTGGTGTTACTTGGGATAAAACAGCAAATAAATGGAAAGCTCATATACGAATAAAACAAAAACTAAGATATTTAGGATATTATAAAAAAGAACAAGAAGCAGCTCAAGCATATCAAAATGAATTAAAAAAATTATATGAAACAAGCAAATAACATAGCAACACTAATTAAAAAACAAACAGGCGTAGATGTATTTGAAAATAAAAGAACAAAACAACACGCAGAGCATAGGTCTTTATTATGTTTTATATTAAGGGTTTATTTTGGAATGACTTTATATCAAATAAGAGATTATTTTAAATCCAACGGTAAAAATTATAATCATGCTACGGTTCTTCATGCAATTAATAAATTTGAATTTTATCGACAATTCAATAAACAAATAGAATCATTATTATATTATATTACAAAAAAACATATAAATCCAAATGCCAGAAACTTCAAAAGAGGTGTATTATCTCATAAGATAGATTATATAGAAGACAAATATGTAGATAGTTTATTGGACATAGTTGAAAAATTACCCTTTAAAAAACTAGATGAAGAAAAAATGCAAAAAATGTAATAATACATTGTCTCAAGAAAAGTTTATTATATTTAAATATGGCAAAAAAAACATTCAAGATGTATGTAGGAAATGTAGATATAATAAAAAAACTATAATGCAATTTCATATATATAGAGTTAAAAACAATCTGTGTTAATGGAGAAAGACAAAGAAAAGAGAAAGCAACTACCAATATATAGCGGAGTTCTTAAATACTTTCCTGATGCTTTGGCGGAGGTTTCTAAGGTTTCAAGAGCGGGAAACGAACAACACCACCCAGATAAACCACTACACTGGGATAGATCAAAAAGTACAGACGAACTAGACGCACTCACTAGACACCTACTAGAAGCAGGTAAAATAGATACAGATGGAATAAGACATTCAGCCAAAATCTGTTGGAGGGCTTTAGCACACCTTCAAAAAGAAATAGAAAAAGAACAAGTTTAAAAAATTAATAATTAATTACGTTATATAGTTATGCTACATCAAGTTAAAGTAGAAAAAATAAAATCAAACCCTAATAATCCTAGAGTAATAAAAGGGAATAAATTTAAAAAATTAGTACAAAGCATTAAAGATTTTCCTGAGATGTTAAAACTACGACCTATTGTAGTTAATAAAGAGATGATAGTTTTGGGCGGGAACATGAGATTAAAGGCTTGTATTGATGCTGGATTAAAAGAAGTATGGATTGCAAAGGCTTGGGAATTAACACCAGAACAAGAACAAGAATTTATTGTTAAAGATAATAGTAGCTTTGGAGAATGGGATTGGGATAGTTTGGGTAATAATTGGGAAATAGATCAACTAGAAGAATGGGGAGTAGATGTGCCTATATTTGATAAAATAGATTCAATGGAGGAGAATGAGGAAATGGAAATCCCACAATCTGTGCAATTAGTACCACCTAAAGAATATATATTAATAATGGCAGAGCCAAATAGCGTTGATTGGGAAGAAATAAAAGAAACATTAAAACTGAAAATGGTTAGGCGGGGAGGCTATAAAAAAGGAAGTGCATTTGATGCAGTTAGTTTAGAGAGGGTTTTATATTGGGATGAATTTAAAAAAAGAATAAATGTTAATAGCAGTACCAAGTAAAGGAAGAGCAGGTTTAACCAGCACAAATAAAATATTGCCTGATGCTACTTTTTTTATTCCTGATAGTGAATATCATCAATATAAAGGATTGATAAAAAACATAGTTTGCATACCAAAAAAGGTCAGAGGAATTACACCCACTAGAAATTGGATATTAAAAAACAGCAAAGAAAAATGGGTGGTCATGTTAGACGATGATGCTAAGAATATTGGCTATAATTTTTTAGATAAAAGAAATACTAGAAAAATAGAAATAAAAGATCAGGGATTTTGGCATGAAGAATTTTTAAAATATTTTGATTTATGTGAGCAGATGGGATATAAGATTTGGGGAACAAGAACAGAATCTAGCCCTAGAGGGTCATATCCCTATAAACCAATACTAACTAGAACTTATGTAACAGCTTCTTTAATGGGAATTATAAATGATGGAGAATATTATTTTGATGAAAATTTTGTAGTCAAAGAAGATTACGAAATATGTTTAAGACATATAAAAGATAAAGGGGGAATATTAGGAATAAGATATTTGCATTGGGAAAATGATCATTGGACTAAAGAGGGAGGATGTAAAGATTATAGAACAATAGATATAGAAAAGAAAGCAATAAAAGATTTAATAAAACTTTACCCCTCAATGATTTCAAGAGTTAAAAGAAAAGCTAATGTATTTACAATACAATTAAATTTATAATGAACAAAACCGAACACCATAAAAAAGCATTATTAGATGCATTAGAAAAATCCTTAGGAGTTGTTACAACAGCTTGCAAGAAGGTAGGAGTAGGAAGAACTACTTACTATGAATGGTATAATACAGATGAAGAATTTAAACAGCAGGTAGATGACTTACAAAATGTAGCATTGGACTTTGCTGAATCACAACTTCATAAACAAATATCAGATAACTCAACACCAGCAACAATCTTTTATTTAAAAACAAAAGGCAAGAAGCGAGGTTATATAGAACGCCAAGAAATAACAGGAGTAGATGGAATGCCTAATAACTTTCAAATTGAGATAATTGATAAAACAGAAGATAAAGACTAACATTGTTTATAAACACCTTGTAAACAGCAATAAAAAGATAATTGTAGAACAAGGAGGGACTAGGTCTGGTAAAACATATAATATACTGCTTTGGATAATCTTCGAGTACTGTACTCATAATAAAAACAAAATCATTACTATTTGTAGGAGGGCTTATCCTAGTTTAAGGGCTACAGTCTTAAGGGATTTTTTAGAAATCTTAAACAAGAATAAAATGTATAGTGAGTTATTTCATAACAAATCTAACTCAGAATATAATTTATTTGGAAACCTTATTGAGTTTATTGCTCTTGACCAGTCACAAAAAATTAGAGGGCGTAAAAGAGATTTGCTTTTTATTAATGAAGCTAATGAGTTGTATTATGAAGATTGGCAACAACTTATATTTAGAACACAGGAGCGTATTGTAATTGACTTTAATCCATCGGATGAATATCATTGGATTTATGACAAAGTATTACCTAGAGCTGATTGTGATTTTTATAAGACTACTTACCTAGACAACCCTTTTGTTGAGGATGCTATAAAACAAGAGATTGAAAGACTAAAAGACACAGATGAACAATACTGGCAGATATATGGATTAGGAGAAAGAGCAGCTAGTAGAAGCACTATTTTTAAATATATTGAAGTAGATATAATACCCTATAATGCAAAGCTAATAGCTTATGGAATGGATTTTGGCTACTCGAATGACCCCTCAACATTAGTTTCTGTATATACCTTAGAACACAACTTGTATATTAAGGAGCATTTATATAGAACTCAAATGACCACAAATGATATAAATGAATTTTTAAAAAAAGAACTATTGTCAAACAATCCTATTTATGCTGATAGTTCAGAGCCGAGATTAATCAGAGAATTAAGAACAATGGGGCATAACATATTTCCAAGCATGAAAGGCAGAGATTCTATTAATGCAGGTATTGATTTACTTAAAAGGTATAAGATTCATATATTGTCTAGCTCTAATAATGCAATACAAGAGTTTAGAAACTATAAGTGGAGGGAGGATAAGTCTGGCAGACTAACTAATGTACCTGAAGATAAACACAACCATATTATTGACCCAACTAGATATGCAACTTATAGCATATTAAGCAGACCAAATTTCGGCAAGTACGCAATTCAATAAGTTCCTAAAACTTTTTATTTTTTCGTTATATATATATGCAAGTAGAAATATTAGTGCCTGACACTTTAAGCGAAATAACATTAGAACAATATCAGAAGTTTTTAAAGATACAAGATAATAACGAAGACGAAACCTTTTTAGCTGTTAAAATGATAGAGATATTTTGTGGAATAAGAGGTGATCATATTATGAAAATGAAAGCATCTAGCATTAAAGATATTACTAGAATCCTAACAGATATGTTTAATCAGAAACCTCCGCTAGTGAGAGAGTTTACTATGAAGGGTAAAGAATATGGATTTATTCCTAAGCTGGAGGATATGTCTTTTGGCGAGTATGTAGATTTAGATACCTACGTTGGAGACTTTGAAAACATACATAAAGCAATGGCAGTTCTTTATAGACCTATTACACAAAAATATAATGACAAATATTTAATAGAAGAATACGAAGGGGAGGACACAGAAAAAATGAAAGATATGCCAATGGATGCAGTACTTAGTTCTATTATTTTTTTTTACAATTTAGGGATGGACTTGTCGAAAGTTATGCTGAATTATTTACAACACGAGGAGACACAGGCTTTAGTGCAACAGCTAACTTTGGAAAAAAATGGGGATGGTATCAATCAATTTTCGGACTCGCTCAGGGAGATATTAGACGGATTGAAAATATCACTAAACTAAACTTGCATACCTGTTTATATGCATTAAGTTTTATGAAAGAGAAAGCAGAACTAGAATCAAAAAATATAAAAAATAAAATGAATAAATGAGCAATCAAGGAGTAAGAGGGTTTTACCAAATAACAGATACATTAAAAACACAACTTCTAGCTGATGAGAATGTTAATACTGTAACAACAGGAGACATCACAGAAATAGATTTGTCTAAACAAACAATATTTCCTTTAGCTCATATTATAATTAATAGTGTTACAATACAAGAACAAACACTACAATTTAATATTAGTGTTCTTGCAATGGATATTGTAGATCAAAGCAAAGATACGACAACCGATATATTCAGAGGTAATAACAACGAGCAAGATATACTCAATACTCAGCTTGCAGTAGTAAACAAATTATTAGGAGTATTAAGACAAGGAACATTATACACAACTAAATATCAATTAGCAAGCGAGGGATCATGTGAGTTCTTTTATGATAGATTTGAAAATGAATTAGCAGGGGTGGCTTGCACCTTTGATGTATTTGTACAAAACGATATAGACCTATGCAGTTAAAAAAAACAAAAGAGGCTTTAAACAAATTTGCTAAATATGTAATCCAACAAGCGAGAACAAATTTAACAAAAGGAAAAAAGAATGTAACTAAAAATCTTTACAATAGTTTAGATTATAGAATGAATGTATATAAAGATAGCATAGACTTATTGTTTAGTATGGAGGATTATGGAGCTTTCCAAGATTTAGGCGTAAGCGGAATTAAAACTAAATATAATACTCCTTATAGTTATAAGACCAAAATGCCTCCCTCAAAAGCATTTAGTCAATGGGTAGTTAGAAAAGGCTTAGAGGGAACTAGAGATAAATCAGGAAAATTTATAAAAAGAAAATCCTTACAATATCTAGTAGCAAGAAGCATATTTGAACATGGTATTAAGCCAAGCTTATTCTTTACTAAACCTTTTCAAAGAGCATTTAAATACATACCAAACGAATTGAGAGACGCATTTATTTTTGACATAGAGCAAGATAAAAGGTTCTTTCCAGAAAACATGAATAAATAAGATGGCAAATATATTTTTAAGAAGTCCGTTTTTTCTAACTATAACTACAGGTTCGCACCTATCAGCCAAGTTAGAGCTTACTTTAGATAGTACATTAAGATATACAATAATCAAAAACGCAACCTCTAATAGAACAGTATTTGAAATTAGTTCTTTAGCAAGAGATTATTACGAGCCAGATTATAACACTTTAGACACTGTTGCTATTTCAGCTACTTGGTATGCTTATGATGCAGTAGATGGAGGAGGAAGTCAATTAGCAACAGCAACAGTAACTCATACAGGATTTGAAGGATATTCAGATTTTTGGCAGGGCGTAGCAGGAAACGACATTGACCCAAATGATTATGAATTAACCAATACAGGTAATAGTCAAATAATTTACCTTCCAGATAGTACAGCCTCTTTTGCATATGATATGAACTCAGGAACAGCAACTAAAGCAACCATTAGTACCTCTGCCTCAAGTGTAGCTGCAGCAAGTGGTAATTACACTTGGACTATAGAAAGGATATGTAGTGCTAAATACACTCCTATATTAATGAGATTCATAAATAAAAATGGCGTACCTCAAGATCAATACTTCTTTTTAAAATCTTCTAAAAAAATAGCTACTAAATCAGAAAACTTTAAAAAAAATATATTCGACTATTCTTCTTCTAACTATGATGTTAAAAACCATCAAAAAAAAATCTTTAATAAAAATGGAAGTTATAGATATACTTTAAACACAGATTATATTGCGGAGGCTTATGTTGCAGTTATGCAAGATATTCTATTAAGTGAATATGTGTGGATTTATACAAGTGGAGGAACAAGTTTAACTGAAGGATATTACAGACCTGTTAACGTAGTAAGTAACTCATTAATTTGGAAATCGTTATTAAACGATAAACTAATACAATATACATTAGAAGTAGAGGATGCAAACGATTACATTAACAATATAGTATAATGAAGCGTGAGGTACAATTATACATATCTGATACTAGAGTTGATTTATTTCAGGATGAAACTATTAGTATTACTGATTCTATTCAGAACATCTCTGATATAAGTAAGATATTTACTCCTTTTTCTCAAAGTTTTAATTTACCTGCTTCTGCAACAAACAACAAACTATTTAAGCATTATTATAATTTTAATATTCAAGATGGATTTGATGCAAGATTTAGAGTTGATGCAAGAATCGAAATAAGTTTCGTACCATTTAAAATAGGACAAATACGATTAGATGGAGTAAGCATGAAGGATAATAAACCTCATACTTATAAAGTAGTATTTTTTGGAAAGCCTAGTAATATTAAAGATATATTCGGGGAAGAAGATTTAAATTCATTAAATCCACTTAAAACGTATGATATTGATTATAATGGGGCTGATTTCCTAAATGCTTTTAAAACAGGATTACAAACAACAGGCTCAAATGCTACAACACTTGCAAATAGAAACGTAGTTGTTCCTCTTATATTACTAAATAATTATTATGAATATGATTCAGGCTCATATAGATTAGATACTGCAACTTGGGCTAATTTAAGAAAGGAATTAAAACCTGCTATAAAACTTAAAAGGGTTATCGAAGCAATACAAACTCAATATGATATTACTTTTAATATGGCAGATGAAGGTTCTATAAAAACATTTTTTGGTAGTGCTATGTTTGATGAGCTTTACTTATGGTTGCATAGAGAAAAAACCCCTGTGTCTGCTAAAGGCATAACACCTGTCGAGTATGGTGTTGATGTAACTACAAGAAATAAAAAATTAACTTTTGCAGATTATAGTTATTTGTGTGGAAGTGGAGATGTACTTTCTTCAAATAAATTAACTATAAACGAGGGAGAAACATTTTCTATAAGAGCAACACTAGCTCCTAGCATAACCACTAATACAGGGGAAGTAATTGTTAAGGATATAACAACAAACGAATTATTATATTATAAAAACAATATTGCTTTTAATTCATCTGCTCTCAATACAATTACCATGACATCTTTAACAAGTGGCACATTGTCGTCAAGAACGTATGATATAGAGATTAGAATAAATTGTCAAACAGGTCAAACATTTCCTGCAAGAAATTCCTGTGGAACAGTAGCCATGAGAATCAGCAAAACAGTAGGAGCAACTTCAACAGTACATGATTACGGAAATACAGGATTTTCTTTAGGCTATAATATATATATACAGGATTACTTGCCTAAAATAAAAGTACTTGACTTCTTAACTGCTTTATTTAAGATGTTTAATTTAGTTGCTTATACGAAATTAACAAGCAGCACTATATATGTAGAAACCTTTGATGACTTCATGACAAAAGGTGTTGCCAGAGATATTACTAAATATATTGATATAACAAAAGCAACAATAGATAGACCTGTTCCTTTTAATCAGGTTAATTTTAAATATGCTGAACCTGTAACTCAAACAGGTTTAAGATTTTTAAATCAATTTAGTTTAGTTTTTGGCAATTTAGGCTATTCAGCTCCAGAAAAATATGATGGACAAGCATTTAATTTAGATGTTCCATTAGAAAGAACAGTATTAATTAATTTACAAGATAGTTCAGGAGATCAAACAAACAACATACAGGGATGGTGGGTAGATGCAGAAGGTAAGCCAACACTCGGAAAGCCATATATCTTTTTTAATAGAGTAGTAGATTCAACAAGCTATCCTATAACAAGCTCAACTATAAATGAATATAACGCACCGTCAAATGTAGCTACTGATGAAAATCATACTTTAAATTTTGGTGCTGAATATGATGAGTTTAATGGAGATATAAACACTAATAGTATTTTTGAAAGATTTTATAAAGAGTATATAATACAAACCTTTCAACAAAACGGGAGAATAATAAAAGTATCGGCACATCTCCCATTAGAATTTATTTTAAATTATTCTGTTAATGACGTTATATTAATAAGTGGAGAACTATATTATATAAATAGTATAAAGATTAATTTAACAACAGGTAAATCAGATCTTGAGCTTATAGTAAAAACAACAACTTACACAAATAGCGTATTAACATGATAAAAAATATATTAGAATTATTGCCTTTTGTAGAAGGAGAAACAGAAGCTATTGAAATAGCTAAAGGCAAATATAAATTAGCCGAAACATTAAAAGAAGGATATAAAAAATTAAAACAGGAGATATGGCAAAGAAAGTCTACATAGATTTTGAATTAAAATACAAAGAGGCTGTAAAGAACTTAGATGAAATGCAATCAGAGTATTCTAAGTTAGAAAAGCAAGTAGATAAAACTTCAGATTCACAGGAAAAATTAGGAGGAATATTAGATAGCACTACAGGGGGAGCTATAACTAAATTTAAAGGTCTTAAGGGAACACTAGGAACAGTTATTAAAAGTTTTAAATCTTTAAAGGTTGCTGTTATGGCAACAGGGATTGGTTTGTTAGTTGTTGCTGTTGGTGCTTTAGCGACTATGTTTACTAATTCTGAAAAAGGGCAAAACAGATTTACTAAATTAATGAGTGGCATTGGGGTCGTTGTTGGCAATGTAACTGATATTGTTGCAGGGTTAGGAGAGGTGATGTTTAATGTATTTACAGGGAGGTTTGGTGAAGCAAAAAAATCCTATGATGAGTTAAGGGAAAAAATGAAGAATTTTGGGAAAGAAACACGAGAAGAAATAAAAAAATCAAATGAACTTTCTGACCAAAGAGCTAAAGCTGATAAATTAGAGAGACAACTATTAATAGACAGAGCAGAAGCAACAAGAAAGTTTAATGAACTTAGAGAAAAAGCAGCAGACAAGGAAAATGTATCAGTAGATGAAAGAATACGTTTATTAAAAGAAGCAGGTGCAATAGAAGAAGCAATTACTATTAAAGAAATAGAAGCAGCTAGAATTAGATTTGAAACGAAAAAACAAGAAAATTTGATGTCTGGTAGCACAAAAGATGATTTAGACGAACAAGCACAATTACAAGCAAGGCTAATAGAATTAGAAGCAAGTAGATTAAAGAAACAAAAAACACTTACCGCAGAAATCACTACAAATTTAAGAGAGGCAGAATCTGAGAGAAAAGCAATAGTAGCAAAAAAAGTTGCAGATGAAAAAGAAGCAGAAAGATTAGAAAAAGAAGGAATTAAAAAAATGTCTGATCTTAAAAAACAAATAAGAGATGCTGAGGCTGTTTCAAAAGAAGAAAAAAGAGCTTTAGAATTAATTAAGATTGAAGAACATTTCCAAAATCTTTTACTTCAAGCAGAAGAACAAAACCTAGTAACTGATGAATTAGATGCGGCGAGAAGACAGGCTTTAGTATCCAAACAGGCTGAGTATGATGCTGAAGATGATGCTAAAGCCAAAGCCAAAGCAGATAAAAAAACTGCTGAAAGAGAAAAAGGATTAGCAGAAGAAGAAAGAATTGAGGCATCTAAAAGAGCTATTAAAGAAAAAACATTTAACAATGCAGTTCATTTAGCAGGTGCAGAAAGTCGATTAGGAAGGACAATGCTTTTAGCTAAACAAATTTTAATTGCAAAGGAAGCTATTATGAATTTTAAAGCTGATGTCGTTAAAGCAACCGCAGCAATGGGTAATGTAAGTCTTACTGCTGCTGAGGCATCAGTACAAACTACCTCATCGATTGCAAAAGCAGCAAACGTTGCACCACCTCCATTTAATTTACCATTTATAGCAACAGCCCTTGCAACTGCACTAAGTGTTATGTCAGCAGTAAAGGCAGCAAAAGGTAAAACCAAACAAGTTGCATCCACGTTAGGTGGTGGAAGGGGGATTGATGTTAGCGTGCCAAGTCCGTCTATTTCCACACAAAATGAAATAGAATCAATTATACCACAATTTAACACAGTGGGAGCAAGTGGCACAAATCAATTAGCTTCAGTATTAGGCGGTCAACCTCCTATACAAGCATTTGTAGTTTCTAATGATGTTACTACTGCTCAAGAGTTAGATCGTAATATAATTACAGGAGCAAGTCTAGGATAAACAAAAAAAATAAATTAAACGTTATAATAATATGAAGATAATAGAACTTATTTTAGGAGATGGAGTTTTTTCAGGTATAGAAGCAATTTCGTTAGTAGAATCTCCTGCTATTGAAGAAGAATGGATTACTTTAAAATCACAAGAAGTAAAACTTGCTGAAGTATCTAGCGAGAAACGAATACTGCTAGGAGCTTTACTAGTACCAAATAAACCTATCTACAGAAAAACAAGCGAAGATGAGTATTATATTTACTTCTCAAAAAAGACAATAGAGAAAGCATCTCAGCTTTATTTAATGAATGGCAATCAAAACAACGCTACTTTAGAACATCAACACTCTTTAAACGGATTAACACTTGTTGAAAGCTGGTTGGTGGAGGATGAGGTACATGACAAATCCAGAAAATATGGTTTAAATGTACCTATAGGAACTTGGATGGGTGCTGTCAAAGTAAATTCTGAAGAAGTATGGGAGGAATTTGTTAAGACAGGTAAGGTAAAAGGGTTTAGTATTGAAGGCTACTTTGCTGATAAAGCAGAAAGACCTAAAGAACCTATTAATGATATGGAACAAAAAGCAGATGCTGTATTAAGTAAAATAAAAAATCTATTTAATGAAACAATTTAAAACACCATCAAGAACAAGTCCAAAAGGTGGTCGCAGAGCCTGTCTTTGTGAGGACAACACCTATTCAACTAAATGTTGCAAAGGAAATCTAGTAAATCAAGGCATTGGTAAAATCTGAAAATGCAAATATAAATTTAATAACGTTATAGTAATATGAAATCAACCGAAATTTTAAACAAAATTAAAACCTTCTTGGGAGAAGATGCTAAAGTTGAAGAATCTATTGATGAAACAGTAGAAGAAACTCAATTAGAAGCTCAAGAAGAAATCCAAGAAGAAGTAAAAGTCGAGTTAGCTCAGGCTAAACTTGAAAACGGAACAGTAGTAGAATCAGAATCATTTAAAGCAGGAGACGAAATCTTTATCATTACAGACGATGAGAAAGTAGCAATGCCTGTTGGCGAATATGTAATGGAGGATGGTAAACTTCTAGTCGTAGAAGAAGAAGGACTTATTGCAGATTATAAAGAAGTTTCTGATGACGTGCCTGAAAAAGAAGATGAGATGGCAGAAGATGACGAAGCAGCAGTTGATGACTGGGCAGGTATGGAAAAAAGAATTAAAAATCTTGAAGATGCTATCGCTGATATTAAAAGCAAGATAGGGGAAAAAGAAGATTTTGAAAAACTTGAGCAAGAAGTTAAACAGCAATTATCAGAAACACCTGCTGCTGAAGCAATTACTCATAACCCAGAAGTAAAAAAGAAAACACATCTAAAGTATGCTCAAAATAGACAGCAAAATTCTTTAGATAGAGTGTTAAGTAAAATGTATAATAATTAAAAACAATTAAAAATGGCAAATCCAACTTATACCTCAGGAACTTACGCTGGTGAGTTTTCAGGTAAAATTTTAGGGGCAGCATTGTTAAGTGCAGCAACTTTAGATGCAGGCGCAATAACAATTATGCCTAACGTCAGGTACAAGTCTGTTCTGCAGGTAGGTGCTTGGGCAAATGTAGTAAAAGGAGCATCATGTAATTTTGATACTTCCACAACTACTTTAACATTAACAGAGAAAGTACTTACCACGATGGAACTTCAAAGCAATGTTCAATTGTGTAAGTCTGACATGGAACAAGAATGGCAAGCGACAGAGATGGGATATTCTGCTTATGCTGAAATTCCAGCTTCTTTCGAGGAGTATGTAATTTCAAGAGTAGCTGCTCAGGTTGCAGATGCAACAGAGACTTCTATTTGGCAAGGTGCTTCAGGAGCTGATGACTATGATGGTTTTCAAGCTTTATGTTATGCTGATTCTAATGTAGTAGATGTAGCTGCTTCAGCGGTAACTTCAGCAAATGTAATTGCACAAATGGGAAGCGTAGTAGATGCTGCTAGCACAGCTTGTTTAGGTGCTGCTGATCTTACTCTTTATGTATCAACAAATGTAGCTAGAGCTTATATTAGAGCTTTAGGTGGATTTGGAACAAGTGGTTTAGGTGCTGCTGGTATTGATAATAAAGGAACTTCTTGGTTCAGTAATAACCAACAATTAACTTTTGAGGGTATTCCAGTTTTCGTAGCTAATGGCATGGGTAATAATAAAATGGTATTAACTCCAAAATCTAACTTATTCTGGGGAACTGGTTTAGCAGATGACAGAAACGATGTAAGATTTATTGACATGGCAGACAAAGACGGAAGCAGAAATGTAAGAGTAATTCTTAGATGGACAGCAGGATGTCAAATCGGAGTAGGAGCAGATATTGTTTACTATTCATAATAATTAACTAGAAAGGGGTAGTTAACCCTACCCTTTTTTATAATACTTTAATAACATGGCGTGTGTATTAACAAAAGGTAGAAAAGTACCCTGTAAATCAGGAGTAGGTGGCTTGAAGTCAGTTTATTTCGCAGATTTTGGTGGATTAGGGGCTATTACTATTACTGATTACGAAATTTCAGCAATAGCTGGTTCTCCTACTTTATATCAGTTTGATTTAAAAGGTAACTCCACTTTTGAAACCAGTGTTACAAGTTCTCGAGAAAATGGTACTACATTTTATGAAAGTACATTAACTTTAAACTTTACATTCCAAGACAGACATACTCAAGAAGAAATAAGGCTTCTTGCTATTGCTAGACCTCATATTTGGGTTGAGGCTTATAGTGGTTTAGCAGGTAGCTCTTACTATTTAATGGGTAAGGTTAATGGATGTGAGTTAACGACAGGTACTTTTTCTAATGGAGCAGCAATGGGCGATCTAAATGGCTACTCATTGACGTTTACAGCACAAGAAATGGCTGCACCAGACTTTACAATTTCAACAGTTGTAACAGGAGCTAGTCAAGGTTCTCAAATAACACCAAACTAACAGGGTTCTAACTTGTTTTCAAAAAAAGAGAGGGATATGTAAATCGTATCCCTTTTTTTTATATCTTTGTTATAGTGTTTTCATAATTTAGTTTAGAGGGAGGTTTTAATACCTCCTTTTTTTATACGCAAAATATAAAGTTTATTCGTTATATTAGTATGATACATTTAACGACATCAGCTTCTAGTCAAACAATGAAGATAATTCCAAGAAGTTATGCCTCTACTATTAATATGATTTTAAGAGACGATTCAACTAATACCTCCACAACCTATAGTAGTATAAGCACTTCAACTAACAAAAATTATTTAGTAATTGCACAGGCTTTAAGTCCTGTTTTAGTTGAAGGTAGATTTTATGATATGACAGTGAAAGAGGGTACTGATATAATTTATAAAGATAAGATATTTTGTACAGACCAAACTGTAGATCAAGAAAATAACGATTATTACACTATGAATAGTGGAGAATACACTACAGAAGATAGTTACGATAACGATTATATTATAATATGAAAAATAAAACTGAATTAAGTATTGTTAATTTAAGTACTTACACTTCTCCTGTAGTAAAAGAGATAATGGGTAAAGAGTGGATTGCATTTGGCAAAAATAATAACTATTTCCAATACTTGATAGACCGCTATAATGGCTCACCGACCAATATGGCTATTATAAACGGAATCTCCGAAATGATATTTGGAAAAGGCTTAGATGCTACCGATTCTAATAGACGACCAGACCAATATGCAATGATGGTTTCTTTATTTAGAGATGAAGTTGTAAGAAGGTTGTGTTCTGATTTAAAATTAATGGGTCAATGTGCAATACAGGTAATTTATTCAAAAGATAGGTCAAGAATTGTAGAAATAGAGCATATACCTGTAGAAACCCTTAGAGCTGAGAAATGTAACGAAAAAGGAGAAGTGCCTGCTTACTTTTATTTTAATGATTGGGCTAAATATAAAAGAAATAGCGAATTAAAACGAATCCCTGCTTTTGGTACATCTAAAGAGGGCTTAGAAATAATGTACATTAAGCCTTATAGAGCAGGATATAAGTATTATAGTCCGCCAGATTATGAGGGCGGTACGCAATATTGTGAGTTAGAACAAGAAATTTCTAACTATCATTTGAATAATATAATGAATGGTCTTGCTCCTAGTATGCTTATTAACATGAACAACGGAACACCCGACCCTGAACAAAGGGAAATAATAGAAAATAAGATATATGAAAAGTTTTCAGGCAGCTCCAATGCGGGCAAGTTCATACTTGCTTTTAACGACGATCCTGCTACAGCAGCAACAATAGACCCTATTCAGCTAAGTGATGCTCATAATCAGTACCAATTTCTGTCTGATGAGAGTTCTAAGAAGATTATGGTAGCTCATAGGGTTGTAAGTCCTATGTTATTAGGGGTAAAAGACAACACAGGCTTTGGTAGTAACGCAGATGAGCTAAAAACCGCTTCTATTTTGATGGATAACATGGTTATTAGACCTTTTCAGACACTTTTAATCAATGCCTTTGACCAAATACTAGCTTACAACGATATATCGCTGCATTTGTACTTTAAAACGCTTCAGCCGCTTGAATTTACTGAGCTTGACAACGTAACAGACGAAGAAACAAGAGAAGAAGAAACAGGAGTTAAATTATCAGAGGATAAAGAGCTAAATAAGTTTATAGATACGGAAGTTGCTGATAGTTTAATTGATTTAGGAGAAAATGAAGAAGATTTATTAAAAAACTTTGAAATTGTAGATGAAAGAGAAGTTAATTATGAGTTTGATGGGGAATTAGATGGAGTTATAGAAGATTTAAACAAAACAGAGCTTGCAAGTACAGGAGTTGCTAGACCATACAAAGAAGATACTCAAGATGGTAAAAGTAAACAAGAAAAATACGAAGATTATACATTTTTAGTTAGATATATGTACAATCCTGCTAGAACTCAAGCAAATTCAAGAGAATTTTGTAGAAAAATGGTTTCAGCTAAAAAGGTTTATCGTAAAGAAGATATAGAAGCTATGACAAGCAAAGTAGTCAATGCAGGATTTGGAAAAGGAGGCTCAAGCAAATATTCAATCTGGCTCTGGAAAGGCGGCGCAAGATGCAAGCATAGATGGTATCGCAAAACATATATGAGAAAAGATGGCGAAAGAAGTTTGGGAGAAAACATATCATCAACAGAAGCAAAAAGCAGAGGATTTACACCAAAGGGTAAAAAAAACGCTAAAAGGGTTTCTGTAGCTCCAAACGATATGCAATATAAAGGTTATACAGCGGCTTACTGGAAGAAAATGGGTTTTAAAAATTAATTATGGCAACAGTATTATTTATAACGAGAACGGACTTAGTAAAAAACTCTATCATTGACGGAAATACCGACACAGATAAATTTATCCAATTTATAAAGGTAGCTCAACAAATAGAAATACGAAATTATCTAGGCAGTACGTTATACGATAAGATAAGCAGTGATATTTCTGGCTCAGGTTTAGCAGGAAACTATCTAACATTAGTAAATGATTATGTACAGCCTATGCTAATCTGGTACGCACAAGCAGAATTCATTCCTTATAGTGCCTATCAAATAAAGCAAGGAGGAATTTATAAGCATACAAGCGAGAACGCTGAAACGGTAAGTAAAACAGAGGTAGATTTTCTAGTTCAAAAGGCTAGAAATACCGCTGAATATTATACGCAGAGATTTTTAGACTACATTAATAATAATAGTGGTTCATTTCCTGAGTATAGTCAGAATAGTGGAGGTGATGTATTTCCAGATTCAGATGCAACCTTTAATGGTTGGGTTCTGTGATATATAAGCCGAAAAGTAAAAATATAGTTAAACTAAAAAAGTTTTTAAATGGAATATTGGGTACAAACAAACACATTAAACGCAGAAATAGTTTACAAAAAAACTAAATAATGGCATACGGAAGCATATATGAGGTTAGTTGGTGGGGAAACACTAATGAGGCAAATGGCTGGGGGATTATATATCCTTTTAATGCTGATGCTTCTAATTTTAGAGCAGATACAACTTTAGTGTCAGCAGATACGACATTATATACTGCTGATCAAACAGAATATTAAAAAATAAAAAACTAAAAAATGAGTAAACAAACAGTAGATATAGGAACAAGTGCAAATGATGGCACAGGCTCACCGATAAGAACCGCTTTTGAGATTTGCAATGATAACTTCACAGAATTATATTCTAGTGGAACAACACCTCTTGCTTTCAAAATAGAAGGAACAGATTTTACAGGTTCTTTAATTGTAGGACATAGTACAACAGGTACATTATCTGCAGCTACATATAATACCGCTCTTGGTATAGGTGCAATGGATGCTATAACTTCAGGTGATTATAATATTGCTATTGGTTATAATTCTGCTACAGCTTTAACATCAGGTGTTAGAAATACATTGATTGGAGGGCTGGCAGGAGATGCACTTACTACAGGTGGTTATAACGTAGCTATTGGGTATCAAGCTTTAACCTCTGAAGATAATCATAATTATAATACAGCTATAGGATATTTAGCTTTACAAAATTTAGACGCAGGGGCTGATGGATATAATGTGGTAGTTGGTTATAAAGCTGGTAAAGACATGACAACAGGTGTTGAAAATACATTAATAGGTGGTAATGCTGGTATAGGCTTAACAACTGGTTCAAATAATACAGCTATAGGCTTCGAAGCTCTTTCTACAGAAGATGCTCATGGAAAGAATGTTGCTATTGGTTCTAGTGCATTAAAAGTACAAGATGCAGGTGCTGATGCATATAATGTGGCAATAGGATATGACGCTGGTAAAGCTGTTTCAACAGCTATTAGAAGTACATTTATTGGAGCTAGAGCTGGTTATTCAATAACAACAGGTAGTGATAACGTTGCTTTAGGATATTATTCTTTGGCAGCCAATACTATAGGTAATACTAACGTAGCTCTTGGTACACAATCGATGGTAACAAACGTAGCGGCTGATAGAAATGTTGCAGTTGGTTATCAATCCTTATATAACATGACAAGTCCGACTACTTTAGATACTTATAATGTTGCTGTTGGTTATCATTCTGGTTTATCTGTTTCATCAGGTACAGCAAATACCCTTATAGGCGGACTTGCAGGGGATGCACTTACCACTGGTAATGAAAACGTAGCTATTGGGAAGGGTGCTCTTGGAACAGAAGACGCAACAGGAAGAGCTGTTGCAATTGGATATGGGGCTTTAGCAACTCAAAATACAGCTGCTAATTCATATAATGTAGCTATAGGGTATAATGCTAGTACTCTATCTACAACAGGCGCTGAAAATACAATTGTTGGTAGTTTAGCTGGTGATGCAATACTTGATAGTTCATTTAATGTTCTTATGGGTGTTCATGCTGGAGGGGCGCTAACAACAGGAGGCTATAATACAGCTATAGGGCATAGTGCACTTAAAACAGAAGATGCACATGGAAAGAATGTTGCTATTGGTTCTAATGCATTAAAAGTACAAGATGCTGGTGCTGATGCATATAATGTTGCTCTAGGATATAATGCTGGTAAAGCTGTTTCAACAGGAACAATGAATGTTATAGTTGGAGGTATTGCTGGAGATGCTTTAACTACAGGTGATAGTAATACAGCTATTGGTCATGCTGCTTTAACAAGTGAAGATACAGGGAGTAGAAATGTTGCTGTCGGTACTTATTGTTTAACTGCTTTAAATTATGATGGGAGTGGATATAATACAGCTATGGGTTATCAAGCTGGTACTGCAGTTTCAACAGGTATATATAATACTTTAATTGGAGGCTTAGCAGGAGACGCACTTACTACTGGTGATGAAAATATAGCTATAGGTAAATCTGCTTTATCAACTGAAGATACAGGATCAAAAAGTATTGCTATAGGTGTTAGTGCTTTAGCAGCTCAAGACGCTGGGGGGATTAATGTTCACAATGTAGCTATTGGTCATAACGCTGGTTTAAATGTTTCAACAGGTGTACAAAATACTATTATAGGAGGGCTTGCAGGTGACGCACTTACAACGGGTGGTTATAATGTTGCTTTGGGTTATAGAGCATTAGGTGCAGAAGATGCGAATGGAAATAATACCGCTATAGGTTATAGTGCTTTAAGATTACAAAATGCAGGAGCAGACGCTTATAATGTTGCAGTAGGTTATAATGCTGGTGAAGCTGTTTCAACAGGTGTTGAAAATACTATTGTGGGTGGCGCAACAGGTGATGCGTTAACAACAGGTAGTTCTAATGTTGCTATAGGAACATACGCTTTAGGTGCAGAAGATACAGGCGGTAGAAATGTCGCTGTAGGTAGAGGTACTTTATCTGCTCAAAACTATGACGGTAATGCTTATAATGTTGCAATAGGTTTTGATGCTGGTAATGATGTTTCAACAGGTGTACAAAACACAATAGTTGGTGGTCAAGCAGCCGACGCGCTTACAACAGGTAGTTATAATGTAGCCATTGGGTATGCCGCTCTAAGTGCAGAAGATGCACATGGTAAAAATACTGCTATAGGTAGAGAGGCATTAAAAGTACAGGACGCAGGTGCAGACGCTTACAACGTAGCGGTAGGTTTTCAAGCTGGTAAAGCTGTTTCAACAGGTACAGAAAACGTAATAATAGGCTCGAATGCTGGGGATGCCTTAACAACTGGTTCGTATAATGTCGCTGTGGGTATGCACGCTCTTGGCAGCGAAGATGCATATGGAAGATGTGTTGCTATAGGACAAGAAGCTTTAAGAAACCAAGATGCTGGGGCTGATGCTTATAACGTGGCTATAGGATTTGTAGCTGGTACAAATGTTTCAACAGGTATTAAAAACACTCTTATAGGTGGTTATACAGGTGACGCACTTACTACTGGTAATTACAACGTAGCTATGGGTTACGGTGCTTTAGGCGCAGAAGATACAGGATCAAATAGTATTGCTATAGGTGTTAGTGCTTTAGCAGCCCAAGACGCTGGGGGGATTAATGTTCACAATGTAGCTGTTGGTCATAACGCTGGTTTATCTGTTTCAACAGGTACAGCAAATACCCTTATAGGAGGCTTGGCAGGTGATGCACTTACGGCTGGAGCAAATAATGTTGCTATAGGTTATCAAGCTTTAAGTGCAGAAGATGATCATGGAAAAAATACTGCAATAGGTTATCATACTTTATCATCTCTCGATGCAGGGGCTGATGCTTATAATACAGCGGTAGGTTATGAAGCTGGAAAATTGGTTTCAACAGGTACTAAAAATACAATTATGGGTGGTCTTGCGGGTGATGCACTTACGACTGGAGCTTACAATATAGCCATAGGATACGGTGCTTTAAGTTCAGAAAATACAGGTTCTAATAATTTAGCTATAGGTAAAGGTGCATTAAATGCATTAGATTATAATGGAATCGGATATAATGTAGCTATGGGGTATGAGGCTGGTAAAGTTATTTCTTCAGGTATTAAAAATACTGTTATAGGCGGTTTAGCTGGTAATAGTGGTACAAATGATTTAACTACTGGTGAAAATAATATAATTATAGGATATAATGCTGCTGCTACCGCTGTTGATGTCGATAATGAAATAACATTGGGTGATAGTAATATTGCTACTTTAAGATGTCAAGTAACAAGTATTACCTCTTTATCAGATAAAAGAGATAAAACAAATATTAACACTTTAGATAAAGGACTAGAGTTTGTAGATGCTTTAAAACCAGTTAAGTTTGATTGGGAAACAAGAGACGGTTCAAAAAAAGGTGTTAAAGATATTGGATTTATTGCTCAAGATTTACAAGAACTAGACGATGAATATACTAATTTAGTTTATGACAAAAATCCAGAAAAACTAGAAGCTTCTTATGGCAGACTAGTACCAATATTAGTAAAAGCAGTACAAGAGTTGTCTGCTGAAGTAAAACAATTAAAACAACAATTAAATAATTAAAATTATGAGTGAAGAAATCGAGTACACAAACGAAGATGCTATAAGAGACATTCCTGCAACAATGGAATCTGTTGAAATAGTTGAAAGAGTAAGAGCTGTCGCTGAAGGCGAGAGAACTGAAGACGAAGATGGTGAGTTATTTAGAAACGAAGGGCATATTGTCATTAAAATGGCATTTGAAAACTTTGTATCTGCACTATCCTCTGAACAAAAAGCAAAAATAGACGCTTTAGATCTATAAATAATGTCTAATTAAATAAATAAAAATGTCAAAAATAACGGAAGAAGAACTAAAGACACTAACAGAACAGGAACAAAAGAAAGCAGCAATCATACATGATCTAGGTGTTTTAGAAACTCAAAAACATTCTTTAAATCACTTCTTTAGTCAAGTGGTCAAAGAAAATGAAGATTCTAAAAACGAACTAGAGGAAAAGTATGGTAAAATTTCAGTTGATCTAAAAGACGGGTCTTATGAGGAAGTGGAAGACGAATAAAAAATTTTAACATGAAATATAAATTTAATACAAGAGAGGATTTAGTGGAGATGTTTAACAGCATCTCTACACCTCACTCACATAGCATCCAATTAGATGGAAATTGTGCTGAGATAAAATGGGATGGTCAAGCTCCAGAGGGTTGGTCAAAATATAAAGAAAACAAATCTAAAAAAGATGACAAGTCTTAATACTGAAAGCAAGTTTAGTTTAAGTTTAAAAGAAATTGTTGGAGCAGTAGTAGGTTTATCTAGTTTGTTTGGTATTTATTTTGCCTTACAAACTTCTGTTTCTCAAAATTCTGAAGCAATAGAAGATATTAGCACTAATAGTGTTAATCCTGTAGAATTTCAATACAAAGACGAGCTTGTACGCTCTACTATAAAAAGGGTAGAGGAAAAAACTGATGTATTAAGCGAAGATGTAAAAGAAGTAAAATCACAACTTGAAAAGATAGACCAGAGATTATATGAACTAAGTAGAAAATAATGAAATTATTTATATTAATATTATTTATAACAGCTTTCTCACAGGCACAGGTTAAAGACGATATTAGTGTGGTTCAATATACAGCGGGATTTGCTTCAGAAATGTCTTTAGATGTTTTTAATGACTATAATACGCAAACATTATATATTGAAAAGCATCCTAAGATATTTAAAAAAGAAAATATAAAATTTCTCCCTACTGTTTGTTTATATTCAGATGGCGAATTAATAGTTAAAATAGAAAGTGGAATAAGTTTGAAATTGCCTGAAAATTGCAGAGAGATATTACAAGAAAATATAGATGTTTTGTTGGAGCAACGCTTCTGACATTATCTATGTTAGGGCAAATACCTAAAGATAAACAGCTTCATTATGGAGCAGGAATCATAACAGGTACAATAGGCTATGAATATGTTTATATAAAAACAAAAGACAGAAAGAAAGCTTTTATAGCAGGAATAACAACCTCCTTTCTAGTAGGAGCTTTTAAAGAAACAATAGATGCAACACAAAAAGGAAATAAATTTGATGCAAAGGATTTACTAGCAACAACGCTAGGAGGCTTTACAGTAACCATAAATTTAAATTACAATGAGAAACTTAACAATCGCATTATTAATTCTTTTCGTAAGCGTAACAAACGCTCAAGAAAAAAAAGGAAAAATATTAAAAGAAATCTTTAAGTACAGTACTTTCTATGGAGCATATTCACAAACAAATGCTATCCAAAATAATCAAACATTTTACGTTACACAACAAAACGAGTTAATAGAAACAACGCAAAAGAATCCTGCTGATTTTATGATGACTTATGGTTGGAGGAAACTAGCTAACTTTCAATATGAAGATAGAAATAGATTTTATATAGGAGACGAAAACAATGCCTCCACTAAAAGCAATATAGGAAATGTAAAAGGTCTTGAGTATTTATTTCAATATTCTACAGGCAGACAACAGGGCAGAGAATTTGAAAACCAACAAGCGTTTATTAGATACTTAGCTAAATGGTGGTTAGTAAAAGGAGAATATAAAAAGAACGAATTAGTAGATTTAAATTATAAAAGTGCTGAAGCTAGAGCAAGATTTGCAATAGGTAAAAAACTATCTTTAAGTTTAGGAGTAGCTTATCGTACTTACGACAAGGCTTATGGACATAACCCAATAGAAGCTTATTTACAGGATAACAATTGGTGGGATTTAAGCTATTCTGTAGGACATACTGATGAATTATACCAAATGGTCAGCACATCGGGACAGAGCATGGGATATGACTATCAATGGTTTGATGCTGATGGGGTGCTTCTTTCAAACTCAGACTTAGATTATAGAAACAATGTATTTCAAGATGTTGTTAATAATTATAATAAAGAACAACTTTCAATGATTGGAGGATTTCAACAACTTTCAGCCATCGCAGGTTTAGACTTCTATCATTACAGAAATAATTTCTGGGTACATATTTACGGAAACGTTTTACCTTATCACGAATTACTTTCAGGAGATGAAAGATACTCTTATGATAATTTTTATGGTAGTAATGATTACATAGATTATTCTGCAGGAGGCGTTATAGGAATAAGAATAACAAAAAACATAGGATTATATGGAGAAATAAACCTACAGCGATATTGGGACAGAGAGATACGCTCAATTAAAGCAGGTGTTAATATAAAAATATAATAAATGAAATTTTTTAATTATTCAGAGTTTGACAGTCCTGATGAGTTAGGCTCAGGAAAAAATATGTCACCAAAAATATTAGAGATGTTAGATTTAGCAAGAGAAAAATACGATAAACCTATAAAAATAACAAGTGGTTATAGAACAAAAGCTTATAATCAAGACTTAAAAAAAAGAGGTTATAAAGCAAGTTCAAAGAGTTCTCATTTAAAAGGGTTAGCTGTAGATATTGCTTGTATAGATTCTAAAAGTAGATTTGAGCTTTTAGACATTTTATTAGATGTAGGGTTTAATCGTATTGGAATAGCTAGTAGTTTTATTCATGCGGATATTGATACGGATAAAACTTGTAATGTAATCTGGACTTATTAATGGAATTTTTTATTATATCTCTTTTTCCGACATCTTGCATAGCAGGAATAAATTATTATCCTTCAAATGAGGAATATAATTACAATGAGTTAAATATTTATTTATTTGTTATACAATTAAAATTTAAGTTCTATGAGCAGAAAAAAATTTAAAGATACCACAGTAGGTAAAATGCTTTTGGGTGCAGCAGGGCTTATTAATCCTACCTTAGGAAGCGTGTTACAGGGCATTACTTCACCTAAAGATGCAATAGCTGAAATTACTAAGGCAGATATTAGTCAAGAGGACAAGATTAAATTACAGCAATTAATATACGAACAACAGAATAAAGAACTTGAATCTATTACTTCAAGATGGCAGGCGGATTCAATGTCAGATTCTTGGCTTAGTAAAAACGTAAGACCTTTAGTTTTGGTTTGGTGTATATGTATTTTTTCTTTAGCAGGTATTTTGGATAGTGTAGAAAATATACCATTTCAAATAAATAGTCTTTGGAATGATACCTTCGAGAAGGTTATGATGGCGGTTGTTTTAGCCTACTTTGGAGGAAGAACGACAGAAAAAGCTACTAGCTTATTTAAAAAATAATCCCCTATATATATACATATATAAATATATTGTTATTTAAAATAACATATATATAATAATATATAAATATATAATATATAATAAATATACATATATACAACAAAAATCAAATATTTTTTTTAACTTTACAAAAAAAACATGAATATTGAAGCAAAAGTCAAAAGACTAGATAATACTAAAGATAGTAAATACGAAGTTTCTATAAGAACTTACAAAGATAATATTTCAGGTGTTTTTGAAAAATTTGAATTAAGGTATTTAATTCAAGAGATAGACAATGCTATTGTATAATGCCTCGTAAGATCACCAGAAAAGGACTTATTAAAAAACTAGACAAGTTGTTTAGTATCAGAACAAGACACGCCAAAGGAGAAATAGTAGAATGCGTTACTTGTGGAGTTCATAAACATTGGAAAGAAGTTGATGCAGGTCATTTTCGCTCTAGGCGATTTATGAGTACTCGATGGCATCCTACAAATGTACAAACACAATGTAAAAAATGCAATGCTTGGAGTGGGGGCGAATCTTATTTAATGGGAAAATATATAGATGAAACACATGGAGTAGGAACAGCAGACGAATTAATTAAACTATCCAGAGAAATTACTAAATTCACAGATCAAGATTTAAAAGATATGATTAAACTATATGAAAACTAATAAAAGTTTTGTATATTTGTACATCTGTTTTAGTGTTCTGAAAAGGGGGTTGGTTTCATATCAGCTCCTTTTTTTTTATTAACAATAGTTAAATATTGAATATTTTTT
>Ga0208920_1000091_pt1 | contig 27151 bp, 36 predicted proteins | sample 19_taG_FD_184094 | JGI IMG/M metagenome (GOLD analysis project Ga0208920, IMG submission 184094) | Marine viral communities from the Subarctic Pacific Ocean - 19_ETSP_OMZ_AT15317 metaG (SPAdes) (version 2) | ecosystem: Environmental > Aquatic > Marine > Oceanic | place: Pacific Ocean | collected...
CATCCCATGGATAATTAGATAATCCATAGTCTCCACTTGAATGAACTAAATCGTCTAATGCGTCTGGAGCAGGAACATTGGAGTACTGACTAAACATACGATCTAGATCTGCATAAACAGAACTTTCATCCCCCATATATTGTGGTGCTTTATCGTCATTCTGTATCCAATGTTTAATCATCTTCTTGTATTCATCTTTTGGTTCACTATTTGATTTGCCTCTAATCTGTTCTACAGTTTCCAAAATTTCGCCCGTTAACTCTATCGTAACATGAGGTCCATTGTGCGGATCTCTTAAAGAAACAATCGCTAAATACTCATTTTTTACATCATCATAATAACCTCCCACACAGTGATCACATTTATTACCTTCAGCTATTAAATCATTTTCACTAGTCACATTTTGAATAGTCCAACCTCTATATTCTTCGACTTCTTGACCAGTCTTATTATCTATCCATGTTGGACCATATAAGATATTTTCTTTTTGAGTAGGTTCATAAGCCCCACCTTCGCCTTGTGCAGCCATAAACTCATGCCATTCATTAGATGCCTCTACAGCTTGATCATATGAATAAGAAGAAATGTCTATGTTTTCTCCGCTACGAGTTACCCAGTCTCTTATTTCAGCTATTTTCTGACCAAACCTATTAGTAAAACTTATGGCTCCACGAACAAATGACACATAATCGTCATAACCAATATATGTACCAGATTTTTGCAAAGATCTCCACATCTTTCTAGTTTGTTTCAAAATCCATGAACGCATAATTTCCGGCTGATACTGTATATATGCTTCTTCTATTTGTCTATCTAGATCTGGAGTCACATGTTGAGTCGGTAGCTGAGTTTGCCGTATGTCAGTAATAGTTAACTGAGGATTCTTCCTAAATTCATTAGTCAAAAGTTGAGCAGAATTCTCGTCTAAACTAGTTATATATTGAATGATATCTTCGGACGCACCGATAGATCTCAAATAATCTTCTCTGTTACCAGCTATAACTATCTTATACCAATTCATTCTATTTCCTGAAAAAGAGGATAGCGTTCTTTCTCTCTTTTTTCTGTAGCAATCTCTTTACCCTTTTGCCATCCTTCTAATTTAGTTTTTGTTTTTTCATCGGGGATTACACTAACTCCCATTTTATTCAAAAACATAATCAGTTTATTCCCATATAAGAATCCATCGCCAGAAACTTGATCTGCATAATAATCGTATGGCTCTATGCCTAAATAACTTTCCTGTTCATATGGCTGTAGTTCTTCTCCTGACTGCTCATAATCATCGCCTTCTTTAACAATAACTAATAATCCATGATTCCTTATATCATTGTCAGTCACATCGTGATACCCTTTATTAAGTTTCTTAGAAATATGGTGTGTCATCGCAGTAACAGCTTTATCGAGTTCTTCCTTATCTGTCATAAAAACAGGAACGGTTATATCTTGCTGCTTTAAATAATCCCAACTCTCATCATCGTAAGATCCACTATACGCATCAGCAACAAAACTATTTTGTTCTTCAGCTTCATCAACATCCATGCCGATTAGACCTACTCTTTTAATTGACTGCATATTATCTATAACAGTACCATGATAAAGCGTTTTAGCTATAAGTTTTTTTGATATTTTATACCAGTTCATAATGAATCCACATATGATTTTTCTTGCAGCAATCTGACCCATGTCATAAAATCGCGTTCAGAGAAATTGTCATCTAAATAAGAATCCCTCTCGTAAACAAATCCACCTGCTTTTTTCGTTGTCCAAGATGTAAATTTGTCTATAAACCTAGCAAACGTTTCTGTCGCTGATTGCAAGTATGCTGAACTAATATCGCCTCTTTTTCTTATTTCTTCCATAAATAATTTAGTTTTTTTATACCACTCTTTTTTAGGTTCAATCATATTTAGCTTATTTGCGAACCTTTCTATATCTCCTAGACTCATTTCAGACAATCCAAATACCACATTTGGATAAAGCTCTCTAGAAAACTTATAATCGAGATAATGACCTATTTCATGAGCGACAGTGCCTACATTAACATCTGATATAGTAATAGAATTTTCACTAGAATGAAATTTTCCTCTAGTTGTTTTCTTTTCGAACTGTCCTATCTTAAAAGACAAATCATCATAAGACAATCTAGTATCTATAGCCATAAACGTAGTTGCAATATACTTCCTTAACGATTCTCCGTTCTGTCCATAATAAGACTTTTCACCTGCTTCAGATACATCAATACCTTTAACGAACTGGTCAAGATCTTCTGGTGATATAGAATTATGCCCAACAAAAGAAGAATTCAACATACCTGACCACTGATGTTCTGTTGGAATATTTTCATTCAAACCTTCATGTAATTGTTTAGATGCGAAACTGAACCCTACCATCGATCTGATTTTTTTATTCAATTCAGAATCTGTAATACCTATTTTTGCAGATAACTCTCTGTCAGTATTGTAGAATAATAACATGTCCTTTCTAGCTTCCATAACCTCTGATTCGTTAGATTTGTTTTTTCTTTGAGAAGCTAATTGGAACAAAGATCGAGCCTCATTAGCAGACAACTTAGTTTGTTCAGCCGCTTGCCAAGGTAAATCTCTTTCTCCTACATCTGTACTTTCTATAGGACTCTGTGTATGTTGATAAAACTGTTGATTTGCATCATTCAGCATCCCTCCCAGATAAGCTTCAACAAGATCATGCGGAGTAATATCTCCAGAAATATTTTGCATATAGTTTCTATTAAAGTCAGCATCAGAATCTAAAGATAAATAGACATTGTAAGGATCTTCTTGTATCCATTTTTGCCAACTTGTAATATCTTCATCCAAATAATTTTTGTATTCGTTATAAAGCATTTGGACTCTTCTCTCAAAATCACTTTTAGAAATAACACGAGAAATATCTGCTATTAGTTGTTGAGCTATTTTTATATCTTTATACCAGTTCATAATTGAACTCCGACTGCTCTGAGTTGTTGATCCCAAATAGGGACTTCAGATCCGCTCGATAAATCATTTAACAAACTTTCTATATTCGACGCTCCAGTATCATTCTCAATATAATCTGTCATAGCACCTGTTTGATGAGCAGCATTCAAAGCCAAATTAACTGCTATCATAAACTCTTGCGTATTCTCTGCACTGGCACTTTCAAGTCTAGAATTTATTTGTTCGATAGTAGCTCTAGTTTCATCTATTCCTTCCTCTTTCCAATGCCTATACCAAAGAGGAAAAACACAATGCTCATAGAATTCTATCAATATCTCGACTGGATCTACTGAGTTGGATACAAACTCAGACATTTCACTTGCACCTTCAAAATAATACAAACTGTCTAAATCGACATCATCGATTGAAATATTTTTTATATATGCGGCAGCTTCATCTTCAGATTGAAATTCATTGCCCCAACGCTCAGAAAAATCTTCAAAACCTTCGCTAATCAAATCGTCTCGCAGCATTTCTCTATGTCCCTCCAAAGCCTCTTCGAATGATTGCTGAAAATATGGCATTTTATCCATATTCATACTAGCAAAATTTAACATCTCCCTAATAGACTTGTTTTGCAAAGATGCATAATTGCGTGGAGAGTGCATTTGCATTCTACGCTTATCTTCGTTCCCAACAGAATAATTCATATATTCGCCCAACATCGAATCAAAAACATCACCAACACTATGCCACTCAGTTAATTCATCTACTCTAGATCTCGCCCAAGTAGCTGGTTCTAAAAGAGCATGACTACTCAACCATTTATAGAAGACTCCAGATAAAGCACTTTTGACTTCATCTGCGACAACATTTAGATTGTCTCTAAGATTATTTGATATGTTTTGACGACGCTGTTCAAGTCCATTGAAAGGACGTTGGTTGATCATAGACCACATGTATTCTAATTTATATAAATCTTGTAGGTCAGACTCAAACTGGTTAATAAAAACATCACTCTCAGTAAGATTCCATATCTGAGCTATTTTTATGAATCTATACCAATTCACCCTCTGCTCCGAATGTAGATATTAATTCTATGCCAAATTTCTTTGCGATTTTGACTAAAGCAAAGATTATCAAAGCTCCACCTGGCAATATAAACAATGAAGCTAAAACAGATCCTTTCAATAGGTCTTTTGCACAATCGTTAGCTGCCGAAACTTCTTCAGGGGTTGCTCGTCCGGCTAACCATTTAGAATAGGTTTGTACCATTTCCTTTGAAGCACCGGCACCATTAGCTATAGCATCCTTAACCTCTAAAAGCTTTTTCTTAACAAACCCAAATTGTGCTTCTTTATACCAATTCATTTTATGCCTACATAATCGGATGCAAGAATTAAATCTCCTTGACCTATTATACTCATTAAATTTTCCCAACCTATATTATAGAAGCCTTTACTATACTTCTTTAAACGATACTTATAAAAACCAACGTGAGAGTCAACAATCATAGCTTCTTTTTCATCATACCCATTAACGACAACAGCATGTTCTTCAGCCTCATCTTCTTCATCCTTTTTGTAGCGAAAAAACATCGTCCAATTAAATGTTGCTATTAACGGTTCACCATCATCAAGAGACTTACGTATATAGTCACCAAAGTTATAGTCTATTATCAAATTATTTTGACGTTTCTTCGTAAGGAATTTGTGCATCCAACGACAATACCATTTATAGTCACACTTCTTATCTTTAGTCTTATTAAAAAATAATTCCACTAAAGCCTTTTTATTTTTAGTGGACCACTCGTAATCTAAAAAATCTAAATTAGAACTAACTATAGTTACTTTGTCAAATCCTACAGCATTCAGCAACAGCCCCATCTTCTGTGTTTCGAGTCCTTCAAAAGGCTTTCCTTTTTTTCTTCTGAATAATCTATTAGCTATGCTTTTAGTTTTTTTGTAATCAATATCTTTGTTATAGAAATTAGCGATAGATGCAATAGAAGCTATAGCACAATGCGAAGGTTCTTGAACAAATCTATTAACATTAATTTTCACTATTCATTGGATCTCAGAATAGCCTTTGCAAAAAGAGCTTCAAATAGTTTGTTGGCATCTTGTTCTTCATCAAAGTGAGATTTAATGATTGGGAAAAACACTTTCGCTATTTCTTGTTTTCCTTTACCTCTCAAAATCTCAAAAGCCATCTGCGAAGAAAAAGCCTCTATTTCTTCGGGGTCAGCAAAATAGAACTCTTGTTCCTTTTGCCTTGTCAACCAGTGTATCATTTCGTGTACAAAAAAATGAAGATTTTCTTTAAAAAAACTATCTTTCTCAAAAAGGGTTTCGTTCAAATATATTGTCTTACTGTCTGACTGCGCAAACTTTCCATCTAGATCCATTACTTCAAAACGGAGCTTATCTACATCTTCTATAGGTATGCCATACGTTTTAAACATTCGAACAAAAAACGCATTCGTCCTAACGATATTTTTAAGCTTATCGCTAAGCTCTTGATTGGACATTCCAATTTTAGCTTGTTTAAACCAACTCAATGTATTTTCTCCCATGTCATACTTAAACGAGCAGTATCTAATAGATCGACATCTATCGTGTTTCCTTTATGCTTGCCTGTCTCTATCTCTATCTGCATCGCGTTGTTTTTAACGTCACTAACACGACCTTCTGTTTGACCGGCTCCCCAACCGCCAGTTCTGAGTCTAACTCTATCTCCAATTTGGAACGGAGAAATCGCACCATCGCCGACAAAAGGAATATCAACATCTACTTCCAATGCCTCAGGAAGACCAATATCCGTTGGAACAGAACTAGCATCAGCAGTTTTAACTCGTTTAAACCAATTGGAGGCTTGCGGATTCTGCTGTTGCTGTTGCTGTTGCTGTTTCCATACATTCAACCAATTCTTAGCATTATTTCTAACAAACATCTCTGCCTCTTCTGGTGTAGAAACGCCTCTTTCCCATTGAGCGATTAAAAGCTTATTCTTAGCAAAAGCAAGGTGATGAACCATTTTACCTTTGACATTAAAGAACACATTGTTATTTATAATCTCAGGAACAGTTTCAGTTAAAATCTCTCTGATTCTATTACCATCAATAAATGTCGTTGTAATTCCAGGTCCAACCTCTTGACGGTACTGTCCCATCATGTCAAGAAAATTCTGTTTTTGTAACTGTAACTCTTCGATCTTCTCTGTAGATAATTTTCCTTTTCCGAGTTGATCAGCATGTTGGTGATGCACGATAGACTCATAAAAATCACCAACTTTATTAAGAAATTTTCCTAAATGTTTATTCCGACTCTTGTCTTTCATGCCAGGTTTATTGAGCATAAATGGGAACATATGATGCTTAACAACAGTAGTTACAAATTTTTTAACATCCTTATCAAACCCCATTGTTGTCATTTTTTCTAATGCAATATCTTTTGACTTCGAATCATGACCGATATACTGCATAACACCTTCTCTCTTAGGATGAGGTTTTTGAATATCTGGGTCTAATTTGCCGAAGTCATGGAAGAAAGCAGCCAAGTTTAACCAACCCCTCTGTTGATCGTCTGAACCAATCTCTTTTGAGATATTGTTTACGTTCTCTAATACGCTGAGTATATGATTCATAACAGTATGGGTATGGTGAGGGGTTTGTTGGTCCATATCGATGTCATGTAACTCATCCCCTATGTTGAGTACCTTTTTATATAAACCTGTCTCAAAAAGGATTCTGGCGGCTTCTGCGGGCTTTGCTCCAGCCATCATCTTAACAAATTCTGTAGATGCACGCTCAGGGGCCAATTTTGGAGGACCGTAAAAGGCTTGCACTTTAGGATCTTTCAATGCAGCTAAAACACTTGGATCAATAGTAGCATCTTGGAATCTGCTATAGAATCTCAAGACTCTAAGCATTCTAAGAGGATCATCTTGGAATGTTTTCTCTGGACTCAATGGAGTCTTCAGAGTCATTGTCTGTAAATCTTGCAAACCGTTAACGTAATCCTCAACTTGCCCAGTCTCTACATTGTAGTACAAAGCATTAACTGTTAAATCTCTACGAACAACATCATCATGAACATCGTCTGTCCTCTGTATGATAGGTTGTCTACTATCGGCTGTGTATGTTTCTGTTCTCATTGGAACAAATTCTACTTTCTGACCGAAGATTTTGATACCACCAACCATCAAATCTGGATTAGCATCCTCTTCTGTTGGTTCGCTTGATTTTTCTAAACTTACGGCATACCCCTTGCTAACGCCTTCGATTCCATTTGAAGCTGCGTATTGTTGGAGAAGCTCGGCAAACTCAATGCCGGACATTGAACTGATAGCGATATCGATATCATCGCTTTGTTCACCTAAAAGCTTATCTCTAACCCAACCGCCTGCCACACGCATTTCGACATTCCTCGCTTGAGGAATAGCATTCTTGGCATTAGTAAGAAAACCAAAAATATTCTGTTCTAAATCTGTTAATTGTATTGTTGTATTCATCTGTGAAAACTTCCTAAAGTTAAAGGCTTTAGCTAAAACTGGTTTAGCTATTGCTGGGACTACTTCTAGATTAAAAATATCTAAGTTCAGTTCTGGTCTTTCATCGCTGACTATGTTATTAATGTCAATAATTTGACATTCTGATAGATGGTTATTAACGTATATCCTTTTGACTGAATCTTCAAGATCAAAGTGATTAAATTCTGTGGAAGCTATAGCATCGCAAATATCTAATTTTTCGCTATCCATTTTTATCCCTATAAGGACAGGGTAGCTTTGTAAATATTTCTTGGCAAATCCTAAAGAAAAGAAGCATACTTTTTTAGGATTGAACACTTTGTTTTCGGACAATACTTTTCTTAGTTCTACGATATCGCAAGGATAGTATACAGTATTAGAATCTATCTGATACTTCTCGATATCTCTTTGTACTCTTTTCGGGTATTTCTGCAACTCGGCAGAAAGCCCTCTGAATAGCGAAAGAACGTTATCAAACTGTGATGAATCTTTTGTCATTATCCTTTACTCTTTTTCTTTCTTCTACAGCCCCCACAACCACCTTTAGACGCTGTTTTCGTGATTTTTTTCTTTGTCTTTTTTTTTGAACTAACTTTTACTCCATGTGCAGCTAGTTCTTTTTTTAACAGCCTCTTTTCTTTTGTCCTGATTATCCTCTTCTGTCTCAATGTTAATTCTGCTTTTGTCTTTTTTTTTAATCTCTTTTTTTTCATTTCTCTACCAGCATATCGCCCATAGTATCTGACAACTCATTCAAAAGATCCAAAAACGCACGCTTAACTTCTTCGTTAGAGGTACTTTTGATTTTATCAGCAAGAAGTCCTTGCAAATTTTCTATGATAATTTCGACAGGAGCCAATTCATTATCGATCTCATCTATTTTATCTTCTAGACCAGATATACCATCAGACAACTTTTTCAAAACGTCTGCACTTCTACGACGATCATCAACAGATCCTATCATATTATCAGTCTCAGTCGATATCAACAAAAACTCGCGTCTCAAAGCATTGATTCTAAAATTTAAATTATCTCTGCGATTATACTTGCCTACAGAGAATCTATTCACTTCTTCTAAATACTCTTTGACGTTATCAAGCCTTCGTGATCCCAAATAATGTTTAGTTAGATGGTTTCTGACAGAATGATAGCATATTTCTTCTCCCTTGTCAAGCAAAAAAAGACTTACTGCCTTCATATTGTTAGTTTGTTCGAATTTTTCTTCAGCTTCTGCCCTAAAAGATGAGTTACAAAGCTTACAATTCGTTTTTGTGATCTCTGTGTTCTCAACCAAATGCATAAACTTTTCTTCTACCTTCTTTATCTCTTTCTTATTTTTCGCCATTCTCTTTCCTTTCCTTTGTGCGTTGAGGAAGTTTTTTCTCAATGAAATCTTTTCTATCTTTTTCCATTTCGTCCACCTTAACAACCAACATATCTATAGCCTCTTGACATAACAAATCAAATTTATTGTAACTGTCTAGAGACTTCTCAAATGCTGCCTGAAGGATTTCTTTTATCTCTGGGAATGATGACATGATCTTATTTTCTACCATTCTTTTAACAATAACACGAGCATGAGGAGCATTCTGATATACATATTGTGACAAATAATTAAGTTTATTGACCATTTTCTTGAACTCGCTTATTCGCTTGTTTATATCATTTCTATCTTTAAATGTAGAAAGCTCAGATTGTTTATACCAACTCATTATTAAAGTTCCTCATTACTGCTAAGATATAAAGCAAAATTACGTAAAGTTTCACTATAATTATTCCATACTTTTTTCAATTGTGCCATTTCATTTTTTACTGCCATTACATCTTCTGCGTCTTCTGCACTTTCTCCTTCATATCCAACCATATCAGTGATTAACTCTAAATCTTGTGCAAGCTCTTTATGCCTAGACAAAACAGTGACAAGATACTCAATATCTTCCCTATTGTCTTCCATAGTCTGTTGAGCGTACTCTACTGGACTAGTTAATCTCAATGATTGTTTATACCAACTCATATATTTATCCCTTTATATAAAACGCTATTAATAACGATTCGGCACGCCCATCGTCTTTCTTTCTACTAAAAGAATCAGAAAGTTTAGGGCATAAAAGAGCAGCTTCTTTACGAGCATTATTTTTAGCGATAGATTTAACCTGTCGCCCTAGTTTGGCTATTTTGTTTTTATTGTCTTTTTGTTCTTTTTTTAGTGCAGCTATTATCTTTTTATTCTGGCTTTTCTTGTCCTTATCCTTTAGTTTTTTATTTGTTTCTTTAGTATCTTTCTCTTTTAGCGATAATTCTTTGTTTTTTTTGCGTATTTCCTTCTGTTCGTCTTTAAGTGCTAATATATCTGGTGTTATAAGATTAGGGAAATTTTTCTTCCATTTTTGAGGAGTTACAGAATTGAAATGGAACCCAGCAAAAACGATACCCATCTCAAGTTGTCCTATCCCCTTACCAAAATTGAACGAACTGACAGAACCTTCGCCAGGCATTACACTTACTGACTCTAAAGCACATTCAACATCTCGATCTAGATATTGTTCGAATATGTCAATAATTTCATCTAAATCATAGTGCTGTTTTGTCTTTTTAGTTGATGTAATTGTTTTATATGTAGGTATATCATGAACGATTACCTTTTTCCCATCAATTATTGTTATTCCTCCACTGAAACCAGGGTCTATCCCTATATACACTTTCTTTGCCATTCTATCTCCTTATATCTCCCTATTATATAATCGATAAAAAAAAGCCCGCTACTCCAACGCATAGAGTAACGGGCACCGCAGAGAAAGAAGGCAAAGTTATATTATAAAATATTTTATAATTATCCTTTTTTTATTTTTTTAAAAATAAAGGATATTCAGATATTACATGTAATATGATGATAGGAGAATAAAATGAAAAAAGAAATACAGTTAAAGCTGTATGAAGCTCTTTAAGAGAACGCCACATTATAAAAACAAACCTTGCCTTCCTTTATTTTTTTTGTGTCTTATCCACAAAGAGCTTCGTCGCCAACAATATAATTTATCAAACCGCTAGATTTAAGGAACTCTTTGACTTCAGAGGTATCCATTTCCATAGACTCAAGTAATTGTAAAACTGCATCACTTTGTTCTTGGGTAGTACCTCTTTTGACTAAAATTTCACCGCTTGGTAATAAATCAAATTCTACTTCAACTTCTTTATTCACTTTCTGCGTCCTTAATTAGGGTAGCAAGAGTCATAATCTCTTCATCTCCAGCTACGTTAGTAATTTTTACCATTTCTGTATTATCGGCTCTGAACGTCTCCATTATAGTCCAATCAACGCCACCCAAACAAACTTTATTACCTATTGAAAATTTATTTCCAGTTATAACTCTAACACCTTGTGATGATATACTTTTTTTAAACATTTTCTGTCCTCTTTAGATACTCTGAAGTATCTTTGTTCTTTTGTATTCTTTCAATATAATCTAACATATTTTTATTATCGACTTCCGGCCATAATTCCTCAATGTCTTTTAATGCTTTTTCGCACTCTTCTGGAAGATCTTCTGGTATATCTATATTGAATATTATATACATGTCTCCTTTTTCCCCATTAGAATTTAAACGTCCATACTTAGATTTCTTGACAAAATCTCCATGTTCCGTTCTTTTGGGGATCTCAACAGTTATAACATTTTGGTTGATAGTAGGAATCTCAATACTATCTCCAAAGATAGCCTGATTAAACGTAATCGGTACATAAACAAGTATATGTTCATCTTTAGTCTTGAAAAAATCATGTTCAAGTACGTTTATAGCAATCTGTAAATCGCCATTGGGACCGCCATTAACTCCGCAATTCCCTTGTCCTTGTAAAGAGATTCCATGAATCTGATTAAAGAAATTAGGGTCTTGCCAGACAGGAAGTGTGACTGTAATTTCTTTTTCTTTAGTTATACATCCAGTCCCCTGACAATCATCGCATTTGTCTTCATCTGCTATTGACTGCCCAACCCCATGACAAACAGGACAAATAGATATTTCTTGTCTAACAAAATTCTCAGATACTGTTCTTTTTACAAATTGACCGCTTCCTTTACATGTAGTACATTCGGTACGTTTATGATTTGGCTTAAGACCTGTATTGTTGCAAGTCTTACAACGGACTTTTCTTTTGTAAGAGATGGTTCGCGTTACATTATCTTTAACGGACTCTTCTAATGTAGAATCTACGGCAATACGTAAATGAGATCCCCTTAACGGAACGGTTCCCCTCTTACGCATTCTATTTCGCATATGCATAAATGGATCACCCATTCCAGCCATATTCGAATTAGGATTTTCTCCGTACATATCATAGAATTGTTTTTTCTCAGGGTCTGAGAGAATCTCATATGCCTCTGTACATTCTTTGAATTTAGTTTCATCACCACCACCAGTATCAGGATGATACTTTAAAGCACTTTGTCTATATGCTTTTTTAATATCATCCTGATTGTCTGTTTTTTCAATACCAAGAGTGGCATAATGGCTCATCTTTATCTACTTTGAGAATTTCTCAACCTTTTTTATTAATGTTGTTCTTGCTTAAATTCTTTTAGAACTCAAACACTTATAGTATAAATCAAAACAATTTCTTTATCTATTATAACAAATTTTTATTCACTTTAGAGTTTGTTTCATGAAGGAATAGAAAACAACAAAAAGATTTATTCACCCACGGACAGTGGGGCTAAGCCTGTGGAGTCGTTAACATTAGTTAAGACTGCGAAGCAGGAATCTCCTATGCTTTAGCTTAGAGAATGTCACCTACTTTGCTTTAATTTAGTATCCACCTTGACTTTCTTATGATAATCGGCTTTCTTCTTTTTATCCGTAACCTTGCCCAATGACTTGAGCATATCATCGATAGCACCATCGCATGCTTTGCCTTCCCAACCTATCTGGTCGATAGACAAAGTTCCGTCTGTCTCAATAACAATTTCCAACTCTTTCTTCTTAGGCATTTTTTCTCCTATAATTCAAATCCATCTTCTGTTTTAGTTGCGTCTATTTCATCTTCAAAAGACTCAACAACAAGTTTATTCATTGCAGCCTTCATAGCTGCATAATCTTTATCAAACGCCTCAACCGCTGCTGCAAGTTCATTTATTCTTTCTTGCGAAATACTATCAACTACCTTCTCGCATGATATCATTATAGCAGATAGATTAACACTACTTTTTATAAACCTATCTTTGACTTCTTTATAATGACTATTAAACTCCATGCGGGGATCTCCGTAACGATGTCAGTATACTTGTGTTCAACATAGAACAGGCAGTCATAAGGACATTATCTACGGCTAACTTAATTTCTGCATCGCTATAATAGCAAGACCTTATTTTAAACAAAGATTTATTCACAGATAATAAAATATTATGAATTTCTTCTTGAGAGTATTTATTTATTGATGGTTCGTATGAGTAATTCCCAACTAAAGAGTTCCTAGCCATTCCTGCGGTATACTGTGACTTCTCCTTAGCCTCTTTATCTTCCGTTTTATCCAATTCATAGATCGTATAAGACCCAGACCCACTTCGTTTAAGCTTTTTCAATTCCGAAATATTTTGCAACGTTCGGTCATCTTCATAACCCAAAACCTTAGATTCTTTCAAAAACATCAAAAGCCTATAACGCCAACGGATACTGCTGAGAACTTGTACTGCTGACTCATATTCAGATTTGACAAGATCTCTTGCTTTTCCGTAAGCACTCAAACAACCAATAAAATCTCTTTTATCCATGACATCGAATAAAGTAAACATGAGATATTCTTTATCATGAACTGCTGTCTTCATTACATCTGATTTAGTTATAGTTCCATTGTCTCCAACAAACGAGAACAACTTTTTCAGAGACAGATATATCTTGTCTACTTCTACGCCTTTTTTATATACTTCTCCAATGGTTGAAACTAAAGTCTCGGCACAACCATCTTCATGCTTTTTATTCTGTTGCTTAAAAGCTTTTTCTATGTGGTTCACAGCACTATTCTTTTGTAAGTACTTTGGAGACTCGTAAACCTTACCGATCTCATTGACAATTTTGAAAAGCCATTCGTTTCTTTTCCCTTTATCGATCCCATTAAAAGCAACTACACAACCATCAGGGATACTACGAATCATTTCTTCAAGACGTTTTTTGGATTTAGCTCCACCACTACCAAAAGAAGGGATATGGTCAAGAGCAACAAGCCTTGTTGTCTCAAACAGATTAACATTCAAGACTTGTTGCTCTATATATTCCGCGACAGTATCCTTACTATATGAGTGCAACTCGCACTTCTTCAAAAAACCTTTTATCTTGTCAAAGATTTCGAGTCGGAAGTTAAAACCGCCAGAAAGAATACAAACTCTTACTTTATCATTAGCCATTAGTTATCTTGTGACAACCTCGCAAAGAATATAGCGAATTTCTCATTCAACCCAGATGACTCGTTCTTGCTACTCAACATAGAACTGTCTTTAACGTCATCAAGGGCATGATATCTGACAACTACCGGCATTTTAGGTTCTGTAGGAATCTCTATCTGTATGTTGTTCTGAGATGGACCATGTTCCGCGAACTCTTTGAGGAAAGCAGAATTGCATACAAACTTAATACCATCATCCTCTAAAACAGAACTCAAGATAGGAACTTTTCTATGAGCCTTCATAACGCTATTGCTTTTAACCAAGAGAGAAGAATTATTATCGCTAACTTCAACACTAGCTCTGCTTTGACGCTTCTCTTTTTTAAGCTCTTCGCTATATGTCGCTATAATTCCCTTGCCGACATATCCCCATTCTGAGATATTGGTAACGAATCTATTGGCTATGCTAGAAGACAAGAATTTATTCTCATCTGGATAGTCTATGTCAGAATCCAAGTTGACAAACAAGATGTCATGAGACTTGGTTTTAATAGCGATCTGATAGTTACTAGACTTTTTGCTATTAGTCTTGATGTTAAGTTTTTCATCGTCTATAGAACTGAAAATCTTCTTCACGGATTCGGTATGATCTTTAGGGAACAAAATCGTAAACGGTTCATCGCTGTCTACGAAATTTTCTCCATCGATAGTCAAAACAGCAAATCTACCGCCAGTCCCAGCAACGAATCTTGCCTCATCTTTATTAAGCCTCAAAGCCCAATGCAGATATTGTGGCATATTATCTTCATAACCAATAGACCAAAATATCTTATTGACTCCATAGATATATACAGACCTATCTATATTTACTTCCCTTTCAAACTTCTTAACCTTTTTTGGCATCTCGATATCTTCGGAAGCACAAGGCAACGTTTGATACTCTTCATCATCAGATTTTTTGCTAATAACAAGCTCTTTACCACTGTTGGCTTTTGAAACGCTAACTTGAATTTCATCATCCTTTTTGAACGATGAAAGAACATTCTGCAAATCAATAGAGCTAACTGTTACCAATCCTTCTGAAGAACAAGAATAGCCCAAATCGTCAGAAGTAAGATCTGAAACGACTGAGCAAACAGCGACTTTACCGTTAAAAACACTAGCGACGATTTCAGACTGAGTTGATTCCAGACTTATTTTGCCAGCACTCCTAAAATCTTTAACAACCGAATGTGTAGAAACGCCAATCGCGGGAGCGATACCTTCTAACAAACCAGACACTTTACAAGAAAACTTCATTTTTAATCTCCTATCTTTTAAAATTATTCATCCAATTACTACTGTATTATACCATCTTGCCTAATCACTAAATATCAATTTTCTTATAAATCTCTTTTGCTTTAGTTTTAACGCGAGATAGTGCATTATCTATAGATTTGACATTTACATCTTCTGTCAGCAGCCTATTCTGATTGATAAAAGCTGCTATTTCTTCATACGAGTATTTTTTACAATACAATATGAAAACTTCCTTCTCAAGTGAAGATAGCTTTGAATAAAGGCTTAATAAAAGCCTTTTCCTGTGATCTCGTTCATTTATAGCAGAAGACACATCCGGATCGTTACCTGCTAATATGTCAGATAAAAAAAGATTATCCTCTGATCCTTTTGAACTTCTGTCTTGGTCAAGACTTATTGAAGAATTTAATACTCTATTTTTGTTTTGGAACGATGCCTTTAATTTTGTCGATAAATGTCGCCTTATACATAGGGCAGCAAACTTATCAAACGGCGAAATATCTTGCATGTCGCTACGACTATGATCGTAGTCCTTTATTGCTTTAAAACGTAGTGCAAATAGAGCTTCTTGATATAAATCTCCAGGTGACATACCTGGAATCTTGAATTTATATACTAGTTGTTGTATCTTTTGGTTCAACATTTCTATTATTTTATCAAATGCTAGGTCAGCTTTCTTCTTTGTTTTTCCGAATCGAACTTCGTCTACAAGTTTCACATATAGTAATATTTTTTCTTTTTCTTTAGCCTTTGCCAAGTCGTCTTTTTTGCGACCGGCCATAAAAACTCCTCAGATGGTTATTGAGATTTTTTCGGCTTAGGTTTTTGCCTCGCTCTCTCTATAAGCGTCTTTATTACAAAGTTTTCAAGCTGATATTGCGTATCCATATTATAAGTCAAGGCTCGTTGTATATCTATTATCATATCTAACATATATGAAACTAAAATCGGTGGTGCAATTTTTCCTTGATGAGCATATCTCTTGATTTCTTCTTCGGTAAACCCAAGTCCTTCTACTTTCTGCCTACAAGCGTTAATGGTTAGAAGATTACGTAAGTGTTCTTCTAATCCCTTAATTATTTGTTCGGCATTTTTACCTTTTACCATCAATTGATTGATCAATAACATAGCCTTTGGCACATCAGGAATCATCATCGTTTCCACTAATTCAAAATACGAACTATCGTCAACAACTCCAAGTACTTGCTGTACCGCATCAAGGGTTATTTTTTCCTCTCCACAAAAATCAATAGCAAACTGAAGATTCTGCAAAGAGTCTCTTACACTACCTTTTGATTTCTTAGCGATTAACTTCAAAGCATCTTCGTCCGCATCAACTCCCTCTTTCTTCGCTATACTAACGAGATGTTCACATATCTCAAACCAAGATACCTTATTAAAAGTAAAAACTATACATCGACTATGTATAGTTGGTTTTAAAGCGAACGCCTCAGTAGTACATAGAATGAACCTAACATGCGGAGGAGGCTCTTCAATCGACTTTAAAAGGGCTTCTGCTGCGATCCCAGTTAAAGAATGAGCCTCATCAAAAATGATATACTTGGTTTTGCTGTATATCGGACAATTAGCAATCTCTTTCTTTAAATCACGAACATCATCAACGCCACGATTGCTGGCAGCATCAATTTCTTTCACATCATACGATTTGCCCGCAAAAATGTCTTTGCAGTTTTTACAAACTCCACAAGGCTCTAGAGTTGGTCCTTCTTCGCAGTTCTCCATAGCAGCAAGAATTCTCGCTGATGTAGTTTTGCCAGAACCAAACTGACCTTCAAATATATAAGCATGATGAAGATTGCCAGAGTTAAATGCATTGGTTAAAGTTTTAGTTACTACTTCTTGTCCTATCATGTCTGTAAACTTTTTAGGACGATATTTATTCGGCAATGGATTCATCGACATGTTTCATCTCCTATTTTTCTGCCATTTTTTTACGCATTTTTCAAAAAATGGTTGTGCTAGAGTATTCTTCTCTTCTTCTAACAAATCTTGGTTGTATATAACCAAACAACGCTCTCCCAATTTGGCGAAATCAAAACTGTCAAGTTCTGTCTCGCTCGGATGAGAATCTTCACATATCTTCCTTGTCAATCTAATTACATGACCATTTTCTTCTGCCATTAATGCGTTGATCTCTGACTCAAAACGAGCATCAGCGATTAAAGCAATAGGTGGGTTTTCCTTCTTGATCAGATTGATCGTGGCGTTAACCCAGATCTTATCACTAAACATGCCTCTCATGATATCAGTTCCAAAGATTTGCAATACTTCTCGACCTGTCATAAAACCTCTTTTAGGAGTCTTGACTAAATCACATCCATCTGCTCCGTGACGAGGTATTTCTATGTATTCGCCAAACCTTGCAGCGATATCCCACGGAATACGTTGCCAGCTATACTCTGTCAACGTATTCTTGTCATCATCGGTCCCATAACACTGTTCTTCTTTGAGTCCCATAGCATCTATGCAAAACCTTTTTAACGGATCAGCAAACGAATAAATTCTGATATCGCCATCATGATAATGATATTTCTTTTTAAGGAAATCGCACAATGTACTTTTACCGCTTTGTTTGCGGCCAGATACACCAATAATATAGGTATTCATATTTCTCTTATTTCTTCTTCAGACTGTTTATAAAATACATCGTCTTATCTTCCATAGCGGAATCAGACAACGAATCTACCATGACCGTTTGCCCTGGTTTTCCTACCTTCTGTCTCTCGGCAAAAATAATGGTCTTCACATTATTCTTACGATCAACAACTACCTCGCCAATATAAAATCTCATATTGACTTCTACATCCTTGATGAGATGTTCTACTGCGACATCATCATTAATAAGATACAGTCTATCTTTGCCACCAGGTGATTTGCCCGCATAGATAGCATTTTGGATAAGTTCTCCGTTCTCATCCAAAAACTCTACGAAGCAAGATTCCCACTCTCTTTTTTGTTCTGCTAAAGCTAAAGCATTCTCCATGTTATCAGCACAGACTAGCTTCTTACCCTCTGTAATCAACACAGAGAGATCGTCAGACGACTTGACGATAGATACGGAATTGTACTCGTCTCTTGTACAAAGTTGGTATTTCATTTTTTTTACTCCTTATCTTGTGCGTATTTTTTCTTAGCGGCTTTGAAAGCCTTCAAATACGAACAATGTTCTTTATAATATGCTATAGGCTTATTCCAAGTGGGTGTACTAAACAACCCATCGATGAACATCGCCTCCGGTTTTACTTGTTTTTGGTTCTCTTCCATTTCTTATCTCTTCCAATTTACTTTTTCATCAAGAAGGTGAGGAACTTTTTCATTGTCCATGAAATCGGCTCCGAATGTTCTAATCATAACAGCGTACTCATGCATGTCTGGACCAAGTACTTTACCTTCGTCATCATCAGTTGGGACAGACTGCAAAACATCAGCGACTAACAGTAGTCTCATTTTTTCATTCAACTCTGCCCAATCGGAAGCAAACAAAATGACGTAATAGGAAAATGGACAATCCATACGGATCGGCTGTTTTACAGGAAGAATACTCCAAAGTTTCTTCTTGCCTTTTCCTCTCTCTTTGTTTGTGATTGAAACGCATTTAAGTTTATCGACATCGATCCCATCAAAAATCTCAGGGTACTTGGTCTTCAAACCTTTTGCATGTTTCGCAAACTCGTCTACTATTTCGAATTCTGGTTTAATCTGCATATTAACATCTCCTATTTCTTGGTTTTCTTAAAGGAATATTATTTTTCCTTTCTCTAAATTTCGTCTAATTGCTTTCTTAATAAAACCCATCTGTCATCTAACTCTACGTCTCCGTCATTTATCTTAACAAGATATTTGACACATTCTTCCTCATCATCAAACATGAGGTTATGGTCTAAAATGCCAAACAGCCACGCTGGTGCATTCTTTTTGCCTCCCTTTATTATCGCCAAAATAGGTTTCTTTTCAATATCAGCTACGAATATTTCATGGTACGAACCGCACATATGAATACTCTTATCCACTTTAGCAATAACAAAATCTGAAAAATCCACTTGCCTAAGATCTACTCTGACAATGACTTTCATAAAATCGCTAAGATCTTTCCATCTGCCTCTAGTTCTATATCTAGCTATTCTATCTTGCTCGGTTCCAACTTCCTGCTGAAGACCTTTGAGCTTGTTTGTCGGATCTAAAAACTTAATTTTCAACTTATATTCTTCAGAAAGCCTAATAAGTTCCCTTCTCCATCCAATACCTTGATCTTTAGCTTCATCTATTGGTCCGATGAGATATGCTAGACTTTTATCTAGAACTCTCTTACTATCATCACTCATAAAAACTCCTAACTTAAAATATTATGTTTTGGTATTCCGTCATTTCTTTTTCTTCTTGCCCCAAAACTTCTTCTTTTTACTTTGCTTTTTTTTGCTTTTCTCTATTACTTCTCCGTCCATTGTCATCATAGAATGACATTTGGGGAATTTAGAACAGCCAAGAAACTCGCCGTAACGACCTTTCCTTATCGCCATTTTCTCTCCGCATTTAGGACAATCAAAATCTGACAGTACCGTTACCTTCTTGACTTTTTCAACTGGGATTCCATCCTTGCCAACATCTGCCCTATAATCACATTTGCTTTCTTTGTTGTTATAATTTTCGCAAGAATAGAATTCTCCCCATTTAGAGAATTTCTTCAAAAGCAGTCCATCGCACTTCTTGCATTTATAATTGGTCTTACTTTTTTCTTCTTTGATAGTTTTGGCTCTAGCGATATCCTCTTTGAGGACTTCATAGAAATTACTCAAGACGCATAACTTTCCAACTTCGGCTCTTGCTATTCTGTCAAGATCGTTTTCCATGTTAGCGGTAAAGCCCAAATCTACAAAACAAAAATTAGCTTCGACTAAAAAGTCAACAACTTTTATTCCCAACTCCGTTACATTGATCGCCTTTTTCTTAATTTCAACATATTTTCTATTCTTGAGAGTATCTAATGTATTCGCAAAAGTAGATGGGCGACCAATACCGAGTTTCTCCATCTGCTTAACAGATGAAGCTTCTGAATATCTTGATGGTGGTTTTGTCTGTTCTTCGGTCATACTAGAATCGATCAGATCTAACACATCTCCAACCTTCATTTCTGGGACAGTATAATCTTCAAGCTTGCCGTAGTCCCAACATTTTCTCCAACCATCAAATGTACATGTTGAACCTGTAGTAGACAAAACATATTTTTTGCATTTGAATTCGGCTTTAGATCTCAAAAATACAGCTTCAGACATTTGGCTGGCGACTAACCTTTTCCAAATCATTTTATACAGTTTATTTGAATCACCAGAACCAGGATTCTCTACACTTATATCTGTAGGACGGATAGCTTCATGAGCTTCTTGAGCGTTCTTAGACTTCGCGTAATGCCATTGTTTACTGGGACAGTACTTTGCCCCATATTTATCTTCTATGCCAACACGGACGCTCTGGACGACCTCTGGGACGATAAATTTAGAGTCTGTACGATGATATGTAATTAAAGATTGCTCAAATAGCTCTTGAGCTACTGTCATTGTCTTTTTAGGACTCCAACCCAAGAATGAGGACGCACATTGCTGCAATGTAGAAGTTGTAAATGGAGCATACGGTTTAGTAGATTTATTAACTTTTTCGTATGCAGAAACTTTTATTGGTCCTTTTTTCAAGGCATCAACAATTTCTTTCGCCATCTTTTTAGAATTGACTTTGAGTTTAGTCGGCTTTGTGAGCGGAGCTACAACTTTCTCTTTTTTCTTAGTGAGAAGCTCTGCGATAATGCTCCAATAAGTTATTGGGACAAAATCTCTAATCTCTTTTTCTCTTTCTCCCAAGAATCTTAACGTAGAACTTTGAACGCGACCTGCGGATTTACCACCAGTTGCTTGCTTGACAGGCCAACTGCATTTGAATCCAACAATTCTATCAAGTATTCTTCTCGCTTCATAAGCATTAACCAAATCATCATCTATCTCAGTAGCATTCTTAATCGCTTCTGTTAGATCTTTCTTTGTTATTGCACCGTAGCGTATTCGTTTGGTTTTTGTCCCTTTAGGAAGAATCGCTTTAATATGAGCGGAAATTGCTTCCCCTTCACGATCTCTGTCAGTTGCGAGATAAACGAGTTGTGCTTTTTTTGCTTTAGACAGAATGTTTTTAACAACGCCTTGCTTGCCATCCATTATCTCGTAAGTAGGTTCAAATTCCTTACCTTTTCTAAGATTAACACCCATTTTATCTGGAGGAAGATCTCTAAAATGACCTACAGACGCTATGACCTCATACGAGGAACCAAGATACTTTTGTATGCTTTTAGTTTTACTTGGAGATTCTACTATTACTAAATATTTTTTTGCCATATCACTTTTATTGTTTAAAATTATAGAACGACTAACGGCTTACTTCTCAACTATCGTTAAAATTCTTCCAAGTTGACGATCCGCAGATGGTTTCGCTGCGATATACCAACCTGTTGCTCCATGACGAGGAGCTACGCCTCTCAACTTTCCTCTTCTAGCTAACTGCACTACTTTACCTTTGGTCATTCTTTTGCCATCGATAATATAAGCAATTGTTCGCCTCTTTGAATTAACTATTCTTTTCTCGACTATTAGTTTTTCCATTGTCTTCCTTTTGATTCTTTTTTCTGACTTTAGTTACTGGTTTATTGGGATTTATATAAATAAGCCCAGACGCGATGCCTGCAACATGACACCAAGCATTTCTAGTCATATCTGATGCTGTCATAGTTTCTATGGTCAATGCAGTTGGACTTATGCCAGTAGCCAACAATTCTGGGTCCATTCTAGCGTTAAATTCTTTAAGGAATACGCCGCCATAAAGTAATCTTTGAAAAGGTTCCCACAGATCATCAGACGGAACGCCTAAATTCTTTGAGATGTCATCTATAGTTGGTTTAACGCCTTTTAGGTAAGATAATAGAATTGCGACTCCAAGACCTCCTTGAAATTCCTCTTTGTTAACCGAACGCCAGTTTCTTCCGCAAACGCCAACGACAATATCTTCGTACTTCATTTTAAATCCTTTGGTAAATCAGTAAAACAAAAGTATATCAAAAACGATATACACATTTAAAAAAGTTGCCCTTCTTCCAAAAATTCGTCTTTCAACTCGTCTATATCTACATCGATTGGGACTTCATCGAAATTAGGATGTATCTTATATCTCATCCCTTTACTAAATTCCTGTTTATCGAACTCAAGAGAGCAGTCTCTCATTATATTCTCGATTACAGGCACAAGATCAAAATTATTTATCGTAACAATTACGACTTCTTTTTCTATCTGTACTTTAGTAACATATTGATAAAATTCATCAATTATCTCAATCTTCGGTATCGTCTTGCGTTCCTTTACTATTTTCTTCTTTACCTTTTTCTTTGGTGGCATTTCCTAGTCCTTCGCAATTATCGCTTTTAGCTGTTATCTTATTATTTTTCGCCAAGTTATCGAGCATATCTCCCATTGAAGTCCCTTTTGCGCATACAAAGCCTCTCTCGCCTTGTATAGTTATATACTTGCATGTACGATCTGCTTGCCCGATAAGGCATACTTTGTCTACTTGGTCAGAAGGTATTTGCCTTGCATCATCAAGTAGTTCTCCATCCGAATCGTCTTTCATGTCAATAGCTTTCATTACTACATTATACCTGTTTTCATATACACAAAATTAATCAATTTTCTGTAAACCACGATCTTCCCCGAGATCCTTATACTTGCTTCCACAAACCTCGCATTCAACGTACAGTCCATTTACAATCTTGACTCCGCATTCACATATATATCCTTTATGTCTTGCTGGATTGCCATAAACAACAGTATAATCTGGAACCGATTTGGTTACAACAGAACCAGCACCGATCATTGAATATTCGCCTAACGTTACTCCGCAAACTATCGTAGCGTTCGCACCTATTGAGCAACCCTTCTTGACAACAATCGATTTAAATTCTGATTTTCTATTAACGAACGCTCTAGGATTCATAACGTTAGTAAAAACAACAGACGGTCCTACAAAAACATCATCTTCAATAGTTACGCCCTCAAACACACTAACATTATTTTGTATCTTTACGTTGTTTCCTATCGTCGCATTTGGTCCCACATTGACATTTTGTCCTATAGTACAATCTTTCCCTATTTTTGCTCCTGACTGTATATGAGAGAAGTACCATACTTTTGTCCCTCTTCCCAACTCAATATCATCATCTATAATAACAAAATCTTTCATGTTATCCATTATATAAATTTATAAGTCATATTATCATCTTCTATAACATGTTCATATATTTGGTTGTGCGGTTGGTAGGTACATCGAGGGCATGTATTAACTTTGACTTTATCGTGTATATCCCAATGCTTGTCTGATCCCCAGAGCTTGGCTATTTGATTGACATCCTTTAAGTTCTCTCCCAATAACATTTGAGGATCTCCCCTTCTGTCACAACATGTTCCAAGATTAAAAGTATCTGGCAAAGTTCCTGGCATAATAACAAAGGTCATAAACACAGCCCAACATTGACTGAAATCATGTTTAATATCAAAACTACTATCGAATTTATGCGTGATCCCAAAACTATCGTCCTCCAATGCTTGAGCTTTATCAATCTGCGAATTAAAAGATTGCAGATCAGAGAATTCAAAAAAAACAGTCTCTTTTCCTATCTTATCCCAAGGTGTTCCTACTGGTCTGCAATGAAAATTTCTGCATCCTATCGATTTAGCGATACTCGCTGCTTCATAAACCTCTCCAACATTTTCAGGTGTCAAAAGATATTTATATGATACTCCATTTCCCTGCCCTTTCTCCGCTAACTTGCAGTTTTTCAAACCAGTCAACCATTCTATATTGCTGATAACTTTATCAAACATATCTACTTTCTTTATCAACTTGAAAGTTTTTGCTGTCCCCGCATCTACGCTAATACCTACCCATGTCGCATCCTTATATGCATCCAAAACATTTAAAACGTTAGAACCATTACTTACTACTCCATATTCTATATCATGCAACTTAAGACCACTTGCAAGCTCAGTAAAGCTCGTATGCAATGTAGGTTCTCCTCCACCAGCTATACAAACCGCTTCTACATTCCATTCTCCTACACTCCAATTGCTAAGAAAATCAGGAATCTGTTTCATCAATCTATCAGATAACTTATTGGAATTGCTCTCCAAAATATTATGAGCGTTACAAAACGAACACTTAAAATTACATCGGTTAATAGGATCAATGGTTATTAAACTCGGAGGAGATATTGCTTCTCCTCTTTTGATATTCCTCCACCTATAAACCTGAGACAACAACTTGTAACTATTAAAAGGATTCCACTTTTTATTTTTAGACCACTCTTTAGACATTTATGCCTCTCTTATTCGTTTGTTGTAGCTCCTGGAATTTTAAGCCAATCGATATCTTTTCTAATCCTTAAATTGATTTCCCATGCTTTCTTCATTAAATCAAAATCAAAACCCAATTCATCATAAGTGTAGTTTATCATTGCATTTACATCTTTTGGGAAACATTTTCCCCCATATCCGTAATCTCCATCTGGACCAGGAACTTTACCATGACTATTGCCCATCCTCGGATCTCCATGAAAAATTTCAACTAGACTATCCCAATCATCGGTACTGCCTGATAGTTTATGAATGCTATTCATCTGGTTCATAAACGTAACCTTAAGTGCCAAAAAGCAATTCTCCATGTATTTCAGTATACCAGCCGAGATCAAATCACATTTAAAAAACTGAGTCGCTTTACAAATACTATACTCTTTGAATAGGTCTAAAACGCTCTGTGCGTCCTCTTCTCTATTACTTCCAACTACAATCATAGGCTCTTCTATAAAAGCTTCTATCGGATTAGCATCTATCAAATACTCAGGACTCATACAAAGACGAAGACTAGGATGTCTCTCAACCATATTGTTGAGTTGAGATGGAGTCACAGTACTTTTACTGATAACAATACCCTCATAGTTAAACGAAGCTATTTGATCAATTACCGAGTCAACAATAGTTGTATCTATTTTCCCGTTATCATCCACATTCATAGGAGTCGGTACGCCTACAAATATAAATTCAGCTTCTTTAGTCATCTGTTCCATAGTAACGGAAACATCTGGATATGCTGGGTCTAAAATTAAAACATCAGCATTATCTTTAAAACCATACTCGATAGCCCTACCCACTACTCCATAACCTATTATACCTATTTTCATTTTAACAAACCCTATTATACGGTGTTTTCCCTGAAATAATTCTAGCACAATCTTCCGCTGCTCCCAACTCCATTAAAAATCTACCTTGTCTGGAAGAGCTTGCTATATGTGCAGTCAATATAACATCCTCCCTTCCGATAAGCGGACCAGAATAAGGCTCTTTCTCATATACATCAAAAGCAGCAGACAGTAACGTATCATTATTAAGGGCTTCTATGATAGCTTTTTCATTACACACTTTCCCTCTAGAAGTGTTTATCAAATAGCTCCTTTTTTGCATCAGACTCAACTCATGTTTATCAACTAAATGATAATTGTCTTCGTTTGATGGAACGTGAACAGTGACCAGATTACAAATCTTAAACAACTCATCTTTTGAAACCCACTGTATATCGCATTGTTCTCCAAGCTCAAAGTCAGGCTCTAAATCGCAACCGTACAACTGTGGTTTAAACGGCTGCAAAAGTTTAGCGACTCTCCCTCCTATCCTCCCAACACCTAGAACTCCTATCTTTAATTCGCTAACTAAAAATCCCATTTGCCTTATCCACTTACCATCATGGACATCTGTATTAGATTTATTTATTTGCCTCAACAAATTAATAATCTGAGCAACAGTCAATTCGGCGACAGAATCAGAAGGAGCCTCAGGGGTATATGTCACAATAATATTGTTATCCTTGCAAACCTCAAGATCTACAGAATCAAGACCTATCCCTACTCTGCATATCATTTCAAGATTTTTACATGACTCTATTATGTTTCTATCATAAGTCTCAGTCCCTGCGACAATCGCACTTGCATCACGAACTAATTCTTTGACTTCCTCATTGCTCAGTCTTCTGTTATAAGGGTTATAACGAACTTCCCATCCCGATGATTCTAATATTTCTCTCTGTAAATTATGATCTTTACCGAAAGGATAAGTTGTAACTTGTATAATTTTCATTTTAACGCAGATGGATTATAAAAATCCTTGAACTTTGTAGGTGTAATTATTTCGAACTCTATACCGCTTGCATACAAATCTTCCAACGTGGAATAAATTTCAGCATCTTTCTTCTTGCATTTCTCCCAACTAGCATCATCTGTATATCCTTTACCGTAACAATGGTGACTCTTCTTGCCTTTAAGTAGCTGTTTACGAGAATGCAATGTATAGCCATCCATGCCAACTATACTTATTTTTTTTGCTCCCATATGATATGCTATCATAATAGCCAACACTCCAGCCGTTCTAAAATATCCATAATATTTACCGTCTTCATAGTAATAATCTACTTCCTTAGCTCCCTCTTTTAAATTGCTAGTATAATCTATCGTTTCATAATCTCCTGCATAATGCTTTCTTATTAACTTTTTAGTTATCCCACACCCGAATAAAAAATTAGAATTTTCATCTATACAACTTCCTAAGTCTCTATATCTTTGTTTATTTGTCCACAAATGATATTTAGGAGAACATAGAGATGTCATATAGTTAATACCAAAAGTTACCAACTTCTGGTCTTCTACCAGTTTGGCTATTTTCTTTTTGTGACTCTTTATAGAAGAACCAGACCCAATAACAAGAACATGTTTATCTTTCATATTTTCTTCTTCCGATCATTTCTATTATACGTTGTTGGTCTTGAGGAGTATCAACGCTGATACTATCGTACTGCGTGTATCTCATACCTATATTAACGTCATTTTCCAATAATCTGTTCAGTCCTATTCCCTCTGCGTTTTCTA
>Ga0208920_1000092_pt1 | contig 26816 bp, 39 predicted proteins | sample 19_taG_FD_184094 | JGI IMG/M metagenome (GOLD analysis project Ga0208920, IMG submission 184094) | Marine viral communities from the Subarctic Pacific Ocean - 19_ETSP_OMZ_AT15317 metaG (SPAdes) (version 2) | ecosystem: Environmental > Aquatic > Marine > Oceanic | place: Pacific Ocean | collected...
CACTGTCCTTGGATACAACTGAAAGTACAAGTTCTCCCTCACCCACATCACTTGTTTTTACACTACCGTTTATTATCCGGATCTTTTGCTGCATACCTCCCATAGCCCGGTTAATATTACCAAAAATCTTATCTTGCTTTTTATTGCCTGTTTTTACTGGTATAAATGTCATTCGTATTCAATCTCCAATCTGGATATTTCACATGGATTAGTTGTTTGTGATGTTGATAGTTGGACCCGTGCATACTTGGCACGGTTACCAATTTTAAAACTACCAAATTGATAGTTAGCATAAACAATACTATCAGTATTTAGATGAGCAGCTGCACTGGTCCCACGCATACCACGCTGGACAGTATGAGATGTTGTACCAGCCTCAATTACTTTCATTATTTCAGAATTGACTTTTATCCAATCACCGCTTCTTAATTTCGCAGTGCTTGATGTTGGCAGTGTTGTTGTTGTATCATCAATACCAGCAGATAGTATTGCACCAGTCGCACCATCGTTGGCCCTAAATGTGCCTGTAAATGATTCATTATCAGAATCACCGTCAGTATACAAATTAAATGTTATATCGTCTGGACTCGAATATGTTGCATTTATACGTCTTACAAAAACCTTCCTGGCCAGATCCGTAAACTGAAACCAACCAGATTGCCTGTTCGTGGACAAGGCTTCTGTAGAATTAACAGGGCTTAATTCATATACTATTCCATCATTTAAAGGCATTACGCATCTACCTCCACACCTAAATTTTCGATTGTAACATTAGCATTTGAACTTGGATCCGTTGATACTTCCACCATAAAGTTTCTTGCTCTCCTACCTATTCTCACGCTTTTATTTATTGTTTCCGGGGTAACACCAGCAGCCAATGTATAAGAATAAATTTCATTTACATCGTCACCATCTGCAAAGATCTTGACATCCACGGGATCCGCAGAATTGTATTCGACATTTAACCTTCGCAGTATAGTAGCACGACTTAAATTTTCTGATGCTTTAATCCAACCGGTCCTTCGGCTGGTCCCGAAAACTTCTGTTGGGTTATCCTCAAATGGCAGCACTCTAGCATTGATAATCAGACCAATTTCAGCCACTACATCTTCAACAAATCCAACAGTATCTGAAGCCGCAATTTTTATTGGGGAAACGCTTATGCTTTCAGCAAAAGCAACAACTTCAGATATCACAAACAAATGTTTCCAAACCGTAATAATCGGGGTTACTACTTCTGAAAATACTGGAGTCTCTGATAGATTATCATAATTGTGGAACCACAAGCTTGTTGCAGCAATAATCTCTTCTGAAAAACCAACATCCTCTGATAACGAATATATGTGTTTCCAAGTCCTGGTGACTGGAGTTACGTCTTCTGAAAATGCTGTAAATTCACCTTTTTCAAATGGAGTTAATACCCAATGCCCAACAGAATCAGCCGAAAACTGGGTTGAATCCGATACGCTAAATATATGTTTCCAAGTTCTTACAGCATCTGTCACACTTTCACTAAACGCAACAGTATCACTTGGACTAAATATATGTTTCCATGTTCTTACAACATCCGTCACACTTTCACTAAACGCAACAGTATCACTTGAACTAAATATATGTTTCCATGTACTTACAACATCCGTCACACTTTCACTAAAGCCAACAGTATCAACTGAAATCTTCCCACTTATTATTTCAGATTCAGTACCCTCACTAAACACAACAGTCTCACTTGGACTAAATATGTGTTTCCAAGTTCTTACAACATCCGTCACACTTTCACTTAAACCGACAGAGTCACTGGCCGGCTTAATATGTTTCCATGTTCTTACAACATCCGTCACACTTTCACTTAAACCAACAGTATCAACTGAAATCTTCCCACTTATTATTTCAGATTCAGTACCTTCACTAAAGCCAGTAGTGTCACTTGGACTAAATATATGGATCCAAGTTCTTGTGCTTTTACTAACAACATCACTTAAACCGACAGAGTCACTGGCCGGCTTAATATGTTTCCATGTTCTTACAGCATCCGTCACACCTTCACTAAAGCCAGCAGTGTCATGAGTATATTTTGTGCTTATTATTCCAGTAATATGACCTTCTGTAAATCCAACAGTATCTGATGGACTATAATCATGGATCCAAGTCCTAACTGACTTTGATACTGATTCACTAAAGCCAACAGTGTCACTTGGACTATAATCATGGATCCAGGTCCTAACTGACTTTGATACTGATTCACTAAAGCCAACAGTATCACTTGAAAGTTTGGTGGAGGTGATCCAAGAAACACATTTGTCTTCAACAAAGCCAACAGTATCTGATGGACTATAAGCATGGATCCAAGTTCTTATGCTTTTACTAACAACTTCATTTATTCCAAGCTGCCATACAGAGTCACTTGCCGGCTTGATATGTTTCCAGGTTCTTGTTGACTTTGATACTGATTCAACAAAACCAGAGGTGTCTATTGTTCTTTTTGAACTTACTATTCCAGCAAGAAATTTTTCTTTCCATTTGACAGAATCTGATGGACTATAATCGTGGATCCAAGTTCTTGTGCTTTTACTAACACTTTCACTTAAACCAACAGAATCACTGGCCGGCTTAATATACCTCCAAATACTTACTGATTTACTAACCTGCTCGGAAATGAGATTAGTATCAGCTGGGGATTTGACTATCTTATATTCTTCTACTGTTTTGGTAATAGATTCATTAAAACCAACAGAATCACTTGCGGTTTTGATGGTGGGTGGATAAGTAGCATGTATTTCAAATGCGGGACTATAATCAACAGCACTCCCAGTTATCCCCGAAATCTTTATTTTATAATCTGTACCACTACCACTTAAATCACCACCGGCTACCGTCCAGTTAAAAGATCCATCACAAGGGGTAGAGTTGGTAAGAACTGCTGACCCGGAGGATCCCTTGAATAGTTGTATTTTTACATTTGGTACGCTACCACCCCAGGTCCAAGTAATATTAATACTATCAGAAATATATAACTCGGTATTAGCAGTCGGGTTTGTTACCGTTATGGTCCCCGGTTGTGTTATGGTAAATGTGCTTGATGTTATAATCGCCACTAGGCCACACCATATGTAATTTTTATTGTATATATATCACCATAAGTCAAATTTGTAGATGGCAGCGTAACCGTTTTATGCAGATCGGTAACATTCATTGATCCACTCCACAAAGTTGAATGATATGATCCAGATTCATATAACTTAATAGAGTTCACCTCCCAGAGCATACAATAAAACATTGAATTTATGGTCCAGGTAACATCTACAGATTTACCATGTTCAAAGCTGTCGGTTGCAGATGGTTCTGTTATTGTACTAATGGTACAGTCTGGAACTGGCATGATTCATCATCCAACAGTAATGGTCCAGGTGACCCGAAGAATATCACTTGATTGCATACTAAAATCTGGAACATTATAAGTTGCTACATCATCCTCAAATGTTCCAGTAGGGTCTTGCGAATTGGTCATCAAATCTTTACCTATTTCAAATGAAGTTATGGTAGTGGTGGCCAGGTTCCATACAGATTCAGCAGTCCATTCAGATGCATTGTTAACATTTGATGTTGATTTATTTTGATGTAGAAAAAACATATGAAGCAGTTCAGTGCCATTCCCGCTGGCACTATCAATATAGCCAGTAGATACAGTGGATATTGCCAGAATACCATCCTTCCCATCCTGTTCGGTTACATTTGCGTTTGAATCCTCTCCAGGATATCTTTGGGTGAACCAGTTAGATGCTGTATTTATATGATAGGAAGTATTACCGCTACTTGAATGCATTTGATCAATAAACTCCCCCATAAGGAAAGTTCCTGTAGTATTATGATCCTCTATAGAAACCTTTGGCTCCATTCGCCTTAGATCTTCTGTATCGTATACCTTGATATCAATATCGCCAGTAACCAGAATTTTTGTTTGTAAGGTATTTATATTTATCATTGTTTCTCCTATGAGTCTGCTATTGTGATTTCCCAGGTAACATTTAATTGATCTCCATCTTCAAGTACGACATCTGGGCTAAAGTTATATGAACTGAACGCAACATCGAAATCGTTGGTGCCGGTGTTCCAGGAATGACCTAGATATCCATCCGTAATAGTATAGTCATCTTCAGACCTTAAAATACCTTTGAGAGTAAATGTTAAACCCCCTGTACTCTCTAATGAGGTTTCCATTCCGTAGAATAATGGGTCATCATCTTTCATAACAAGTCCGGAGTTACCCGAGGTTGCTTCAGTGAAATCATCATCCAAAAACGGACTATTCATACATCCAAAATTGGATTGTTGTGCGATCATACTGGCACCAAGACTATTCTTTATATCGGCATGGATTGTGTTATCATCAGGTTCGTGAACAGTTGCGGTTCCATCGGCTTTTATTATTTCCCATTTTACAGTTCCTTTTGGGAATATGCTTTCTGTTAATTTGCTCATGTCGGGTTATTCCTCGTTAGTTATTGAAAATACATTTAAGTTTTCATCTATTGCAAAAAGGTCTGCTCCATATGTGGAGCCAAGATCTAATTGATACCATACAGACTCACCTTGCCTTGCTTTGATAATATCAAAACAATAAATGTTTTGGGTATCATCTCCAAACCGGCAAAGAAGTCTAGCCTTCTTTGGATCATAAAAGAATCTTGATTGTTCTAAATTTGAAGCTGCCAGGTAAATGTCTTTTATGGGTTCAGATATCGGAGAAATATTAAAACCTGTATCTATCACATAAGCATTATCTTGACCCGCAAAAAAGGTCTGACCGGCTACAGTAATAATTGAGTTTGGAGCAATGCAGCCAAGATTTTCCTCGGATTCAATCAAGGCAAAATGTCTTGGGTCAGATGCCACATCTAAACGATATATGCCACGTTCCATAAATACCACCAAGGAACCCAGGTGTTTCCCCAGGCCAGTGATCTGGCCACCTTGAGTATCTTTGATCTGAATATAATTTGTAATTGGTAATACATCCGGTTGGCCCAACTCTGAAAAGATTATCCAGTCTCCATGATCCTCGGCTTCGGAATCTGGATCCAATCGTACATTCCCCACAAAATTTCGGCCAGAAGCATATGCTGAATACTTATAATTAACAACAGCTTTGTCCTTTGTACCCAATGGATGTAGGGATCTGTCCGTATGTGCATAATCATAAAAATATATATCTACATCATCACCATCGACAACGATACGATATCCATCTGATATATCTATATCAAAATTAGACGTTTGAGATAAAGCTGCGGCCAACTTTATACATCTTTCTGCACTATCTGCTGCTACTGTATCAAGATTTTCTGCATCACTATAAACAATCCAACCATCAGCTTCACCAGAATACCAAACCCAGTCAGCATTATATATACACTTCTTACCCCCATATCCTCCCATTTGTTTATCTACAATATCTTCATAATACCATGTATTTGGGCCTGGGTCGTACTCGCCTACTCTCAATTTCCATGCATCATTAAATATATTTATACCACCCCAATCCCCGGTGTCCAGAGTTAGGAATTCGGGATTGTAACTAGAGGTATCTAATTCATAGTTCAAATTGTTGTATCTAATATAATAGCTGTAATATGGCTCACCCCAATGGTCCGGCTCTACTGATGGGATATCATCTGACCAGAATTGATCGTCTAATGGCCTAACTGTTGCAGATTGAATGATATCATCATGGTCTGATTTTGTATTTATAGGAATTGTATGAACATGATAATATACTGGTTCAGTATTTCCAACAACTGTATCAGCCCAAGATCTATATACCTTTAGGGAAGTAATCCTGGGATTAAAATCTCCATCACCTATATCCATGTGAAAACGAACCTTTAAGATCTTGTCATCACCACCCATTTCATAATATTTATATCCCTCCGGCATCGGTGGTTCCTGGGTGCCATCAAATACTGGACAGAATTTATAATAGTAGTGGCCTGATTGTTTAAACCCCCCTTCTAACTTTTCAATGCTTACAATATCCCAGGTGGCTGGTAATTCCATCATTCCATTATCATAATGCAAGGCATTAAAAACATGTGCTCCAAAGAAAAACTCACGATCTATATGCTGATATATGCCAGCCTTCTGATCTAATCCGTTAGCAAATCTTAACTTACGGCCAAAGTTGCTTATTTCAACTGCTGTTGAGGGTGTCCCAGAAGACAAATCTTTTATCTGGTCAATATTGGTGAAATCACCATCACATTTAGATATGGTGTGGTTTTGAGTTTCAAAATAAACCCATATTGGATCGTCCAGATCTTCATGGGTCCATTTTACTATTTGACCAACATGATTTGCAGTAAGAGTGGATGGATTACCCCGGCCCTGGCGTTTGATTAACTTTCCTGGAACATCAGTCTCAAAGTTGATGCTTGTAGTTGCGGATGTATGTTTGATGTCTTCGGGATCTGCATGTGTTACTAACCCCCCATCAAATACTGGTATGTTTAATATTGCCATTATTTACCTAAACATTGTATCAATTATCTGGTTTGGCCCACTATAGCCTTTCATCGGTAACTGAATATCAGCTTCTTGTTTATTGGTTTCGTATATTGTTTTTGACTGTAGGGATCTTTGATCATCGCCCTGATCTGCGTATAGTGCTGATCTTGCGTAATGAATTAGATCTCCATGATACACATCTGGTATTACTGGACTAACACCAGGATCAGAATAATCATATTCAATACCCCTGGCATTTGCAACACCACCAAGACCTAATGATGCCCAGTCATCTAGCAAGTCTTCCCAGGAAGCGTATATGTTGCTCCACATCTCTTCCTCTTCACTTGCTTTGTATATTTGCTCACCATCTTGGAAATCTGTCTCGTTCCAATTTTTTAAGACCAAATATCCATGGTCCTGGTAAACATTAACTACATCAACCACTTCCGCTGTAGCACCAGAGGTAAAACCCTCAATAGAATCGCCACTATAAAACTGTTCATAGGTTAGATCCTTGAACCGTAGCCATTCATATCCTGGATCCGCTAGAAGAGGATCTAGATGTGTTGGCATAGCAGCATAGGAGAAAGTAACAAGACCAGTACCAGAAACCGGATATATAAACATTTTGTCACCCCTAACATAATAAGATTGGGGTGTTCCGGTTTTTAACTGATTGTTCTTTTTGAAGCGAGAACTTACTTTAAAATCTCTACGATGATCTAATATAGCAGTATCGTATTCAACTTGGCCAACGACTTCTACAAAATCATTTGGCAGCGGAATAGAGATGCTGCCAGACTTGTGCATGTAGGACCAGTCCTTAACGTAGCATTTTGTTCCTAAAGCAAAATCTACCTCGGCTTCTTCCAGGTACTTTCTGACTTTAACTCTAGGCGTTCCAGCATCAAAGGACGTTAATGTCCTATCGATAAGGGATTCCCAGACCACGGGTTAACCCCTTCCTTTAGTACCTATACCTGTTGGGGCTTCTGTTGGATATCTTGCGTTTAGTGAATCAATTTGTCCCTTGCCATTTGCGTATGCCGCTGTTGCACGATCATTTTTTGCATCCATTTTCCACAGCTGAGATTCAGCCATATCTACAACAGATTCATGCAGTGCAACATTTAATGAACATTCATTACCATCAGCTTCAATATCTGCTGGGGACCGTAAGAACCACACATCAACATCAGATGTAGATAAAGGGCCATCAACAAATAGTTTATCGGAAAAAACATACGCAACCGGATTAGTCGTGCTACCCGCAAGGTAAGAATTTTCCAATCGTTTCTGATCGCCTGGATCTATCATTGTACACCATACATCATCAGTTGAATCATAGACCGCAATGATTCCATTACGCATTACTTCTTCTGATAAATCACCACCGATAGAAATATCGATAGCGTTGGCCGTCATCGTTTTAGATTCATCGATCACTTGTAATTCGCCCAAGTATGCATTGTGAATTAAGTTCACTACACTTTTCTGTGCAATATTCAAAGCATCTAGCTTTGCAGCTTGCGTGAATGAAGATTCTGAAGGATCTTCTAATCGCAAACCTAGGGTTGATAACATTTCGTTACCTGTCATTTCTGACTCCTTTTTTTAATTGTTGGGCCGACCCGGCTCACAGACCAGGCCAACCCAACGTTAGTTAATAAGATTGTTTGAAGGTCAGTTTATGATTGGGATCCAATCAATACCCATGTCCCTGATGCAACCGTACATATGTACGCTTCTGCACCTTCAACATCGATAAAGATAGAGCCTTTTCGTGCTGCATGATTGGGTTCACCTTCTCCTGTATAGAAGTCGCATGAACCAATCGATGTATACACAAAACCCCCAGCATCACGCTCACCGAGCATCCCAACTTTCTTCTTATCTGCTGCTGTTTGACTAGTAGCCATAATAATACCTCCTAGGTATAGTTAGTAGACAGGCCTGTAATAACACCCTGTCTAGAAGCGTTGGAACAAGTCAGGGCACCGAGCCACATAATTTTGGCTACGGATGCATCCTGATTGACCGGTTTAACGAATTTCTCAAAAGCGAAATTTCGTTTACGATGATGACGGAAACCCAGATATTTCTCATTAAGGAAGAACATCAAACCATCCGGACAATGATCATCCACAACCACAGGGGTACCACGATAAAGTAAGTTCGTGAAACCAGCATCGGCCAATGACTTCGATGAAGCACCAAACCGCTTTTGAGCAGTTAGGGATTCTTCGTAGGCATCAAAAACTACTTGCGTTGTAACGATGATGGACGGCTTGTCATTATCAACCGTACAGCCACCATACATTTCACGAATTTGTTTTTGGATGAAATCAGCATGATCAGAATCTACCATATTCGCATATGAAGCAGATCCACTAGCAACAGATTGTGCATCCCACCAAGTGTATGTGTTTGAATCAATTCCACCAAGTGTACGGTCTTCTGCGATGATATGTTGTAACCCGATGAACTCATCACCGGAATCATCAGTTGAACCGTACAGGGTGCTACCGAATAGATCCTTTAGAGATTTCTCTGCGTTTTTGACCTTGGCCTCCAATAAATCGATTACACGCTCCGGGCCATCATTGAGCATTTCCTCTTTACCGGAAATACTAATTGTGGCATAAGCCTGTTTCCATTGATACTCCGCATCCGTGAATACTTCCGTAGGACTAGTGTCCAGGACATCGTATCCACTAAAGAAGCCTTTAGCATCTGCCTTACCATATTCAAGAGGTTGTAACACCTTGTTTCCGGAGGCGGCTGCTTTCGACTTTCTTAACATGCGATGCGTAAGAATATTGGAATCGAAAATATTATCGACCAAAAGGGGAATATACTTATCCTTCGTTAACGCACTTAAATTGTCATAATTTAAAGCCATTGTTAACTCCTTTGTTTGAGTTTACTCATATAGGTCGTATTTTAAAGCCTGTGCTCTTGCTTCGTCAAAATTTCCCGGCTTCACATTAGACAAAGATTTAGAACCTTTGTGTTTAACGGATGCTTCGGGGATTGACTTGCTGGCACTGGCTTTCTTTAACGTCTTAACCGCCTTTGAGAATGAACTATCTACAGCAGCCTTATGATAAGTGAGCACGAATGCATCTTCTAGATTTGTCATCCCTTTATTAATCGCAGTATTCAAAACTTCTCTAACAGCATTATCTTGGCCATCAAGTTCTGGATGGTTTTTGATCAATACTTGGATGTCATGTTCAACCGCTTGCTGGGCTTCTTGCATCTCTAGCTTATCTTCCAACTCCTGGATCCGACTATCTGTTGGATCCTTTGTGTCCTGTGTTTGAGCATTTTCATTAGGCTCATCAGTTTCCTGGAATAGAGCGTGGTCCTCACCAAGGTAATCCTTGAGAGTCTCCATAAGGTCATCATCCTTCTTTAGAGCATCAAACTTTTCCTGGGTTACAGTCAAAGCCTTCCGATCATCTGAAAGTTGTTGTGCCTTTTGGGTATTGGATCTCTGCCAATCGCTTCTGTTCTGGCTATCATCTATTGCTAGTCTGATATCCTCAAGCGAATAACTTTTTCCATCCACGTCTATTGAGGTTTCTACTGGTGGGTTTTCTGTTATAGGTTCAGTCAGTTGCTCAATCTCTTGAGTCTGGCCTTCTACGGTGGCTTCCTCACCGTTGGGTTCACTAGGGGCTTCTGTAGGCTCTGCTGCTACTTCTGCTTCTTCGACCACAAGCGAAGCTGCAACGTCTGCTTCAACTTCAGCACCATAGATCCCGCCTTCAATATTGTCACTCATGTTGTTTTCCTCCAACAAAAGTTAATTTTTCATTGTTCATTTGGTAGACAAAATCCACCATATTTACATACTATCCAAATTTATCTGATCATTTTCTTTTTTTACGATCTTGATCTCATATTATCTGGTAGTCTATCCATTAATGATGGATCTTTCTCAAACTTTCTCATAATCGCATCCTCATCGGTCCCCAGTGCTGCCATTTCTTCTGCTGCCATTGGTTCAGCATTACCTGTATCCTGTTGCTGTTGGTCCATTAAGGATCTCATAAGTCTTTCTTTTCCTGGTAGTTCTATGTTCTCCAGGATATACATCGGATCCGTAACAAGACCCATCTGCATAAGCTGCATGATTTTCTGTTCAATCCACTCTCTGTTCTCCGGTAACATTGATCCAGATCTGGCTCTAACTTCAAAGTCCATCCCTTGGAGCATAGCACCTATATATCTTCGTTCTTCCATACCCTTATCCGTTTCAACGCTTGTTAAATGTTCTTCTGTTCCAAGATTTACAATCATAGCTATCCACATACTGCCAAGAGTTTGAATTGCTTGGTCCACAGACCTTGCCTTGAAATCAATCTTGGTAGTGGAAGCCTGGCGATAGATCTGTGCCTGGACACCACTTGTTACATTAGCATCAGCTTTACCCTGGGTTGCCTTGTTAACCCCACTAATGGTTTCAAACATATCTCCTAGCAGCGAATAAAAATTGAATACATAACCTGGCATACCAGCTGGTTGCAGCATGGTCACTTGACCAGGTCCACGTTTCCGGATTACACTACCAGGTTTGTTATTTATTTGATCTACAACATCTGTCGTTTCATCAGCTAGCCACATGGGGTTGGCCATTAGGTGTGTATTGTCCATCATTTGACTGGCCAAGCGATCTAAAGATAAGTTTAGAGACTTCAATCTTTTTGGTTCTGGCTTACCCCAAAAGCTGTGTGCTGATCCACCATTCTTTAATGCTATAAAAGGGAATGGATTAGATACATGATTCTCTTTAGTTAAAAATGGATACCTGGTTGGACCATCATATAATAAAACACCATTGGCAATAGTTGTCTGCCGAATTAATCCGGGATATTTATCTATCTCCTGTGGTTCTTCTTCTGGATCATCAGCTTCAACATATTCCTTTGTATAATCCCTGGCGTAGCACTCAATTAATAGTGCTCTCTCTTCTAGATCCTCCATGGCCCTGGAAGAGTTTTCATAATAGTTTGTTTCTGAACCGGTGGTATCAGTGACCTGGACAACATCATCCCCACCTACTTGAGCATCATTGATCTTTAATGCTTCATACTTTTCAAGCTTTGATTCTGACTTTACATACTTACCATCATCGTACTTTTCCCGGATCTCCCATAATGGAGTTGGTGCTGCATAAATAACATACTCTGCATTCTCCAGCTTTGTTGCGGATGGATTCACAAAGAAAGCATAGGGATCTACAACATCAGCATCTGGCAAATCATCATCCTGGAAATGAACTTTTAAGATTCCATTACCATATACCAGGTAATCTAATAACCAATCCGGGACCAGATTCTGCATGTCCCTAATTACCCATAACTCATCTACTTGCTTTTGTAATATCTCTGCTGCTTTTGTAGATGTGTCATCTCCACCCACAGCAATTATATCAATTCGGGGTGGTCGGTTAGAAAGAATTGGGACCATTGTATCTATAGCACTAGCAATAAGATCTAGCGTAACCTGGTTCTTAAATGCTGGCATATTCATGTTGGTCCAGTGATCACCCATATATAACCGTTCAGCTTCACGCCAAACATTGGTTGTATTTTCCCTGGCTCGAAAACACATATCAAACATAGCTTCGATCTTCTTTATTACTTTTTCGTGCTTACGGCTTGGTTTATATGCATCTTCTGCTTTTTTATTCTTTGCCATTAGTTTGCCTCTATTTCAATTCCATTTAAACTTTGTTCCGTTACCTGATTAACGATAGTAATAAGTGCCTGTCTATAATCAAAAGATATGGCACCCAATGCTTCTATACGTTCTATTTCTCGGATTACATTACCTATTGCTGGGATCTCTTTCTCTTCCCATTCTCCAGTCTCTGGATTAAACCATTGCAGATTTATAGGTCTAATTATCATGCTCTGACTCCTGTATAATCCGTTTCTTCTGATAATAATTTATCTAATTCCTTCTGTAACCATGGCTTCTGTACTACCTTGGTTGGAGATCCTACATAATGTAAAAAATACCTCATTTGATCAGCATGGTGGTCCTCACCCTTTGTGTTTAGATCCTCCGGCCTTTTCTCATCGTGGACTAGGGTTGGTATTGTTCTTATGAAATTTGGACAGGTTGAAAATACTTTTAACTTTGGCGGCTGCTCTGCATAGTGATCTATGTACTGACGGCATAGGTTCCAACCATTAACTCTTTCATTATTAGCTTTAAATAGATTGACTCCAGCACGATTTAAAATATCAGCAATGCTCATATTACTTGGTGCTACTATATCGCTCCTATTTGTGTTCTGTGGATTACGGATCCACATACTAGGATCTCCTACTGACATCATATATTCTTCTTGACCACTTAATTCTAATATCCTATCTATGTGGTGACTTAACTCTTGGCCAGCTTCGTAATGCTCACGATATAAGTAAACATTCCCGAAAAAGTCTACAGCCCACCAACCACAGGCAAATGGTGCTGCAAAACCATAGTCAATAGATCTATACCGGTACCACTCATGTGGTATGTCGAAAGGCTCTACTACATGAATGTCATGCCGCCACTTTTGAAAGAACTGTCCAGAGAATACATCCCAATCTCCATCTAACCAGGCACGCCTTAATTCATCCGGTAATGCCTTCAAACTCTCAATATACTCCGGATCTTCACGCATAATAGTAGGGTTATCTGTTACCTTACTGGGTATAAAAATCCGTGATTTTCTGCTTTTCTTGTCAAAGTGTGTTTTGTTCTTGGCACTATCTACAAACCTGGCCTTCACCCAACCATGGCCAGGACCCCCGGGGTTTGTTGTCGCAAATACCTGGGACGAGATCCCTGGAATTGTACTTCGTGCTGATGAGATTAATCTTAAATAATCTAACTCATTAGGGATTAGAGTTAACTCCTCAATTGCAATTTTCTGGTACTCCTGGCCAAGATACTTTGTCCAGGCATCTTCATTACTCAAGTGACCGGTCCAGATCTTGGCTCCAGATGGAAATTCAAACTGGGCTGGATTACCGGTTACCTTTACTCCCATATAACGGTACATATGCTTGGCACGATCTATCCAGTCCTTCAGATCATCGTAATTACGCCTGATTACTAAACCCCTGTATCTAGGACTCTTTATATACTCCGGATCTACCATCCAGACAGTCATCGCTTCAGTCTTGCCACCACCCCTGGATCCACCAAATAAGATCTCACTCTCCTGTCTGGTTAATACTTTAGTCTGGGGACCCGGATGGGGCTGCCATATGACTCGCTCTTCCATTACCGTTTACTCTTAAAAAACTCTACTAGTAGTTTAATGTCTGATTTAATTTCTGCCATAGACTCCTTCAAATCAGTCATTGCCTTAGCGTTGTCTTCGTGTCTTTTACCAAATTCATTCTTTACCTCATACAAACTAAACACCAAAAATCTGTATAGTGCATAAATGGCTCCGAGTAATAAAATTAACGGTAAACCATATTGTTCAATCAATGCAATAATTTTGTTGAGTTCCATTACTTACGCTCTTCCATTATTCATGTAAAACTCTACTAATCTCTCTAACATTGAACTTTTGAACTTTGAGAGGGTGAAAGTTCAATAGTTCAATTCCTCTGATATAAGGGATTCTAAGGTTTCCCTGTTGCTTTGTTATATATTTCATTCTGGTACCATAATCCTAATCCGGGACTCCTACTTCCGAAGGTGGGGGGGGGTCTTTTTCCTGGACGACTTCTGCTGGGGATGAGTAATTTGACTGGCTGTCTCTTACCCCACCCTCGCTATATAGGGGAACATGGGTGGGGGTGGGGGGGGTCCTCGCCTGGTCATTATCATCACCTGGCAGCACCTCCAGGTCTGTCAGATCTATAGGCACCTTGCCAGGCATCATTATTACCCCTATATGGTTCTGCACATCAGTCTTTATTTCCTGTGCTTTCAGGTCAGGTGCTATCTTGTTGGCCACTATTTTCCAGGCATCCTTCTGTCTTGGATCATTATCATCTAGTGCAGCAGCCAATATCTTCTCTATCACTAGAGGCACAGATGGGTGCTCCCTCAAGTACTTGCCAAAGTGACTAGGCTTACGGCCACCAGGGTTACCGCTTACACCTGGCACCCAGTTGGGGTTGCCACCCTTACGCTTCATCTTGCCGTTCTTCTTCATAGTACTACTACGTTCCAACTACATTATACCAATTGCAATAGGGTTCTCCCGGTGGACATACGCCTAATGAGCCAATGATACTGCTTTCCACAATAAGACCCCTTAATTAGTGGTCCTTAATGTTCATTGACAATGATCCAGGATCCGGCAGCATGATCCAGGATCCGGCAGCATGATCCCGATTCCTGGGGATTGCCAGCGTGGCTGATTAAACTAATTTTTACTTTATTCACACTACATTATAATATGACCGATTTATCTTCAGCAAACACAATCGAAGAAAATCATTTATGAAACTTTCCCTTGCTTTTAAAGTTATACTTGTATACCTTTATTGTAGATTATGAATCAATTAAACAACATAAGGAGACTAAATCATGGCTAGTGTTTATAAAAGGGGAGACATTTACTGGGCTAATTTCAGCACAGCAGATGGATCTCAAAACGCTGTCAGTACCAAGATTCGGATTTCAGTTTATGGTCCTAGGAAAGCCAGGCAATTAGCTTTAGAACAGGCTATCAAATGGGAGCGTAATGAAGTTGACAAACGAGTCAGTGGTATTGATTTTGCTAGTTTAGTGGATTCCATTTCTACACTGGATCCATCTGACAAGACCAAACTAGCACTCGTTCTGGTCGATCACCTACCAGACAGTTATCAAACAAATGGTGATACTCTCACATCAACAATAACATATAGTGATTGCCGTGACAAATGGCTTTCCAAGGTAAGCAGCCGGAAATCAGCTGACTGGATAAAACGAGAAATCGTATGCCATAGATTCTTTATTGAATTCGTTGGTGGTGATACTCTCATAAGTTCAGTTACAACAGAGAATGTTGATGATTTCATCGTCAGCCGGGAAGGACTAGGCAAGGCAGCCAACACGATTAACAACTACCTCAAACCGGTATCGCAGCTATTCAATTATGCAGTTGCGAATGACCTGGTCACGAAGAATCCTGTTAAGTATGCACAGAAGCCTGGTACGGCAACTGTTGTAGAATGGGATTACATTCCTGACGATGCATTTGATATAGTAATCAACGATGCTAACGATTCAGATAAAATCTTCTGGACCTGGTTGCGGTACACCGCTTTGAACCCTAAAGATGTAAGTGCCTTAACTCCCACCAGCATCGAAGCTGACAACAAGGGTAACGGCAGACACATAAATGGGAAAAGAGCGAAGAACGGCAGACTGGCCAGGATCCCGGTTCATCCCAATATTGAGAAGGCTATCTCAACTTATGGTGATGATTGTTTTGGGATATATCCTAGCAAGAGTGCCAGGGACAAATCGAACAAGAGATTCAAGGCAGCACTCGCCAGCCAGGGGATCTATAGTGTGATTGCAGCAATCAGACACACCTGTGCTACCAACCTTCTAGAATCAGGATTAAGTCTAGATGACGTTGCACTGATCATGGGTCACAGTGATACCACAATGCTCAAAAAGATCTATGTCAAGCATGTGGATCAGGTTAAGGCATACGAAGCCGTTAAGCGGCTGAAGTAATGTCCGTCAAAAAGCGAAGTGAAGTTGAAGGCCTGGACGAAGAAATCCAGGCCTTTGATATTATAGAAGATGTCCGGTGGCTAGAAGTAGGCAAGTCGTTGGCAATGTCTTATTTCGCCTGGGTATATTATCAATGGGCAATATATGATTTCAAACAATTTATTGAATACCTAACAAGATAAGATAAGGAGAAGAAGTGCATGAAATTAAGTCAGGATGAGATTGATCTTATGAGAAGAATGTTTAGCACATCCATTCGTGTAGGTAAGCGGAACGGTGATAAGCTATACGTTCAGAAGGTCCAGCAGGGACCGGTTTGAAGATAACGTAATCGAAATAAACAATGAGGAGAAATCAAATGATGAACCTTCTTGATATTCTTAACTACCAGCCGCTAGGTGACCATGGTGTAAATTCCCTATTAAGCATTAGGATGTTTCATATCATTTCACTAACCTTGTTGGCCTGGGTGCACAAGGTATACAAAAGGAGCGAAGAAGAATAATGGCGAAGCCAGTAACAGAATATAAACTTGTTAAGATACAAATCAGTAACCAGGAACATGACCGGATCCACCAGGTGGCCAAGGAACTCAAGGTGAGTTACCAAAGCCTGGTAGGATCTATTCTACGTCAGTATCTTACTGATGTGGGTCGGCCACTGATAATCCGCAGTCTTCAAGTTGAACAGGGAGAGCCAGAATCCAGGTGATAGAGGTTCTATAAGTCTTATTCCTACCTCGCAGAAGAACAGGAAGGCCACTTAATTGTGGCTTTTTTGTTTTAAGCATATATATTCATTCCTGGACATTTCAATAATCTTATTTAATTCAGATCTGCTGCACTTCCACAAATACTTACGTCCCACAACAGACCGTATATTTAATAGGCTACGCTTTTCGCCTATCCCATCCGGATAATCACATTGGGATCTAGCAATAATTTTAATCAGATCATAATCATCTGCCATGGAACTTGTCAAACATATAAGATCCCAGCATAAGCAGCGGAACAGCTATAGCCACACCAATTAGCAGCACCAACAAAGATGTGCCGTATATGAGGCAATTAGCGATGTCTATGAAGGTTTTATAGGCACTCTTCGCACTGTCGGAACTCCTTCTACTGTATTTCCCCATTTTTCCTCTTCCAACTCAGTTAATCTATCACGCAATACTGTAGTATCTTTATTCTCAGCAGCATGCTTCCTAATGAGATCTCGATAAACAGATCTAATCAAATAATCACTACGATTCACTCTGTTTTGTCCCATTAACATCCCCAGTAGCTGAAGTAATAGAATTCATACATTACCGTAGTTGTTGATGTTGCATACTGTACAATTATTTCATATCTAACCATCTTCTACCTTTTTCTTGGGACTGTACAACAGGTTCTTATTATCTGCTTCCGCTCTCTCTTTTTTTACATCATACAATAGTTGTTTGACCTTTTCTCTTGCAGCCAATTCTTTATCTAATGGGATCTTAATTTTTCTAGTTAGGTCCGACTGGCCATGCAACCATACAAACTCCTCAACGGGCATACGCTGCATAAGCAATTCAGCAGTTTTACCAGGATGTTGGCCAAGGTAGTTATGGCAGCTTACACATAAAGCCATGCAGTTCAGTGGTTCCCATCTGGTTTTTATATTTGCTCGACCAAACCACATGTGAGCACAATGTAAACCTCTGGAATCCACACCCTGGATGAACTTCTTACTACACCTTTGGCAGGTCCAATCGTCACGCTCTCTTATATATTCTGAAAACAGTATATCGGTTCGAGTCCGCTTTATTTTTTCACCGCCTGGCCACATAATCACACATCCTTTTTTAACAGATCACCAAGTAACTTTGTTTGACCGGATCTCATGCCTACTGCCTTTTTAGTTTTAGATCCTATCCCCAGTAACTGTTCATTAACAACGTACTTATATTTAAACCTTACTTTTTTTTCTAATATCACATCCGATAAATTACCCACACTAGTTTTACCCCCCAGTTCATTTAGGATCTGGTAGCTAACAGAATGGATCTGCGATTTATTCCATGACTCCCCAGTGGTTACCTGGATCACTTTTTTAAGATCCTTCATCACCTGCTCAAAAGTAACAACCTTATCTTTAATCAGTTTAGTAATGTCAGCTACTTTGGGAAAGAATTCAGACTTGCTCACCCATTCCCTAACAGCGTTGGTAACAGCAGATAACTCATAGATCCCCAGCTGGTCATAGTACACTCTCATCGTACCATCACTAAATTCTTTATTGTAGGCAGTGTTTAAGTAATGCATAACCTTTGTAAAGTCCTGTTTATTCATTGGCCCAGTCATCGTATTGCTTTTTATTTCTATTCCTTTCACTCGCCATTGCAATCATTCCATTCCAGGTATTTCTTAACATACCAACATTAGGATTCTTTTTCGCAAATGTATCTTTCTTGATGTATTCCTGGAAAAAGAACCCTATCCCAGCCGCTACCGGATCAAAGCCATACTGTTTCTCCAATTCTTGGAGGATCTTCCCATCCTTCCCAAACGATGCATGATACTCTACGCCAGTATACTCTAGATAAAACCCCCCAAAGATGGACAGCAATGTTGGAGCGGCAGCTTCAACCACACCATTCTTAACCTTCTTTACATTCTTAACCTTCTTTACCTTCTTGTCTTTCTTATCCTTCTTTAGTTGTGTCCGTTGGTTGTCCCGTTTGCTGTCCGTCAGTTGTACTGTTTGCTGTCCGTCAGTTGTACTGTCGGTTGGCCGCAGATCCTGGTAAGTCCCGTAGTTGCAGATAGTTAGGTGTGTCCATAAGTGTGTCGATTTGCGTACCACCATTGTGTCGTTTTCCAGCATAGTGATGTACCGCCTAACCTTACCACGGGACCAGCCCCATTGCTTGGCCAACTCTGCCAGGCTAGTGATTAATTCCCCCCGTTTGATCAATACCATTTGATCCTGGACCAGCCATTTTTTGGTCTTATGATTAGCCATCATAAGCAGCTGGATCCAGGCTTTTAGATACTCTGCATTAGCAAATATCCAATGTTCTTTAATATCTCTATGGATCTTAATCCATCCATGTCCCCTATCCATTTAGTTATATCTCCCCTCTATACTTTTGCATTCCTGGCATTCCTGGCATTTACACCATCCATCTTCATCGAATTCCTGGCCTTCCTTTTCAAAATGTTTCAAGAATGGAAGGTGATTATGTTTAAGATGAATATTTGTAATAGCATCATCCATAGCTTCATAAAATCCAACGCATTCCAGGAATGTGTATTTCATATGACGTTTTAAAATCCTACTGCTACAATAAGGACACAATCTATGGGTTTCTTCATTGTATTCTATCTTCCGACCCTTGAGGTCCCTCGCCATTAATCCTCCGGTTCTGTCGGTTCAAACCGTTTCCCATACTCATCTGGATCTTCCTGGTGTCCACAGTCTTCACACTTAATCCCAAGATCGGCCTCGTCTGGTGTCATGGGTCGTATGTATTCCTCAAATATAACATTCCCAGAATCACATTCCGGACAATCTATATCAACTGCATCACCACCACCCCGGATAATCCCTGTAAATCGTTTATTGAATGCTGGCATTTATTCTCTCTCCTGTTTTCTTGTAAGATCAATTGGGTCCATATCGTAGAATCCATCTATTCCAGAATGTTCTTTACACTCACTACATATATCACTATCAGGCCAACCAGGCTCCATAAAATTAGCACCACAACAAATAGATTCTTTGTATTTACCCCAACCGCCCATCTTTCGGATAAAAGCCCCACTATGCGGTGGTCGCTTAATCCTATCTCTTTTTGGCATTTTCATCTTGAATCTCCTCCTTTTTCTTTACGGATGTTCCCACCCGTCTAGAGTGCAGGATCCTTGCCATAGCATGGCTACCTATGGGATCCTTGTCTGCATCAGCTGCTGCGATTGGAAACCATTCTGAATCCCAGGCCACAGCTTTGCTCTCAGGAAACTTTTTAACTTCGATTATCATCCTTTTTCTCCTTACGTTGTAATTGGATTATCTTACATGCGAGATAAACACATGAATCAAGTAATTCCTCTAAAGTCTCCTGGATCATATCCCGGTCATCATCAACCAGGATCTCTTCTCCATACTTCTCCGCACCCGCTGCTAATCTATTTTTAATTAGATCTAAAACGTCTTCGTTAATTCTTTTTTCCTTAAACATATAACCACGCCTATGTATATCATTAACCTTTACTAACATTATGTTCCTTATTAGGTAAAATAGTCCAAAATTTTATTGGTACATCATAGAAATGTTCTCCTTCTGGCATAGAATTGTTTGGAACTTCAATTAAGCCGCACTTTAGAATTGTAGGTGAATCACAAACCATTAAAGTATCCCATTCCGAAGGTTTGACGGAATATTCCGAAGATACGATATGATGGATCACCACCACATAATAAATGTCTTTTGTTAAAAACTTTGTTTTGCGTTCTGGCACATGCACTGTATCATATGGCCAGTTTTCGGAATGTATGGTCCTACGTTCTACCTCATACCTTGGTGCCATAATATCTACACCATATTTATCAGGGTTTTCGATTGCTGCTACACCACATGAACGTAGGTAATTTAGAACAACATCCTTACCGGCTGCATCATTAGCAGCATGGTTACCCGCATTGAATGGTTTGTGTTTCATATCCGAGGTGCGTAAAAGGGGAGCCAGGGCAGACCTAACCATGAGGGAGCATGGGAGGAGACAAGGACCAGAAAAGCCTACCCCGGCTAAATTCCCTTATTAAAACGGCAGATCGTCAGCCGGTTGCTGCTGGGGTTGTGCTGGTTTTGGTTCGTAAAATGATACCCGCATGTACTTCGGCTTTGACGGATCCTTGGGTGCCTTTGGATATAGCCTGGCCCGCCAGATCTTTCCCGCAACATTACAGGTCATATTTCCCCAGTAGTTATTTGAATCATCATCGCTTCCGTTTGGGTCATATTCTTCATTCTTGAATATGGTACCGGTGTTCAGCTTGTGCTCGAATGCCATGGTTAATTACTCCTTTTTGTTGTTTGTTTATGATAGAGATTGAATTCTTTCGGTGGTTCCTTCTTTATGGTTGGAAGTACATTTCCAGATTTGGTCTTGCTTTTCTCATGCCACAAATGACTAGCAGACAAAAACGCATCATAATTGTATGTCTGATACGTTAATGTGTAGGTGGGATCTCCCCGGTAACTATCCTTGACATACAGTCCCGCAATGTAATCAATGGGTAACTCCGGATGTTCTGTCTCCCAGCCAAGTTTATAAGCCGAATTCTGATAAGCATGGGTTGGGTAAGGTGCTCCAGTTTTTAGATCTACCAGGATAAGGCTTTCCTTCTTTGAATTTTTAGCCTTCTTGAATTTCAGCAGTAGATCCAATCTACCAGCAAAGGGTAGTTCAGGTGAATATATTGGATATTCTACTGCCACCGGTGTGGGAGTTTTGTCGTCCCAGAATGCACAAAATGAAGCCAGGTATCGCCTGATTGAATGAGCGAACTGTTCTTCTTTATCGTAAAAGTACCGCCAGGATTCATCATTGGTCTGGATAATATGATTGAGGATCATATTTGTATTTACTGTGGATCCCGCAACTAGAGCATGCATCCAATAGTGTACATGAGATCCCCTTATCGCAGCCGCATCTCTATGCCTTGGTGCCATGTGGCCAAGATTCCTATTCCAGAGATTAAACCCAGGTCCTTTATCCAGGATACTTAACTGGGTTGTAACACTAGGCCGCCAGTTAAGTAAATCAATATCTCCAATCTGGTGATACCAACGACCATTGGATAGATCCTTATGGGTTATTTCCATGGTAGGCCGGATTAGAGTTGGACTCGTATCCAATTCCTGGACCGGCTGTGCTATTTGATAGCCCTGCGATACAAGAAGATCCAACGCATCTTGGATACTAGTTCCTCTCTTTATCTCGTTATTACCTGATTTTGTCATTATTGTTGTCATTATTGTCTCCTTGTGACGTTAAAGGCAGCAACGCTTGTATTTATGGCCACTGCCACATAAGCATGCTGCATTTCTCCCAGGTGTTTTAATTATTTTGGGTTTCTTAACCTGGGTTATTGTTATTCCCCGCAAATGATCCATCTCATGTTGCATAATCACCGCAGCTTTTCCGGTGAATAATTGAGGTTTTTTAAATTCAGCACAGGTAACCACCACCTCTTCATACCGCCATTTATTTTTATAAGTGCCTGGAAATGACAAACAACCTTCGTTTTTAAATATAAACATATTGCCTTCCATCTTGATTTCGGGATTGGTAAACATCTGGTTAGTGATACTAACCGATTCATTATTCACATAAAACACTGTTTTGGGGATCCCGATTTGGGGTGCAGCCAAAGCATAGGCACAACTAGACAAGTTGTGCTCATCCCACCAAGTTCTCAATGCTTTATGTAGTTTTCTTTTTTCTGTCCATTTAACCTTTGTGATATTATCAACAACAAGCTGGTCCCGGATATCAAATTTCATAATCTTTATGTGAGCCGCTTCTTGTCTAGTCTGCCTAGTCTGTATCAACCAATGCCTCCCCTGGTTTTATGAAATGCCTGTAACAATACCTTGGAATAGTTTCTTTAATGAGAATCAACCTTGCTTTAATCTTTTTACCACAAACCTTACAACCATGTTTACTTAATTTTGTATAAGGATAATGAACACCATTAAATATTTTTCTCATATACTACTGACTGTTCTCTTTTTGGTTTTAAAGTCAGCTAGATCTTTTGAGTCTATGCGGTAGGATCTATACCCCAACCGATATGCTGGCAACACTTTGTCTTTAATGAGTCTTCGCACTTGGATTACTGACACAGATAGTTGGTCTGCGACCTGTTTGATAGTGAGTAGATTTCCCGCCATTTATGCTCCTAATGTATGTGAATATATAATAAACATTACTATAATATATAAAAACCCGCTGAAACATTCAAATAATTTTCCACCAGAGTGTACCCTATCTACCCTCCACGGCCAACACTAATCAAGTGCCAGCACCAACCCCGGTGGTTTCTTGATGTCTCAAAATGCGATATCAATATACGGTAACATTGTAGTAATAGTGTAGTATAAGTGTAGTTGGATTGTAGTAATGAACGGATACTTTCTGTATTGAATGAATACAATTAGCATACTTTTGATAGGAATAACAAGCGTGTTACCCTTCGACAAAATATCATCCGAGGGAGAATCTCCGTCACAAGCTTATCAGGCGTGTTGCACGCTTTCCAAGCCCGTGCAGAACCGTCAATAAATTGGTGCTATGTTGGTGAGTGTAGTTGGAATGTAGTTAAAATGCGGGGAAGGTGAACAGCCCTCCCCCGCCTGGGGCCAGCCTATATATATTTAGATACTTGCTCGATATAGTCTTCTACTACCCCGGCACCTTCAGCAGTATTGTACCAGTGTTTCCAGTATGCCGCTTTCCCGGAAGTGGTTTCTGGCATTGGTGCTGGTGCTCTCCAGTATTTTATCCTGGCATGAACTATGCCGGCTGCAATATTCGTTTCGAGTAGAAATTCCCAGTCTTTGAGGTTGGGCTTGATCCAGTATCTTCTTGGTACCTTGGTAGCCTTAACACACTGATCTACCACTGTAGGCCTAAATTTGAGGTAATTACGGCAATTGTCTACGGCAGTGGCACCTTCAATCTGGAAAAAGCCAGATGCTGGTCCACCCCCCATCTGTTTTAAATATTTAAACCTGGATTCAATGATGCCGGTTCCCAGGATCAGATCTACAGCATCTTCACTGGCATACTTTCTCCCCAAGCTGGTAAGAACTCTTTTGGTGAGGTCCCTGGCCTGGTCTATGGAAATCATTTAAAATTTCCAGAAAATCTTTATACCGGCACCAGCAATGTCAAGAACTTCCTTAACAATCTTATCTCTTTCAGCCGCTGTGATTTTACCATCTTTAGCAGCTTCCCGGTAAGTTTCCAGTGCTTCTTTAATTTCTTTGAGCATCTTTTTGTACTTCGCAGCAGCAAATGTTATTCCACCACCAATAATGATAGCAGCCATGTAAGCTGCATTACTCCAATTCAACCATTCCATATTCTATTCCTTTATCATTTGAGTTTTCCATTAAACAACCAAGCTATAAACGACCCAAACACAACAGCCAAAACAGATCCTATTCCCTGGATCCTTGAGATAGCCTGTTCACTATGCCTTATTCTTCCATTCTGTTCTTTCAATAAATCAGTGATGTTATCAACCGACTCTTTGATATAATAAATATCAGATCCACGTTTCGTAGAATTTATAGTTAACTCTTCCAACCTAGAATTAACAGAATCTTCAAAGTGATTATTCTTTACTTGGTTTCCCGGTGGCTTTTTCTTTTTCATGCTTCTCTATTATTTCCTCTAGCATCACGACTGCACCGGTTACCTGGTGGAATGCGATTTCAGTCTGAACTTTTGTGTTTTTCAATTCGTTAAGTTGTTCCTTTAGATCGTCAATTTTTACAGTGTCAGCCATTAGACGTTACCAGTTGTATATGTACTGTCCAGATCCATTATCCAGTGTGATGTTATGAACCAATCTTGGCTGCTACCTATTGGTGCTACATCTGCTTTGATAGTCAAATAAACCAAATCTCCAGCATCTATATCCGCAGTCATATTGAGATCAGCCGCAGAAACAGAAAATGAACAATCGTCATCAGTATCCGTAACTGCAAATGAATAATATCCTATACCCTGATCGTCCTCATCACCCTGATTGTGATGGTAAACCCTCAACTCCATATTGTGACTAGTGGTAATATTCTCATATCGAATATGGAATGATACAAATTCCATATCATATGGAGCCAAGAAGCCCTGCCTTCCAGTACCAGTCGCAAGTTCCGTTGTATCGGCCCAAGGTATTCTATGTTCAGATGAGCCAATATTATCCACAAAATTATGCGACCAAAAAGAATGAGCATACCGGGCAGATTGTACACTCGTTAAATTGGATCCACCACCAATAGCAATACTGTCAGCAGTTAAAACACCACTAGTAGTTAAATCACCACTAGTAGTAATCGGTCCTAGAACATTTACGCCTCCAAACACTTCAATCTCGTCTGTAGTTAAATCAAGAGAGCGTTCAGGGTTAGAGAGTGAGTGTTGGCATATCCACGTCTCATTGGTCATGGACCTGTTTCCGGTGCAATAGAATCTGCTGCCATCTGCCGACCACTTAAAACCGTCTACGTTGTAATAATATGTATAACTTTCAGAATCAAAATCCGTTTCTTCCAACAGTGTGACTGTAGAAGTCAAATCATATGCAACTGAAAGTGAATATATTTTTAGACCATAATTCTCGCTAGAATTAGATGACCCAGTGAGCACCATTTTGGTTCCGCTATCGTAGACCCTAACAGATAGTTGCTGTAAGGAACTTCCTGTTTCGTCTGGCACGTCTATTTCTGCTTCTGGTTCAACATGACCAGATGATATTTCATCAAGATCATCACCAGTCATTTTAAGCATGGCAATTTTACCACCCATTCTATCCTTATTGTAGAATAAATAACCATCTGCTCCAGCTACATTAGTATGCACCGAAAAGCCCAACCCAGGTCTGTCGTTGGTATTGTCTATCTCTACATCTTGTGCCGGTGTATCATATGTCTTCATTGTCCCACCAGGACTGGTAAGAATTGTATATGGAGCATCAACATCATACCGCTGGATCATCGTCCAGTTTTGGTCCCAGTTCCACATAATATAAAAACAAGTACCATCGTCATTCCACTCCACTCCACGGCACTTTTGGTTGCCGTAATTATTAGAGTCCCCACCCGTAATTAATCCCTCAAGAGAACCAATTGATTTTGTATTCAAATCCCAAGGTGTACTACAAGTATAGCTAAACAAACCCCATGCTAGTAGATTTAGAGGAGAGGATGTTACTCCACAACTGTGCCAATATTTGGTACCATCACTATTCCAAAGAATCCCTGAATTAATACCACCATCATTGTCAATGTTATAATCCACATGGGTGAAATCACCGTGAATATTTTCCAACAGGCTGGCCGAGATGTTACTAACTTGATATGGATCAGGTACAACAGTATTAGTTATTTTATCATCAACCTTAACACCATTAGTGCAAGTAGCTATACCATCAACTTCTAAAGCCCCCTCAATTATGACATCATCTTTAAAGGCAGCAAGGCCTGAATCATACATTGTAAATTTATCTGTACCCTCAATTCGAAGTTCTATTTCACTTCCATCAATACGAATCGGATGATACGCTGTAATGTTACTTCCATCTCGAGTACCATTGGCAATATAACCAGTTCCATTATTGACCATTAATTCCATCCCTTGACCTGAAGTTGGCCAAACGCCAGGTGATGCTGTCAATACTCTAAAATTCCCCGTAGCATCTCCCTTACCAGGAATAGTTACTGTATCACTTGCATCCCCTATATTGGCTGCACCGCCAAGAGAGGCATTAAGTGCTGATTTTACATTTGTTGTATCGCAAGTTGCTTTGGCTGTATTGGTGGCTACATCCGCATGATCAGATCCATT
>Ga0208920_1000096_pt1 | contig 26352 bp, 33 predicted proteins | sample 19_taG_FD_184094 | JGI IMG/M metagenome (GOLD analysis project Ga0208920, IMG submission 184094) | Marine viral communities from the Subarctic Pacific Ocean - 19_ETSP_OMZ_AT15317 metaG (SPAdes) (version 2) | ecosystem: Environmental > Aquatic > Marine > Oceanic | place: Pacific Ocean | collected...
TTCTTCTGTTTAATAGTCATAATATATTACTCCAATCTTAGTTAAAACGAGTTAATGAAGAATTTAATTATACACTACTGCCGCAAAAATAGCAATACAAAAATAACATAATCTTCATATAATTTATGCATAGCTGCTATTCCTTTTCTCACTACTCTAATTGTTAAGCTTATGTACTCCATGGTCCTATCACTTTCATGCGTTGGGCAATCAACCATTCCCCGCCTTGGTTAGAGGGGCGTTTAAATGTAGTGTAGTTCTCTATCTCTACCTCGAACCAAACCCTGTTACCGCCTTGTTTCAAGTGAGGAGCGTTAGGTTCTCTTCCACAATGCCACCCTGGACGATTAGCGAACCCTTTAGTAGGTATGTCCTCCGCCTCCAGCCATTCCCCTATGGGAACACGTTGTTTAGCACCTATGAACAAGGGACCAATAGAGCCGTCCTTACGTTGTTTGAATAGCTTGTAGGCTCTCATAATGACACCTCTATCCAGTTAACTCTATCCCTACGCCTAAGCTTCTTGCGTATCTTTAGCAATCTAATCCCCGCAACTACAATTGTAGTTACTTTAAAACGCTGACCTCTATTATATTCGATATATCGCCTGAATAAAAACATTGTTCTAATCTCCTTTATTAGTGTTTCCTATAGGCTACATTCTTGACCTGTTTAGACCAACATGCACGACATTGGTCACATTTACCGCCTTGTTGAGGTGCTGGACACTCATGCCCTATAGCTTCCCCCACCTTGTCAAATACAGTAGACGTATTGAGTCCATTAGGGGCGATACCGTTAACCTTAGAACCACTCAGGCGAACCACTAGGTTATCCGGCAATTCAACCCCTTTGAGCATATCGCGTTCCTGAGTAGGTAACCAGTGGTTGACCTGAGGTGTTAACCTAGCGACACGTACAATGGCCATTAGCATCTTTTTAGACTGTAAATCACCACTATCAAACCAGCGATGGTAACTTGTCCCGTTACGTTCTATTTGAAATACCATTGCCTGAACCCATTGTTCCGTCCTGGCTCTATTCCACTTCTCCAGATTAGCTTTCCATCCTTTGTCTACACTAGGGCGCAGTTTCTGCAGTTTCCTAGCGTAGCATTGATTGCATGGAGTACCTTTAACCATGGCAAGCTTTGAACCTGTTTTACAAGCGAATGCGTCAATGGCGTAGCTTGTCCCTGGCATTTTAGAATTACCCTTGGATACTTTACCGAATTCAATTGCTTCTTTAACTAACATTGGTTTCACCTTTCGCTTTTTCCCATATATCCATTAATACGTTATCGACATTATCCTTACCCCAACGATTATATATAACCCTTAGGAAACTATGGCTTTGTCCGTAAACAGGGTGCATATATTGTCCCCATCCGTTAGGTGTCCCATTAATTAAGTCGACGTATTCTTGGCAATCTCTATTCATATCCATTGTACTATACCCTTCCTTTGTTGCATTATTCATGCATATTTTAACAAGCTTATCTCTATACCTATTGCGTATCATTGTCAATACTCTTTGTATTGTTAACCTGCTTAGATCTTCACTGGATTTCTTATGTGTTACCAGTGAAGTGCTAAAGAGGTTAGTCTTTATCTAGCTTAACACCATCAGGCAATTGATTTCCTAAAGTATCCAATAGATCATTAACTTGTTCGAGAATACTATCAATATCATTATCGTCTACCTGATTAAACTTTTCCTCAGTTAATTTAAACCGTACATTCATTAAAAGCATAATATGTCACTCCTTTAGTTGGTTGGTTGGTAGTCTGCTTAGGTCTCCACTAGCAATCTTGTGATCACTAGTGGAATCCAAAGGAGGCTATCCTAACGATACTTTAACCGGATTGCGTAACTTAAGGTCATTCAATAAATCTTCCGCCTCTTCAAAGCTTGGTTTGTCCCAAAAACCACTATCAATATATAGATCATTGAATTTAACTAGTAGCGCCTCTTCATCTCCATAGGTGCCATGCTCATAGAATGACAAACCGCCTTGGCTGAATAAATATGTATGCATAGGTAAAACCCTCTCAATTGGTTAATTTGATCTTAGGACTATAGCAGCACCTCAATATCATTATCAATAGTTAAAGCATGTTTAGCTATATTACTATTGAATAACAGGATTGCCCTTATGTTATACCTTATCGTGCTATACAATATATATATACATCCCTGCAGTGTGTCCCTGAGATGACCTGAGATGACCTGAGATGACCTGAGAATAACCATACTCATGCATACTTTCTCCTCAAGTTCTCCCCATGCAATCCACATGCCACTCCTTAGGTCTACCTATGCAACCACTGCATACCTGCCATGCACCTAAGGAGTACCTAGGTGGCACCAATGTTGCACCTATGCAATAACCATGCCAAGTTCTACCTATGTAACTACCTATGTAGTTACTTAGGACACCTATGTTGACCTATGTAACTACCTATGTAGTTACTTAGGACACCTATGTTGACCTATGTAACTACCTATGTAGTTGTGGGGGGGGACCCCTGGAGCCTAAGGATAATTATTGTAATACACTCAGGATCACATGGGAAGCAATTTGGACTCCCTAGGTCTACTTAGGTCTACTTAGGTCTACTTAGGTCAACATAGGTAATTATGCCTATAATTTAGGCAGATAAGTTATCTATTTGTTATCCCTAAAGTAACAAAAGTGGTACTAATGTGAAGATAAAGCTTGACAAGTGGATATTTGCGGGTATACCTAAGGAGTACCTAAGGAATAATAAAAGAAGAATAAAGATATACTTTAAGGGTTGACTTTTGGTGCTAAATATGCTATAATAGGTGTATACCGTAAGCTACACTACTTAAGCAACAAGTACTCTACATGAGGGGTAATCATTTTGTTAAAACCATTAAGTTATTAACTCATGAAAAACACTTACTCCTTAAATAAATTCATTAAGTTAAATACCTTAAATCTCCCTTAATTCTACTTCACACCTTGCTCCTAAGGACTACTTAAGTAGACCTATCTGAAGAGTAATAGTGTTGTGTCTTTTTTATTAAGGTAAAAGTTTAAAGGAATATATTTATGTCTACTACTAAAGACGACTCGACACTACCTACGAAAAAGAGACCTCCGGGGAATCCTAATTTCTATAAAGGTATGCCCCCTATGAATCCCGAAGGCAGGAAGAAGGGTTCTGTAAATAAATACACTAAGTTGTCCAGAAAGTTAATGTCGGACAGGGGTCCTGAGATTGTCAATAAAGTTATTGAGATGGCACTTGAGGGTGATCGACATTGTTTAAAGATGTGTCTAGACAGAATTATTCCGACTTCCAAGGCAGTTGAGATTACCCATGACCACCAGGACCTAGGTATTAATATCATAGTTGAAGGTGTTAAGGCCATAGAGAAGAAGGAAGAGGAAGAGTTTAAGATCATTGAGGGCGAAGTCCTAGACAATGGCTGATCTTAAAGTCTCACTTCATGAGGCACAAATGGAGATATTTAAGTCTCCAAAGAGGTTCAAAGTGGCCTCATGTGGTCGTAGGTTCGGTAAGTCCTACTTAGCGGCATGGGTCCTAATAATCAAGGCCCTACAGTCAACAGATAAGGACGTATTTTATGTTGCCCCTACATTCCAACAGGCCAAGGACATCCTTTGGTCCATCCTTAAGACGGTTGGTAAGGACGTAATTAAGTCGGCACATGAGAATACTGCAACACTTACTCTGATTAATGATAGGAAGATATACTTAAAGGGGTCAGACAGGCCAGATACGTTACGAGGTGTAGGTCTTAGTTATGTCGTAATGGATGAATATGCCTCAATGAAGCCTGAGGTCTGGGAGATGATCCTTAGGCCCACTCTGGCTGACGTTAAGGGTGAGGCTTTATTCATAGGGACTCCTGCAGGTAAGAACCACTTTTGGCAACTTTGGGTTGACGCACAGAAGGAAGAGAATGCAGAGGAGTGGGAAGCATTTCAGTTCAATTCGACGGACAATACCTTTCTGGACCCAAAGGAGATCGAAGCAGCAAAGAAGAATATGTCTACCCAAGCCTTCAGACAAGAGTTTGAGGCAACATTTGAGTCCTTCACAGGAGGAGTCTTTAGGGAAGAATGGGTTAGATACGTAGACGAAGATAATTTTGATGACGTAAAGACCCAAGGGCATTATGTCATCTCAGTCGATCCGGCGGGTTATGAGAAGGCCAATAAGGACAGAGGTCTAAAGAGTTCTAAGCTGGACGAAACTGCAATAAGTGTAGTTAAGATAGTCCAAGACGAATGGTTAGTCAAAGATATACATCATGGTAGATGGGGTATTAAGGAGACAGCCAGTAAGATTTTGGACATTGCGGAGGACGTAAAAGCCACTACGGTAGGGATTGAGTCAGGCGCTCTTAAGAACGCCATTATGCCCTACATAGAGGACGAGATGAGAATACGTGGTAGGTGGGTCAATATTACTGACGTTAGCCACGGTGGTAAGAAGAAGCAGGACAGGATAGTATGGGCGCTACAGGGGCGTATGGAACACGGTAAGATCAAGTTCCGTAAGGCAGATTGGAACCATCACTTTGTTTCACAAATGCTTGACTTTCCTTCACCTTTGGCCCATGATGACTTACTTGACTCACTGGCCTACATAGACCAAGTTTCAGTAGCGGATTTCGCTACATCAATAGATTTAGAGGAATGGGAACCAATGGACACCGTATCGGGGTATTAATTTAAATGAGTTCAAACAATAAAGACTTAGCATACAATGACCCTCAGGCCTCACTCGCTTCTTGGGTTGTCGATAGAGTTACTCAGTGGGAAGACCACCGGAATACGAATTACCGTGACAGTTGGGACGAATACTATCGTATCTGGCGTGGTATCTGGGCGCATGAGGATAAACAACATAACTCAGAGAAGTCCAAACTTATTGCCCCTGCGACACAGCAAGCTATTGAGGCCATTGTGGCTGAACTAGAGGAAGCTGTATTTGGCAGGGAACAGTGGTTTGACCTAAGGGACGATATTAATGATCAGGATCAGACTGACGTTAAGGTAGTCAAAAAGAATCTTCAGGAGGACTTGGACAGGGCTAAAGTTAAGGACGCAGTAGTTGAGTCCATCCTTAATGCAGCCATCTTTGGTACAGGTATAGCTAAGATTAGAGTGGATGAAGAGACAGTAAAGAGTGCCAAGGAGTCTCCCATCCCCAATACACTCACTACGGACACTGTGGTGTATGAGGAAGACAAAGTTACGGTCAGAGTTGAGTCCCTAACACCTAAAGAGTTCGCCATAGACCCTACGGCTACATGTATTGATGAAGCCCTAGGCGTTGCCCAGGTAGTCATCAAGCCTAAGTACGAGATTATAGAGGGTATCAGAGAAGGTATCTATGAGGACAAACCTATAGGCAGTTATGATACAGCCGACATGGGCTTTGATGAGGAGACTAACTCTCAGGAGACCGATGACGATAAGGTTAAGATTACGGAGTACTGGGGGAGAGTCCCTAAGAAGTTCCTTGATGCCTCTAAGTCCACGACTGGAGATAGTTTTGATTACGATGATGATGAATTAGTCGAAGCAGTAGTTATTATTGCCAACGACTACGCCGTCTTGAAGGCTTCTGAGAACCCGTATCTAATGGGAGATCGTCCATTTATGGCCTTCCAATTGGATCGTGTCCCCAATAAGTTTTGGGGCAGAGGTGTCGCAGAGAAGGGATACAATCCACAGAAGGCTTTGGACGCTGAATTAAGGGCGCGTATTGACGGTATGGCTCTTACTGTCCATCCTATGATGGGTGTTGACGCCACTAGATTACCAAGAGGTGTTAAGTTTGAAGTCAAGGCGGGTAAGACTATCTTGACCAATGGTGACCCAAGGCAAACCTTAATGCCTATAAACTTTGGTCAAATAGCACAGTCCACCTTTACTGAGGCCAGTGAGATGGAACGTATGGTTCAGATGGGTACTGGTGCTATGGACAGTGCCACAAGTAACTTTACGAACCCACGTAACTCCACGGCAAGTGGGATGTCGATGCTTCAGGCAGCGTCCATTAAGCGCCAGAAGCGTACCATTATGAACTTCCAAGAGAACTTCTTAATCCCCATGATTAATAAGGCCGCTTGGAGATACATACAGTTTGATCCCTCCAGGTATCCCACAGGGGACTATAAATTCATTGCCTACTCCAGTATGGGTATTATGGCTAAGGAACTAGAGATGACTCAGATGATCCAGTTGTTGTCCATGACACAACAAGGGACACCTGCATTTGGTATTCTCCTTCTGTCCATCTTTGAGAACAGTTCCTTAAGTAACAGGGACGAACTTAAACAAGCCGTTATGCAATCTCTACAACCTGATCCAAAACAAGCACAGGTTCAGGAGATGGCACAGCAGTTGGAACTCATGAAGCTCCAAATGGAAATTGAAGAGATGAAGGCAGGTATTGCTAAGGAGATGGCTCAAGCAGCGAAGATACAGTCTGAGACCCAAGGTAATCACCCAGAGATTAAGATGGCTGAAGTCCAAATGGACCTTGCCGAAAAGATGGCGAGGATTGAGAAACTTAAGATGGATACACAGAACGTACAGTCCGAAACGTACCGTAATGTCCCTGAGGTTGATCATCTAAGGTCAGAGACAATCCTTAATCTAGCTAAGGCACGTATGGAACGGTCTAGATGACGGACCAAGAGTTTTTAGAGAAGCGTCTTGATTTGTTTAATAGTGACGCATGGAGTCTCTTCATGGAAGAGTTAACCACCATGGCAACGTCACTTGAAAACATTCAAACCATAGACGACGAGAAGACCCTCTTCCTTAGGAGAGGACAGGTGGAAATCCTTAATATGATAGTTAATCTAGAGGAAACCACTAAATTAGCGTTGGATCAATTAGAACTTAATGTCTAACTCCAGCAAATGTTAACTCCATAATCTTTAATAGGACGGAGGATTAGTAATATGGATAGTGTAGTTGTTGAAGAATCAGAAGTAGCCACAGAAAAAAATCAAGAAGTAGAACAGTTTGATGACATTACTGAGCAAGAGGCTCCTGTAGACACAGAACGGGAACAACCTCAAGAGTCAGAACTACCTGATAAGTTCAAAGGTAAGTCCATGGAGGAAATTGTTTCTTCCTATACTCACTTAGAACAAGAATTAGGTAGGAAGGGTCAAGAAATTGGAGAACTCAGACAGCTAACTGACGGTATCTTACAACAGCAACTTACCACTCCAACAAACGGTGCGTCTACACAAGAAGTAGAAGAGGTTGATTTCTTTGATGACCCTGACCAAGCGGTCAATAGGGCTATTGAGAACCATCCTAAGTTCCGTCAGTTTGAAGAGCAGCAAAGAGCGCATAGCGCCCAAGCTACAACTCAACAACTGGAAGCAGAGCATCCTGATTACCTACAGGTCGTAAGTGACCCTAAGTTTCAGGAGTGGGTTCAAGAAAGCCCGATACGCACTCAGTTATATGTTTCGGCCCATAACTATGATATTAATTCAGCGAGAGAACTTATTGGTAATTGGAAAGAACGCTCACTGATTAGTAACACTAGCGAGGCGGAATATGCAAAAGCTGAGAAACGAGAACAAGCCCTTAAGGCGGGGAAAGGTGTGTCGAGAACTTCTTCAGAGTCCACAGCCGGTAAGAAAATCTACCGTAGGGCTGATCTAATCAGACTCCGAACCAACGATCCTTCTCGTTATGAAAGCCTACAGGATGAAATCCTAGCGGCCTATGCAGACGGAAGGGTTAAATAGAGGCCTATAAAGAAAAAAGGAGCTAATCATGGCTTTAGGCACAAATCAACAGACCGTAACCACGGCAGCTAATTTTATCCCCGAATTGTGGTCGGATGAAGTTATTGCCTCCTACAAGCAGAACTTGGTGCTTGGTAATGTAGTCACCAAGATTAACCACAAAGGCAAAAAGGGCGATACGATTCATATCCCGGCCCCTGTCCGTGGTTCTGCTAATGCTAAATCCGCCAACACTCAAGTTACGCTGCAGGGTGATACCCACTCCGTAGTGAACCTGAGCATTAACAAACACTATGAATATTCCGTAGTGATTGAAGATATTGCTGAAGTTCAGGCTTTGTCCTCGCTGCGCCGGTTCTATACCGACGATGCGGGTTATGCGTTGGCTAACCAGATCGATGATGATCTGTTCACACAGTCTGAGGCCCTTCAGGGCGGCACTTCAGGTGCTGGCGTTTGGACTTCAGCGTTCATTGGTGGTGACGGTGTCACGGCTTATGATCCGACTGCAAACACCAACACTGGTAATGCTTCAGACATTACTGATGCAGGTATCCGTAAACTGATCCTGCTTCTTGATAATGCTGACGTACCGATGGACAATCGTTGCATGGTTATTCCTCCCATTGCTGCGAATGACATGTTGGGCATTAACCGCTTCACCGAACAACAGTACATTGGTGACGGTAATGCGATCAAGTCCGGTAAGATTGGTAGTATCTATGGCATGGACGTATTCGTTTCGTCCAACTGCGCCAACGAAACTGCCGCCGACACCTCTACCGTTCATCGTGTTGGTCTTATGATCCATAAGGATGCGATGGCGTTGGTTGAGCAACTTGGTGTTCGCTCTCAGACGCAGTACAAACAGGAGTACTTGGGTGACCTCTTCACTTCTGACTGCATCTATGGTGTAGGTGAACTACGGAATAACGCTGGCGTTGCCTTCGTTGTACCTAGCACCTAGGATGAATAGGGACTATAGGATACGGTTTGGAGTAATCCCTGGTGGGCTTATTTCAGATCGTGTCCTAGTCCTAAATCCTAACTACGGTGATCCTATAGGAAACTATGGGTCTCGCCCAGTAAAACCAGAGGCCTCTTGGTTTAAGAAACTCGAAACTAAGTGGCAATATTATAGTAGACTTGAAGACTCCATATTGACTGAGGGATTTAAGAACCCTATTTTCTGCCAAGCAATAGATGAGGGAACCTTCTCCCGATATGGAACTTCAAGGCTCTATATAGCACAAAAGAACAACTTAGAACTTCCTGTTATCATTGCTGATTACGTAGATAGTTGGGAGAACTTAGAGGAACTTAAGACAGCGGAAGACATCCTCACTAAGTTTCAAGACCCTCCTAATCTTCTTGAGTTAAATAAAGAAGACATGAGATTTGATGGTTGTAAACACTTCCATCTAGATGACGACACTATTACCCATATGGAGTTGATAGCATAATGCCGACATATAACTACACATGTAAGAAATGCGACCATATTCAGGAAGAGTTTAGACACATGGCTGATTGTAATGATCCCACTAAGTGTGACAAGTGTGGTGCTAAAGCATTAAAATCTTTATCTACCCCTGCTTTACACTTAGTATGGGGTGAGGACAAGTTTGCCAGAGAGCATGAAATTGAAGGTAATGGAGTTAGAAGCTACGTATAATGACTTCCACTAGGACACACCCTAAGTACACTGGACGGAAATCAAATGACAATTACACTTGAATCAGTCTTTAATGATACCTCCTATGATCTTGAACTTGAAAAGATTAAAGGTAAGATACAAAAGCTCTATATGGACCTTGTGGAGAAGACTTATAAATCATTGAATCCCAATGCAACTTCAGAACAACTTCAGTCCTTTCAGGAAGCCAATGCTTTAGAGTTTAAACAGAGTAATGACTTCGGTGAAGAGGCGGAAGGTCTTGAGAAAATACTTGATCTACTGGTTAACGACGAGAACTTAGATAAAGTCACTGATCAATCCTACGAAAAACCAGACGTAGAGAAGGGTGGAACAAAGGTTAAGGGTAAGGACAGCTTCTTCAAGGCCATTACAAAGGCCATTGAAATGCCCAAAGGTGGTCTATTTGATCACTTAGATAGCCGTAAGAAGACAAGCACCAAGGCACTTAAGACACCTAGAGGTTCCATAGCTCGTCTTATTAAGGATCAACCTAAGGTCGATACTCGCTCTTTACAGGACATTTGGGACGAGGAACGTGAGAAGCTTTTGGAATTAGTTCGGAAGCGTAATAAAGAACATGGTGTGAGGTTCTGGGAATGAGTCATTTTAAAGGTAAGCCAGTTAAAGTACGTAAGGCAAGGAAGTCTAAGAAGAAGTCCACTAGAGAAGGTCCCACTAAGGCTCAAAAACGTAACTTACTCAGATGGAAGTCTGAAGTTAGAGGCTTATAATGCGTAAAGGTAGAACTAAACCAGCATTTAAGCCATTCCCTAAGGAAAGGACCCCTGCTTGGTCAAGACAAAAAATATTCATGATGTTGTCCGACAGGAAACAGGAGCAAAGGTCACCTTTCTTATTTGGTGACTCCAAAGCACTTTATGGACAAGCTAAGTTTATATCTAGATAATAAAGGAAATAGGAAATGACTGATTTTACACCCGCAATAGCATGGTCAGGCAAGGACGCTCTAAGTGATGGGGACGCTAATAAGATCATCTCAGGTGATGACTTTAATACTGAGTTCTCAGGTGTCCAAACTGCAGTAAACTCTAAGTATGACTCGACGGACCTTGGTGTTACTCTCCAACAGTTCGATTCAGATACTGCCAAGTTAGATACGGCACAGGATTGGACAGCCATTCAGTCACTTATGCAACTTACGGATTACAGTGTGACTACTAATGCCATAGGTGGCACAGGTGGTGGTACCCAGGACATTGATATAGAACTTGGTAACTCAGTTACTGCCACTGTGGATACTTCAGCCAACACCTTCACCTTTAGTAATCCTACGGCTTCAGATGAGTTCTGTGGGTTTACCTTAGGGTTGACCAATGGTGCAAGTCAGACGGTGAACTGGCCGTCATCAGTTGATTGGGCCGGAGGATCAGCCCCAACCTTAACGACTTCAGGCGTCGATTGGTTAGTTTTTTGGACTGTCGATGGCGGCACAATCTGGAATGGCGCACTAGTTGGAGCGGCGTTCGCGTAATGACAAATTTACTCAAAGCCATGGCGGGTGCCGCTGGTGGAAGTGCTGCTGGCGGTTACGAGGTGGATAATTCAGTACGGTTTAATGACGACGACAACCCCTATATGTCGAAAACGTGGGGGAGCGCCCCCACTGACGCCCGACAGTTTGCAGTCATCTTGTGGTTTAAACCCTGCAATGTTGTTGATTACATGTACCACTGGACCTGCAATACGGGGACAGTCGATGGAAGGATACATGCTGGTTACGACACAAATCAAAGATTATCCATAACAATGTGGCAATCTGCTTCTTGGAAGAAGATAATCACAACTAGGCAATTTCGTGACCCGACTTCTTGGTATCATGTCATGTATGTCGTTGATATTGACAATGGCACATCAGCAGATCGTTTTCAAATCTGGGTTAATGGTGTTAGAGAAACTGACTTTGATACGGAAACACAACCGAGTACCGGCACTGATGTTTTATTCCTTAAAAGCGGCGAAACGGCTGTTCTTGGTGCCAATGCCGATGGTTCTAATTACTATCACGATGGGTACTTTTCGCAATACATAGTCCAAGACGGTGAAGCGCCCACAGATATGAGCCATGTAGGAGAATTTGACGACGAGGGTGAATGGCGTCCCATAGACGTAACTGGCCTCACGTTTGGAGCGAATGGTTTCCTCTTAGCCTTCTCAACAGCCCCTGGAACAGATGACGGCGCTGGCACTGACGTTTCAGGTAATGACAATCACTTCACAGACAGCGGCCTTGCTGCGAATGATCAAGTGACTGATTCGCCGACTAACAATTTTTGTACTATTGCTAGCAATAGTGAGCCACTTCACGCTGGTACGGGTGTGTGGACGGTTGCTAATGGCAATACCGAGGCGGGTCTAGCCTCTGGCACAGGTGATATGCATTATCGCACGACTATGCAAGTTTCAGAGGGCGAATGGTATTGGGAGGATACGGTTGGCACCCAGGGGGCATGGGGCGATATGTTTGGTATCCTCGAAATTAATACCGGGGGTCTATATAGCGTCCACAACTATAATGGCTCCCTGAACGCAGACACGACAACTAATTCTACCAGTGGTGGGGCGCAGGGGTACGGCAGTGGACTATCTTCGGGCGATACAGTATGCAACCATCTAGATCTAGAGAGCGGCGAGTACTCTATGAGAGTTAATGGCGGGTCTTGGCGTGAGCAATTAACCGGAATGTCCGGGGCCTGGTCCCCGATGATCGGAATGAATAACCAAACGGCTAGTTTTCAGGGTAACTGGGGTACATCTCCGAGAGGTAGCGGCGGCAATGCAGATGACAATGGTTATGGTGACTTTGACTATGCGCCTCCTACAAATGCACTGTCTCTTTGCACAGCCAACATGACCGCCCTGACTTTCGATCCAGCGGAGCATCATCAGGTGGAGCTAGTTAATAATGACTACATAGCCTACGGAGCCGGGACAGTCATTGGTGATATGACTGATTCTACGGCTGGTAATGCTCTCGCTAATGCATTTGATGATACAACGGTTTCAGATGATAATGGTAATAGCTCCGCAAAGCGGGGTACAGTAACGGATGCGTTTGCTGGCAAAGATTGGGGTTCTGGTGTTTCCAGGACCATTAACAGGTTCGATGTCTGGGACGTAAATAACGCTGGTTATTTCGATAACACCTCAGAAGGTAGGATACATCTTTACGGCTCGGACAGTACGCCCTCTAATGCAACAGATGGGACAGTTCTGTTTTCATCTGCTGCGTTTAATTCAACAGTAGCAAGTCAGCCTAAATCCTATGATGTCTCAGATGGTATTATCACGACTACCGCTTACCGCTATCATTGGGTAGCCTTTGTCCCAACCTCTAGCGCCAGCAATGTTCGATGTGGTGAGATACAATTCTACGAGAACTTCTTCACACTTGGTTGGAACGCCGATACCTATGACACGCTGTTTATAATTAAGAACCGTGATAGTAGTGAGGCGTGGTTCTGGATAGATGGTCTTAATGGCTACGATAAATATTATAGAACCTCTACCGTGGGGGACACACAGCAGACAGATGCTAATATCATTTCGGTCAGCGGGACGACTATCACTCTTGGGTCAACGCTTGCGGCTGATAATTATGTCGTTGAATGCCATAGAGCAGGGGACGCTGGTGGTGCCGAAAATACTGAAGGGACACCCATTACTACCACAGTATCAGCTAATTCTACGACACAATTCTCCATCGTTAACTACACCGGAACAGGCGTTAATGCTACAGTAGGTCATGGTCTTAGTGGTGCTGACGTTGTTATGGCATTTGCTGACGCTGCTGAAACAAGCATTTGTGGACACACTGGCGCAGGCTGGACAGGAACCTTGCGTCTAGATGCGACCTCAGCGCAGTCTACAGACGCCACAGTTTGGCAAGACACAGCACCCAACCCCACAGTAGTTACGATTGGCACTTATCAAAGCGTCAACAAATCATCCACGGCGATCACACTTTACTGTTTTAAAGCTGTCGAAGGCTACAGCGCATTTGGGAGTTATGAGGGTAATAATTCTCCGACGGGGCCGGTATTAAATACGGGGACCAACGCTAATTCCGTTATCTTCAAATCAATCGACGGCGTAAAACAATGGTCTATGATGAGGTCAGCCACAGAAGACGGCAATACTGGCGCAACTAACCAAATGTACCCCGACCAAACACAGACGGAAAGTGGCGCTGGTACAGAGGATGTGGATTTCATCTCTCCCGGTATTAAACTCAGGACTACTGATAACGCCATTAATGCGGCAGAGACTTACATCTACGGCATGTGGGGCACACCAACAGTCAACAAATCAGGAACTCCAGCGAAAGCGAGATAATTATGACGTACATTATTGAAGACTCCAGCCACACGCTGGTGAAGAAAATCAACAATTTATCGGCTGTTCAACGACCTGACGGTGGAATTACAACTAACGCTAGGGTAGACGAACAACTCCATGACGAAAGCGGCAATGAATATTTTATCCGTCGCATTGAAACCGTCACAGTCGGTGAAGGCCCAAGAAATCTTGGGCAGTCTGCTCCGAAATTTGAAGACGGCAGATGGATCGTTGAACATAAAAGAGGTGCAGCACTTCCACCACCGCCCGATCCGCAGCCTGGGGATGATCGATACGATTACGCTGAACTGCGGAGGCAGGAGTTTAACAAAAATCTGCCAATGGGCGACCAGGCTGACGCTATTCTCAAATGGGCCACCTCCATTCGCATGAAGCAAAGCGCAGTGGCTGACGCTGTTGATGGTCTGACGATTGAACAATTACCTGACATTGTCACCTCTGCTGCTGTCGAAGGCGATCCTGATGATGTTGTAACGCCGGGGACTATCCAGCTAACAGCAGATAGCTTAAATGACCTCAAGTCTGCGCTTGCGCCTATTTTTGATCTCCCCGCTGACCTTGATGGGATCGTCGGCCAATGGACGGCAGTTAAAGCCAAATTTCCGAAAGAGTAGAAAATATTAATGGTTAGACCTATTCTCCTCGCTATCGTTATTTTTGCTTGGTCATTACCCGCAACAGCGGAACTGTTGATGAGAAGCGTGGTAACGCAGATGGTTTGCGGTGATAGCGAGGACATGGGGAGATTTCTTGCGGGATCAGGGGCTTTTATCGTGGGCTACGGAAAAGGGCATGATGCGGATGTGTCTGTTGCTGTTTGGCAATTAAAGGACGGTCAGTTTATTGTGACAAGTCTTGATGAGAGTGGCGCTGGCTGTATCATTCAAGCCGGTAGCGATTGGAAAAGCAGTTTAGTAAAACTTGGGCCAGACACAGACGTAAAACTATAATGTGTCTATTGCCTCGTCAATATTGAGTACATATTATGGAACTAGGCGTAAGAGAATTAATGACAATTGCTACGGTTTTGAGTGGATTAGCCGCTACTTGGGGATTGGTAAGAGGCCAGATTGCGCGATTGTTGGAAGACCTAACAAAAGCCAACGACTCGATTACCACACTGTATACGAGGCTTGATCAGATGGAGTCATCAGACAGTGTGCAGAAACACCAGATTCGGGTGATCGCCAGTATGTTATCACCAGAGCAACGAGAGCAACGAGCAAGAGAGCTAGAATCTTTGCAGCATAAGGTTAGTTCAATTAGGCGGGATTGTGATACACTTATGTCGTCGCATAATGGCTCTCATCCTTACATACCACCGCCAGCGGGGTGTATAGATCAATGACCGAAACATCATGGCATCTTAGCAAGAACTTCACCATCGGTCATGTTCTGGCAGTGGTAGGGGTGATCAGCGCAGGGATAATCGCATTTAATACGCTGGAACAAACAGTGGCGAATGATGTTAGGGACTTACAGGCCCACAAAATCTCACAGTCGGCAGACCAGATACAACAAGTCGAAGCGAATCAAAATGATCGTGAGCAAATTAACGAGCTTAAAACGCAGACAGCGGTTATTCAAAACACGATAGAAATCATGCAGCGGACACTAGATGACAACCGACAGGATATAAAGGAAATTTTAACAGAGGTAAAAAGGCGATGACATTTTCTTGGGGCGAAGGAATTATTCTGATTGTGCTGGTCGTCATACTGATAAACCAAATAAGGTACAAATGACTCTGACAAAAAATATTGCAATGATTGTAGTGGCGGCTATTACAGGGTTCAGTCCAATGGGCGTCATGCTGGTACAGAATCATCTTGAGCGGCAGGAATTAGCATCAGGTGAGATCAACCGAACGGTTCTATTGAATCATTCGCTTTTTACTCATGCGGATACTTGGTTGCAATTGGTTATTCCGCAACTGAATGTGACAGCAACGGCTAAGAAATTCCTAACGATTAAGTTCGCTGCGTTCCAAGACAGTCTGAAAAAACTGGTCAAGTCCACAAATTTCAATGAATTGTCGGACTCTGAAATGCATACCTTGTTATCCCACAACCTAACTGAAACGGTTACAGATTATCTTGCAGATGCAAGACGAGGGGGGATATCAAGTGCGTTCATTGACAACTTCAATAAGTGGCATAGGCGGGTAGTGGACATTTTGGTAAGGGCGATTGAGGATAATGTCTACTCGGTAGTTCACACATCACAAAACGGTAAAATGTATGCGATTTTAACTGCTTATGACGCTGCTCTTGGTGCCACGATTGATGACGTTGAAAAGACGTTGATCCAACTGGACATAAAGGAGAAGTAGTATGCTTAGTTTACTTGGATCACTCTTGGGTTTTGGGACCAGCTTCCTGCCTAAAGTCATGGATTTCTTCCAGGATCGTGCTGATAAGAAGCACGAATTAGCGGTGATGACTAAGGCGGCAGAAATCCAACTGGATAGGACTGCGATAGATGCGAACATTAGAGAAGTTGAGACTATACACGAACACGATGCCTCTCTTGACGGGGGTGGCTTCATTAACGCTCTCCGTGCTAGTGTACGTCCTGTTATCACTTATCTTTTTATGGCCTTATTTATAGGGGTTGAAGTTACTACATATATGCTCCTATTGGACAAAGGTATTGAGCCAGGGGATGCACTTATTAATGTTTGGAACGATGAAGTTATGGCTATGTGGGCCGCAATCTTGGCCTTCTGGTTTGGTGGTAGGCAGTTTAGGAAGTGAGAACTAATGCAGAAGGTATTAAGTTGGTTAGTGATTTTGAGGGATTTCGTCCTCAAGTTTATAGAGACAGTGGTGGGATTCCTACTATTGGTTACGGTTCTTGTTTTACTCCTAATGGCTCTAGGGTTACAATGGATCATGGAGAAATTACACACGAAACAGCAATTAGTTATCTTGAGTTCGGCCTACAAACGGCTGAACAAGCGATTGGACGATTGGTTAGTACCCCTCTGACACACAACCAATTCTCAGCTTTAACATCGTTTGTGTACAATGTTGGATCAGGGAACTTCCAAAGAAGCACCATGAGAATGAAAATAAACAGAGGAAGTTTTGTGGATGCTAGTAACGAGTTCTGGAAGTGGCGTAGAGCCGCTGGTAGAATACTAAAGGGTTTGGTGAGGCGTAGAGAAGCAGAGCGTAGGCTGTTCACAAAGAAGGATATATAGAATGAGTTTTCGTACAGTTATAGATAGTGTGCTTACTAGGATGCGAGAGGACACCATAGGTTCCGACTGGACAAGCATCCTGTCTACTTCCTCAGAGACTGATGATTATCAGAAACTTATCGGTGAGTTAGTCAACGAGACTAAGTACTACATAGAGGACGCCTGGAATTGGGGTGTTCTAAGGACTATTGAGACAGTAACCACTGTAGCATCTACGGCTACCTATGACATGTCCGGTCTGGATAATAGGTCCCGTATCCTGCAGGTTATCGACAACACTAACGACCATCAATTGTCTCAGATTGGTGATAATGACTTTTATCATTTCACTTATGTAGGTACTACCCAAACTGGACAACCGACACATTTTAGACTTATTGATAACGACATATCGTTCTATCCCACCCCTGATGCGGTATATGACATTAAAGTTCACGCTATACAACCTCAGGATAGTCGTACACTAGCCGCAGACACCTTTAGTATTCCTGAACATTTAGTGATCCTAGGTGCTTATGCTCTGGCTCTTAATGAGCGAGGTGAGGATGGTGGTACTTTAAGTGACGTAGCTGCGACTAGGTTCGCCACTGCACTTACCGATGCTATTTCACATGATGAACTTCGGACTGTAGACGAGATAACTTGGTATGCCAGCTAAACCCACTACACCAGTAGTACTTAAGGGTCTAGGGTCTAAGGGACTTAATACACAATCTCAGAGTGCAACCCTATCCCCTGAGTGGCTTACTGTGGCTGAAAATGTAGTCTATGATCTTCAGGGTCGAATGGGGCCTCGTCAGGGTGCTAAACAGATTAGCAAGACCTTAGCTTCCTCAATCAAGTCCTTTGGTAACTACATTAAGTCAGATCGCACCAGAGAATTCTATGGTGGTTCAGGTGCCACTATAGTAAAACTGGACACAACGGTAACACCTAATAGTCTAACTACACAGTCCTTCGCAGGTACACCTCAAACCATTACCGATAGTAATTGGCAATGGATTAATTTCAATGATGAGTTCTGGGGTATACAAAGTGGACATAAGGTAATTAACTACGATGGAACTTCTTGGTACGATATTGATGATCTTAGTGCTTACGTTGCTGCTTCTGGAGTAACTACCTTTGACCCCTCATGTGGACTTGGTGACTTTGGTCGTATGTGGTACGGAGGTATTACTGAGGACGTAGGTACATTATACTACTCAGATAATCTCATTGGTGAGAAGTTGAACACCGGGGCTGCAGGTTCACTTGACCTTAAGACTGTGTGGGGTAACGATGAGATAATTGGTCTAGCTTCCCTTGAGGACAAGATCATTATCTTTGGTAAACAAAACATAGCTATCTACACAGGGGCCAATAATCCCTCGACAATGGTCCTTGATGACCTCATAAGGGACACTGGTCTCGCAGGTAGGGACAACATAGTCTACGTTGGGACCGACATCTACTTCCTTAGTTATGAGGGTCTTAAGTCCATAAAGCGTATCACTCAGACTGACGGTAAGTCTCCAATTGAGGATGTGTCGATAGCAGTAAGGAATGACTTAACGAGACTTATTGCCAAAGCGGACTTAGATACCGTAAAGAGTATCTACTACCAAAAGGAAGGTTTTGTTTTGACCTTCATGCCGGGATATAGCAGAACGTATTGTTTTGACTTTTCCTCTGGAAAAGGGTTGCCACGAATAACCACTTGGACCTTTACTGATGATCCTTTGTGTGGTGTCTCGACTATTGACGGTAAACTCTATATGGGTATCTCAGACTCCATAACTGAGTACGATGGTTATTATGACGTAACTATTGCAGATGTTACGGGGGCCTATGGTTCTGAGGGAGTTTGTGTAGCAGCTAGTAACACATGGGAAACATCTACTTGCTGGAGCTACACCAACAACGACTACAACTGGACCTTTCAGTCTCCCTGGATGGACTTTGGTGATCAAGTTTTTGCTAAGATACTCAAGAGGGGTCTATTCACAGTTACTGGTGGTCAAGGTGCTGCCTCAACGATTACTATCGCTAAGGACTACGAGGAGGACTCGACGTACTCTAAGACCTTTAACTTAGTGACCGACGCAATTACGTATCTTTGGGGTAGTGCGGCCTCACTATACGGTGCAGCTAAGTATGCACCTGCAGACGGACCAAAGGAGTACACATTACCTTTGGCACGTACAGGTAAAGTCATTAGACTTAAGATGGTTACTGAAGTTTCGGGGAATTACTCGAGTTTAGTGAATACTACATTTTTGACCAAACAAGGTAAAATTAGGTAAATAGGAAGAGGAAGTTATTATGGCAGATTGGTGGGACGTAGCTGGACAGGTAATTGGAGGTGGATTAAGTTGGCTTGGTGCTAGGGACAACGCCGATGCGGCTCTACAGGCCTCTCAACAGTCAGCCGATGCGATTACGGCTGCAGCCAGAGAGGCGACGAGGGCTGCTGAACCTTGGTCCATAGGTAGCCTTGGTGGTACGGCTCAGTTCGATGATGACACGGGTACTGGCTTACTGAACTTGTCCCCTGAGTTAGCCCAGGTGTACCAAGGTGCCTTAACTCGTAGTGGTCTATGGGGAGAACAAGCTCTTAAATATGGGCTAGACCCTTTTGAAGCTGCCAATACTTTTTATAATCAACAACAAGAGTACTATCAACCTCAGGAAGACAAACTACGTACTGACTTGGAGACACGTTTGTTGGCCCAAGGTAGGTTAGGTTCTACTGGTGGCGCTCATAACATGGGGCAACTTGAGGAAGCCATAGGACAAGGGCAGACACAACGTAGAACTCAGGCCTTCTCTCAGGCCCAGTCATTAATCAACAGTCTGCTTGGTAGAGAAAGTGGTGACATTGCTACAGCAACTGGTCTCCTTGACATACCACTTCAGTTGAGTAATGTTGGTAGAGGTATAGGCGGTAATTTGGGCGGCGTTGCGGCGGCGGGACTTAAGTCCAGGGCCGACGCAGCACAGAACCTTAGTGCCACTATGGCTGCAGGTGGTACCGGGTGGGGTAATGCCCTAACCGGACTTGGTGGTATGTTTACCAATAACTTTGAACGACCAAAACAACAACCAATCAACATTACCTTACCACGTGGTACATAAAAATGGCTATTGAAGGACTTACGGGAGGAGACATACCTCAGTGGCTAGAGGACTGGTTGTTGTTTTTAGGGGTTATGTCCCCTGAGGAAGCGACTAACGAGATTAGTGCTGTGAATGACACACAGAGTTCCAATAACAATGCGCGACATACTGCTATGGTCCCTTTGTCTGATGGTTCCGCTGATCTAAACAATGATCCTACTTATAACTCTAATTCAAATGTGTCCTTAAGTGACTTCTTCTCCTTGAACAACTTAGGTAAAAGTTTTACGGGTGCCTCTGATGACCTAAGTAAGGCCTGGGGGAACAATAACTTTAATACAAGTGATTTTATAAATGCCATAACTCCTGGTTTTATGGGGGGTAATACAGCAAGTAAACCTGGGTATTCAGTAACCCCATGGGATCAAGTTTTGTCTAATTCTACGACATTGTCTGGTGCCACAAGGAACGCACGTAATGTAGATGCATTTTGGTCCAATCAAAACTCTCCTATTATGGGTAAGTTAGCTGGACTTTCGGCGTTGGCAATTCCTGCGGCAAGTCTTATCCCTGGTGGTTCTTTACTGGGTCTTGCAGGTGGTCTGTTTAATGCTATGGGTGCATATCAAGACCCAAGTAAAGTTGAAGGTCCTTCCTATTACGATTGGGAAAGTGGTATGTTCGGAGGGGCACTTAACAGTGATACTCCAAGCGGTTATTTCTACCAAGAAGGTGCTAAAAATAATGCTAATTTTGCTGCAGAACTTGCAGCCTTAGACCCTGGATCACAATCACCAACGTCCTTAGGTTGGGCTTTAAATGCTGATCTTGCCGATGCCTTATCTCTTGGTTTAACACCGGACAATATGGCTTGGGGTACTGATTTATTTACTGAGGAGCCTCAGAACTATGGACAACAAATGTCCCAGTACGGAGTGACTAATGATGAAGCTATTAACTCCCTTTCGGCACAACGAGGTAACGCTTGGAACGCCTTCGCAGCTAACTTAGAAAGCCAAGACCCAACTATAGGTTATAATCAGTTGTCCGACTTAGCACAACAAGAAGCTCAGAATATGCAGGGAGAGGCTGAGGCAGCGGCTGAGGCAGCGGCACAGGAAGCGGCTGAACAGTTCGCTGAGTTAATCGGCGATAACCCCTCAGCAGGCAATACTTATGGAGGAGGTGGTGATAGTCCAGGTGGCTTTGGTGGTGGTTCTGAAGGTGATGTTGGCGGCATGTCTGGTGCAGACGGCTGGATGTAATACTAAGGTTAACAAAGGAAGATATAGACATGGCAACTAACAATCCATTTAATTTATTCCAAGGGGCTACTCCGGGTGACGTACAGCAACTTATGCGCCAAGAGAGAGCCAAGAGGATACAGGATCAATTTAATACTGTAGCCGCTACTGGTAATGTCCCCGCTGCAGTGGCCGCTAGGGCGCGTCAGGCACAAATTGAGGCTATTCAAGGTGCCGGTGGTGGTCTCTTAGGGGCCGCAGGTATGCGTAGGGAGGACCCTAGGCTACTTAAGGCACGTAAGAGAGAGACTGACAAAGCTAAGTACATGGAGATGTTCAAGGACCTTAAGATGGATAGTCCTGAGGACTTCTATAAGATGTCTCAAGTCTTTATGGCTGATGGTTATATACAGGAAGCTCTTCAACTAACGGATCAGGGCCATGCCTTTAGGAAAGAGGCCAGAGGTGATAAGGGTCTGGACCTTAAGGCAGCTGCGGATGCATTTGATCGTGAACATAAAACACATGGGATGTCAGTTAAGAACAAGACCTTACAGCTCAATGAACTCATGGCTAGACATGGCCGTCAGCTTGACTGGTCTAAGTTTGGTCTGGCCGAAAAGGACTACGGTCTTAAGAGGGATATATTCATAGCTCAGGAAGCCTTCAGGGATAGGTCCCAAGGGTGGAAAGAGAAGATGGATGAGATCAACAACAAGCTGGCTGAACGTGGTTTGGACATCCGTGTGGAGGGTAACAACATTGCCCGTCTTGGTACTGTGGGGAACTTAGAACTAGGGAAAGCGAGGCTCTCATTTGATCAAGTGAAAGAGTTGTTTAAACAAGACCTAGAGACAAGTAGACTAGGTATTGACAAGATGTTGGCCCAAAATAGGGTCTTTGTTGATGGTAAGAACATAGAACACCAAGGGCTGTCCTTAGAACATCGTAAGGAAGTGGCGAAACAAGACCACGACCTACGCCAGACTTTAGGTATTGGTAATCTTCAACATAAGGCCGCTAGTCTTAAGGTACAAAAGTACGCCACTGAACATGATATAGCACTTAAGTACAAAGGTCAGGCTTTAAACGAAAGGCAACACTCAGAGAATATGGAGCTTCTGAGGAATAGGTTTGACTTTGATAAATATAAGTTTACCGCTACTATGAATGAGACAGCCAAGCAACGTGTTGTTAACATGGAACTTGCTGAACGTAGGCTTGAACTACAGGAACGTGGTATTGATATAGATGAGTTAGATAAATCAGAACGTAGAAACTTAGCGTCTAAGATGTTTGCTGAGGACAAGCGTATGAACATACATAAGATGTCCGAGGACGAGAAGAATAGGCATCTCACTGAGCAACTTGCTAACTATAGTAACCATTGGAAGGGAAGGGCAGACGAAGTAGCACGTATGTCACTAACACAGAAGAAGGAACTATGGAAAGAAGAGATGGCCTTTAAGACTAGGATGGCCCATATTGAAGGGGAGTATACGATAGGTGCTGCTGCCATTAAAGCCAAGGCTCCTAAGCCTACTGAAGTAAAGGCCGTGACTGACAATGATCTATTGGAAATGGAGAACTTTCTTGAGGCTCATCCTGATATTGAAAAGAGAATAAAGAACTCAGGCATAGGACCTTGGTATACTGGAGGTAATGACACAGAACAACTCTCAGCCCTTAGTAGTAAATATAAAGCTTGGAAAGGGAAGAATAAAGGAAGAGGAATGACTAACTTCTTTGATGCAATGGTAGGTTCTAAAACAGGAGCCTCTGATGGAGGTGATGATAACTTCAAAGGCACTACAGTTAAGAAGAAAAAAGGTAACCAGGAGTGACAGTCTTAACACTTGCGGACATACAAAGCTCAGAGACTCTTCAGTCCTTAGGCGCACTTGCGGGTGACAAGGTTGAGGATGGTGGCTTAGTACGTGTGTTCTCTGAAGATGAGGACGAACTAGGGCAGAAGATCACTGCACAGGACATCTCTCAAAGTGAGACACTTCAGAAGCTAGGTGCTAAAGACGGAGACCGTGTTGTCAACGGGGAGTTGATCCAGACTGAACAGGACTCAGCATGGAGAGCCTTTAGGTACGGCAAGGCTAAGGGTGAGGAAGAGGGTATCGTTGACTATGCCACTAACATACTGACACAACACTTTCCTACAGTGGGCAACATGGTGGACTATGGTCTTAATCGTATTGCCCACCATCTTCTTCCGGGTGACCTCACTGATACTTGGGCTGATAAATTAAGAAGCCATAACCGTAAGTATCAATCTGCCGATGAGAGATATGGTGAGGGGTTCACTCAGGCCACACCGGACCAACGTAGGGAGATGATGCTACGGGCCAAGGAACGTGCATTACAGAAGCAGTTCAAAGGTTACGTACCTCAGGGTGGTTTTGCTCAGGGTACCGGTGAAATATGGGGTACACTTAAGGACCCTACTACACTCCTTCCTGCTGGTCAGGGCATTAAAGCCATGGTGGGTATAGGTGCGGCTATGGGTGGGACCTATAGTGCCGCTCAGGACTTAGCGACTAAGGGGAAAGTTGACCCCACTAAGGCTGGTCTCTTTGCTGCTGGTGGTGCCGTGTTACCCGTCGGTATAGTAGGTGGTTTCAAAGCCATCCCTATAGTCAAGAAGGGTGTGGCTGGTCTGTACACTAAGGGTACATCACAGAAGATAGTACGTAAGGCTCAGGCTCTGATAGCCAAGAAGCAGAGTCAAGGAATTACTGTGACTGAGAAGTCTCTCCCTGAGATAGCACAGGAAATAGGTGTGTCACCCTCAAGACTGGTTGACTCATACAAGGCACAGAAGGTAGAGCCTAGGTTCCATAGCTCAGTGGACGAGGCAGAGAAGGCACTACAGGCCTCCATAGCTGAGGACAGTTCCATGTTAAGGACTGTATCCAAACAGGCAGACAACTTCTTAGGTGCCCTCTCGACACGTATAAAGAACATAGACGATGGACTCTATGGTAGACTTATGAAGGCTGAGTTCGACCTACATAAGAACACCCAAGGCTACCTGTCACGTACCGAACCCTTTATGAGACAGATGGACACTTTACCTAAGGAAGCCCAACAGGAATTAAACTTCTATCTACGTAGTGGTAACTTTGACGCAGCCGAGAGTTGGATGAGAGCCAAGGCACCTCAGTTACTTGAGACTACTACAGGCCCCACCAGGATGGTCATACGTCCATTCGATGACGTTAAGCAAGTGTTGACTGACTTAGGTGAGGAGTTGGCCGCTAATGGTCATAAGGTGGACGTAGAGAACTACTTCCCCTCCAGTGTCAAGAGCTACGAAGGTATACTTAAGGGACTTGGTGTCAAACAAAGAAACATATTTACTAAGGAACTGGAGAAAGTAGCCGCAAGTAAGAAAAAGACAGTGGGACAACTTACTGACACAGAAAGAGATAGAGCTATAGAGAAGGTTATCAAGGGGAAGAACTTTGATAAGTCTGACGTAGGGCCTAGGAATACTAAGCAAAGAATGTTGGGACCTGAGGACTTAAGTGTTGAACTGATGAAGCATTATGAGTCCCCTGTCCATGCACTTCAGTCCTACATTAGGTCCTCAGTTAACCATGTGGAACGTAAGAAGTTCTTTGGTAAGACTGTGGTGGATGATCTTGATGACGCTTCAGGGATGGACGTAAACGCCTCTATCTCTACACTAGTGGAAGAGATGAATGCTAGGGGTAACCTCACTACTGATCAGGCATTAGAACTACAGAAGGTCTTAGGTGCTAGGTGGTCTAGTGACGGGAAGCAGATGCATGGTGCATTGATTGGTATAAAGAACTTAGGTTACATAGGTACACTTGGGGACTTCATGTCCACCCTAACACAGATTGCGGACACAACTAACATCATGGGTTATCATGGGTTTGGTAATACCATCAAGGCCGCATTCAAAGCCAAGGACTTCAAACTGGACGACATAGGTATGGCGGACAGTATTGCCAGAGAACTAGGTGACTCAGGTAAGTTCTCCAAAACACTCAACAGTGTCCTTAAGGTTACTGGTTTTAAGAAGATAGATAGGTTTGGTAAAGAGACCTTAATGAATGCAGTTAAGAAAAAGTACAGTAAGCAATTGAACACTCAGAAAGGTGTCGATAAGTTCAAAGAGAAATGGGGAGACATATATGGTCCTGAAATTGACACTATCATAGGTCAACTTCAGAGAGGTGAGAAGACTGAACTTACTAACCTCCATATGTTTACTAAGCTATCTGAGCATCAGCCCATCTCCTACAGTGAGTACCCCGCCGCCTATATGAACAACCCTAATGGCAGGATATTCTATATGCTCAAGTCCTTTACCCTTAAGCAGTACGACTTGGTCAGACGTAATCTATATCAGGAGTTTAAGAAGGCAGGTAGTAAAAGAGCTAAGGCTAAGGTAATGGCTAAGGCAGGTAAGGTTGCCGCCTTCATGTCAGCCGGTGGTTTAGGCGTGGACAAGACAAAGGATTGGATATTAGGTAGGGACATTAAACCTGAGGACTTAGGATGGGACGCTGTCTATGCTTTGGCGGGTGCCTTTGGTGTCAACAAGTACGCAGGTGATAAGTTCCTTAAGCAGGGGGACTTAGCTGGTTTTGCGGATAACCTTACTGACATACCATTGCCTGTGTTCCAAGGGATACAGTCCCTAATGACGGGTGACTTCACTAAGACCGCTAAGTCAGTACCCATCATAGGCAGGACGTTACACTCAAGGGCCTTTGGTGGGGCTAAGAAGTACAATAAGAAGCTAAGGAAAAGTAGATGACCTGTCGTACCTTCCTAAAACGTATTATAGCCAGAGAACGCTACCTCTGTAGGTCCTTCTGGCTACATACGAAACACTATAGAAAAGGTTAAACCCCCTATTTTGGGCAAATTACCCCTTGTTTCTAAAGGATAATTCA